>Ga0308171_1001366_pt1 | contig 33584 bp, 42 predicted proteins | sample PhyGR1_FD_202135 | JGI IMG/M metagenome (GOLD analysis project Ga0308171, IMG submission 202135) | Phyllosphere microbial communities from UC Gill Tract Community Farm, Albany, California, United States - DLSLSG.R1 | ecosystem: Host-associated > Plants > Phyllosphere > Unclassified | place: USA...
ACTCTGGATCACCCTAACAAGATACTCTATAATCCCCGCTCCGCTGGCCCCTTAGCTCAGTGGTTAGAGCAGGCGACTCATAATCGCTTGGTCGCTGGTTCAAACCCAGCAGGGGCCACCAAATTTAACGATGTAAATCATATATTTAAGCCACCTCTCAGGGTGGCTTTTTTGTTGGCTAATCTGGCAGTGTCGCAAAAATGTCGCACGACTTTTCAGGGTTGCGACACTCTCAAGCAAAGCGGGCAAACCGTGGGCATAAAAAAACCCGCCTAAGCGGGTGATGTAAGTACAACGCTCACATCCAAAGTGAGCCTTGCAAAGAACGATCTGGATGAGGAGGAACGGGTTTGATTTTCCCAGGACTCATGATTATTTCTGAAACCGTTTCGTGGGATTTAAACGTACAACTGCAATTGATGTTCTGGCACTGGTTGTAACGCTCTTTTGTTTCCTTGGATACCTGGAAACTACTACGGGTATGTGCAGCATTGCCACACAAAGGACAGTTCATCATACGCGCCTCCGGCTTAGCTTTTTTGCTAATGCTACAATTAAAATTAGATTAAACCTAATTTATTCCATCTCAAGTGAGTCAATTTTCACTTCAAGCTCAATGCTTGTTGTATATCCGCTCTCTGCGCTCAGTCCATGCGTCAGCGTTGTAATAATCCATTCCGCCGCATCAATCTGCTGTTTGAATCCGCTCACCTTCACCGGCATTTCCGTGTAGAGATCAGCCCGGCCACGTGCCAGTTGAATAGAAAACGTTGCCACCCCGCGCTGCAGCCGTTCCCACTGCATTTTGGCGGCGCGCTCGGCGTTGGCCCGGTTCGCATAGGTGCGGCTCAGCACCAGGACGTTTTCATCCGTGCCGATCAGATAGTCGCCCTGCTTTGCCTCAGGCTCCTTCTTCTGCGCGGCGGGTTTTCGCCGCCTGCGCTTAACCGTGGCTTCCGGTTTCTTCTCCGGCTCACGGGTATGCAGCCAGCTCGCGATCACGCCGGTGTAGGCGTCACGGTCAGCCAGCGTAAAGCGGTGGCCGTCGCCGTCTTTGCGCACGAGGGTGATGACGGGCAGCACTTTGCCGCTCGCCGTCTTGCCCTGCCCCTGCCGGATAAACAGCAGGTTGCCGTTTTTGATGCAGGCCACCGCGCCGCACTGTTTCGCCAGACGCATCAGGAAGCTGGCGTCTGACTCGTTGGTCTGGTCGATGTGGTCCACGGCCATCTTCGCCACGTCGTCGCCTATCGCCGTTTTGAGCCTGTGCCGCCCGGCAATCTCTTTCACCACCTCGCCCACGCTGGTCTGATGCCATGACTTTTCGCGCTTCGTGTTCAGCGTCTGGCGGAAGTCCGCGCTGCGGGCGCGCAGGGTCAGCCGGTCCGGCGTACCGCTGTGCTCGATTTCGTCCACGGTGTAGGTGCCTTTCGGGAAAAGCGCCTCGCCTTTCCAGCCGAGCGCCAGCGACAGCTCAACGCCCCGGCGCGGCATCAGCAGCTGGCCGTCCGCGTCGTCCAGCTCGATGTCCAGCTGGTCCGCCTCGAAGCCGCGGTTATCGGTCAGCGTCAGGCTGATGAGCCGCTGCTCTATCTTCTGCGTAACATCAGCCCCGGCAAGCGTCAGGCGAAAGGCGGGCGCGTTCGCCTGCCCGTTAATCCAGCTGCCCGCCATCATGAGAACAGCCCGCCCACTGCGGCGCCGACTTTACCGGCGGCGTCGGTGGCCGCGCCCTGCATGGCCGACAGCTGATCGCTCAGGCTGCCGAACATCTCACCCAGCGATTCGTCGGTGCGCTTCAGCGTCAGCGTGAACTCAATGCGCCGGCACACGCCGTTGCTGAAGAACTCCGCCTTGGTCTGGCTCAGGCTCTCAATCACAAACATGCCGTAAATCGTGCCGCTGCCCTCAATCAGCGGCCAGGCGCGGCCCAGCTCCGCAATCTGCTCCAGCGCGAACAGCGACAGCCTGCCGCCGGTGATTTCCGGCAGCAGCACGCCCGACAGCGTGATCGTGTCGTTGTCCGGGCCGAGGAACTGCAACGCCGGGCGCACGCCCACGCGGCTGTTAGACGGGAAGCGCCAGCTGCGCTGAAGCTGCAACTCCTGATACGGCACGGTTTTAAGCATGAAAACAAACAGGCCCAGCGTCATCATCATGATTCAAATCCTCCACGGTCTCGGTAACTGCTGCGGGCGCGGGACTGCGCCTGCCGCTCTTTCGCCTCCAGCCTGCGCATCACTTCGTCCACCACGTCCTGCGCGCTCTCGCCGGGCTGCTGCACGATGGTGATTGGCGCGTGAATGCTCACGGGCGCTGCGTTCGCCACTGACTGCTGGCGCGGCGCGTCCTGCCGGTAGCTCTGCGCGGGCAGGCTCAGCGGGTGCAGCGGCTTCGCCTCCGCCGTTCCGGCCGCCATGCCAAGCGTCATGGCCGCCATAGCGGCCAGCTGCGCGGTGCGTTTCCGGCTGGTCACGCTCACCGGCCCGCCGACGATTTCCGGGCCGTTTTCACCCACGACGCCAAACTGGCCCGCCGGAATGTTGCCGCCGGTGTCGTACATGCCCGCAAACGCCGGGAAGCCGCCCGTGGGCAGCGTTACCCCGCCCGCGCTGACGCTGGCCGCCTGCGGTGCCTGCGGCAGCTTCGTGCTGGCCGACGCCTTGCTGACGAGGCCGAACTTGTCCAGCAGCTCGCCGAGACCGGCCTTAAGAGAGTCAAGCGGATGCATCACCATGTTCAGCCCGTCGGCAAGCCACTGGCCGAACTGCCTGCCCATTTCGGCGGCATTCTTTAGCTCGTCAGCGGTGGAATGTACCGGCGTCAGCAGGTCTTTAAACCAGCCGAAAAGCGCCTGAACCTTATCGCCAATCCACTGGAAAACCGGCTGCAGCGGTGAAAACGCCTCGCTGATAGGCCCGGCGGCGGCCCTGAATCCATCCACCACGCCGCCTAAAAATGCCTTAATTGGCGCCCAGTATTTCCAGATAACCAGCGCCACCCCGGCAAGCGCGGCGACGGCCAGCCCGACGGGACTCATCAGCGCGCCCAGCGCCCAGATTACGCCGGTCAGCACCGTGCGCAGCAGCGCCAGCGGCGACTTCACCAGCCACATCAGCGCGCCACCGGCACCGCGAACCGACGCGGCCAGCGGGGCAAGGGCGGCACCGGCCAGCCCGCGCACCTGTGCGCCGAGCGCACGCACACCGGCCATCGGGTTACGGAAGGAGGCAACCAGCGTCTGCCCGGCGTCCTGCGCCTTCTCCTTAATTTTCTCCAGCGCGCCCTCGCGGAAGGCGTTGAGAATGCCGCCGCCCTCGCCCTCATCGTCACCGCCGCGCAGGGACGCCAGCGCGTCGCGGATTTTCTCCAGCCAGTTCACCGACTCCCCGGCCTCGCCGCCGCTGAACAGTGAGAATAGCTTTTTGATGCCATCGCCGGATGACACTAAACCGGGCGCCAGTTTGGAGAATGCCTTACCCAGCCCACCCAGCAGCGGCGAGAGCTTCGCCAGCCCTTTCAGGCCGAGCATGTTTAACCCGAAACGCAGCATCAGGATCGGACCGAGTACGGCAGCCATGCCCACGGCCAGCGTGCCGAGCGCCAGCGTTACTGTTGCTACTACGGCGGCGATTTTCATCAGCCTGCCTGCCAGCTCCTTGTTTGACTCCACCCAGCGGCGCAGCGTGCCGGTGATGCGTTTGACCACATCCATGATTTCCATCAGCGGCTCACGCAGCGTATCGCCAAGGCTGCTCAGCGTGTTGGCCGCGCCGGTTTTCACCAGCAGCCACTGCGCGGACAGCGAGTCCTTGTTGATGTCGGACTCTTTCTGCATGGAGCCGCTGGCCGCGTTGCCCTGCGTCAGCTGCAGCTGGCGACGCAACTCCGGCATGTTATTGGCGAGCTTCGCCGCGTCCTTGCCGAACTCCTTGCCGAACACCATGGTCATCGCGGTCAGGCGCTTGTCGGCGGGCAGGTTGTTCACCTTCTCCAGCACCCGCTGAATGGTGCCCATGGCGTCCGTGGTCATCTGCTTCTCAATCTGTTTCGGATCGAGCTTCAGCAGCGCCATGCCGCCCATAAACGACTTGCCCTGCATGGTGGCAACGGAGAGTTCGCGCACCATGGCGTTCGCCGCGCTGGCGGCAGTTTCCGACGTGGCGCCGAGGCTCAGGAACGTGGAGCCGAGCGCGGCGGCCTTGCGGTAGTCCAGCCTGTCCGCCACGCCGCCCATGCGCTGCAGCACGTCGATAATGTCCGATCCCCTGGACATCGCGTTGTCGTCCAGGTAGTTCAGCGCGTCGCCCAGCTGCTCGATGTTGCGCGTGGGGATTTTGTAGAGCTGCGCAATCTTGCCCAGCCCCTCGGCCAGCTCCCCGGCGGGCAGCTCAAACGCGGTGGACGCCTTCGCCGCCGTGGTGGCAAACGCCAGCAGGTCGCGCTTCTGGTCCTCGTAGGAGTCGTTCTGGTTGGTCACGCCCATGCGTGCGCCGCCCTCGACCAGCGCGGCGTAGTCAATCGCGCCGTTGTCCATCGGCAGCTGCTCGCTGGCGGCCTTGATGGCAGCCTGCATGTCGTAGAACTGCGCGGTGCGGTTGCCGTCGTTGTCGCGCAGGCCGTTAACCTGCTTCGCCACGCCCTTCATGGCGTCTTCCATGTCCGCCGACGCTTTCACTGCGGCCATCACCGGCGCGCCTATCGCCAGCCCGGCGACGGTAGTCGCCGCACCGGCACCGGCAATTTTGTCGCGCACCTCAAGCGAGCGGGCGTGGCGCTCCCGCACCGCGTTGAGCTTCGCCTGCTGCTCGCCGAGCCGCTTCAGCGACTTCTGCTGGCGGTCAATCGCCGCGCGCGCCTCGTCCGCGCGGCCCTTCAGGTCGCGCTGTGCCTGGCTCAGCTTTTTGGTATCAATGCCGGACTCGGTGAGCGCGGCGCGCTGGCGCTGCACCGATCCCAGCAGGCCGTTATAGCTCTGCTGCAGCTCGCGCACGCGGTTCTTCGCCTGCTCCAGCACCCTCGCCTGCGCGGCGGTGGGCCGGTTGGTCTCGCTGAACTGCGTCGCCAGCTTCGCCGCCTCTTCGCGCGCACCCTTGAGATTGTTTGCGGTGATGGCTAGCTGCGAGCGGGCTTTGCGGAAGCCGTCGATGCGCGCGGCCTGCGCGTCTAAGTCCTTCAGGCTGGCGCGCGCGGTGCGCAGGGAGTCGGCCAGCTCGCGGGTGCTGGCCTTTGCAGAACGGAAGGGGCGGGTCAGTTTGTCTACCGCGTTAAGAACAACCTGCAGGCGCAAGTCTTTATCACTCATCGCTGGTCCCGTGTCGCATTATCGCCTTATGCCGCCATTCGAGTACCTCGGTCAGCGTCATGAACTCGGTAACGGACGGCGGCCAGTGAAAGACGGTGGCGATGTCCGCCACCAGATCGTCAACCGTCAGGCCGTCGCTAAATCCGACAGCACCGACTTCTTCAGTAAAAAAGTGACCACCTCAACCGACAGGCTCACCAGATCGGCGGGGTCCATCTCGGTGATTTCCTGCGTGGTCAGCGCCGGGGTGGTGACGCGCGGCAGCACGGTGATCATGGCGTTTACGTCCATGTCCATCAGCGCCTGCAGGCGCGTACCGCGCAGCGCGCCGGACTGCGGCTTGCGCACGACGATGCTTTTGATTTCGGTTTTGCCGCGCAGGATAGGCGTGTCCAGTTCAACGGTTTTTTCGGTGGTTTTGTCGGTCATGATGATGTCTCGCTAAAAAGGGTAAAGGCGGCAGGGTTTCCCCTGCCGGTTCAATGGTTCAGTTACAGGCCGAGCGCGTTACGGTGCGCTTCCATTAGGTCCGTGCCGTCCACGATGTGAACCATGTTCACCAGGTCAATCTCGTAGAGCACTTCGCCGTTAATGGTCAGCTTCGCGTAGCTGTTGGTACCGGACACTTTGGTGGTGCTGGATTCGCCGGTCTTCCACTCGCCGGAGTCCAGCTCCTTGTGGCGTCCGCGCACGACCAGCTCCACAGCCTGCACCTCGCCGGTGTCGTCGCGCTGAATGGAGCCCGTGAAGCGCAGCTGCACGCCGTCCACGGTCAGGGTGCCCATCTGTTTGAACAGTTGCGCCTCAACGCCGCCGCAGGTGAACTCGGTATCAAGCGCGCCGTCGTCCAGCCCCATGTCGATGTCCACCGCACCGGCCATGCCGCCGCCGCGATACTTCTCGAACTTGCGGGTGATTTTTGGCAGCGTTACGGACTCAATCAGCCCCTGCCAGTTGTTGCCTGCGTTGAACAGGTTCAGGTGCTTGAGCTTGCGGGGTAATGCCATGATTCAGTCTCCTTATGCGCTCACGCGGTTGCTGAAGTCGACCAGGTACTGATCGGTGATGCGCTGGCGCAGCAGCAGGTTTTCCAGCGGCGGGACCGGCGTATAGTCGTAGTCAATCAGCAGCTTGCCCGCCTTGAGCGTGTCCTTGTCGTTCACGCTTTCGTCCAGCCAGCAGTCCGCGCCGATGAGATAGCCCTGGCTCACGAGGCTGCGCAGCTTGGCGCGAATGCCCTCGATAATGTCGCGGGCCAGCGACGGGTTCAGCGCGCCGTCCACCGCCCACATGTGCGCCTCGGCCATGGTGTCGGCCAGCACCTGCGCCGTGCGGGTGTAGCACTCAAACGCAAACAGCGGGTCATCGCTCAGGCAGCGCGAACCCCAGAAGCGAAAGCCGTCTTTACGGATCAGCGTGGTGATGTCGTTCTGGTTCAGCAGGCCGGAGTCGGTGGCCGGATCCTGCAGGTCCCAGAACACGTCTCTGGAAATGCCGGTAACGCCGTTCACGCCGACGTTCGACAGGGATTTGTGCCAGCCGGTCTGCTCGTCGATTTTGGCGCGCAGGCCGAGCGCGCGGGCGGTGGCAAAGGCCGTCGCGTCCGCCTTCAGCACGGTGTCAAAGTTGATGAAGTCAGGCCAGATGAGCATCCCCTCGCGCTGGCTGAAGTTCGCGCGGTAGGCAATCGCCTCTTCCACGCTTTTACAGCCGTACGCCGACAGGTAGGCAAAGCCGCGCAGGCTCTGCGCCACGCTCAGCAGTTCGGTAGCTACGGCCTGCGTGTCGTGTCCGGGCACGCCGAGAATACGCGGCTTAACGCCGCACACCGCCTGCGCGGCCAGCAAGGCTTTCATGCCGGTGCGCTGGCCGTCGGTCACGCCGCCGATGATGTTGGCGGTGGTTTCCGCCTCGGTTTCGCCCTGCGGCACGCGCACGACGACGGTGACGGGCTTAGCCTGGTCGGCGATGGCGTCCAGCGAGCGCGCCAGCGTGCCGGACTCGCCCGCCTTGCCGCTCGCGGTGAGTACGTCGGTCAGCAGCACCGGACGGTTAAGCGGGAACGTGGCCGCGTCGGCGTCGTCGCCGGTGCAGACCAGACCAACAATCGCCGTGCTGATGGTGGTAATGGTTCGCGTGCCCTCGTTGATTTCCTCAACGCGCACGCCGTGGTGATAATCCTGTGCCATATGGCGGTTCTCCTGTGAAGGGGTTCCGCTATGGTGAAAGGTGAAGGTCGCACGCGCACGCGCCGGGTGTTGTGTGAGAAATGGCACAACGACGGGCAATAAAAAACGCCCGCTAAGGGCGCTTTAACTGGTCAGGTTTTTGGCTGCTGCGGCCACTCTTCAGGTGGCTGAGTTTCGGGATCGACTCTGCTCAGCAGCACGCGGTACCTCTTCCACTCCACCAGACTGGACTTTTCCTCATCGGTTGCGATGTCAAGATCGACCGCATCCTGTAGTGTCTGGATTTGTATAGATGCGTCGCGTAGTCGCGCAGCCAGAATTGCCAGCTTTGCCTCAGTATTGAGCACGGGTATTCTTGGCTCACCCTCAACAATGACTCCATTGATCAGGCGACTTGCTGGACCGGTTGCTTCAAATTCCGCCTGACTAAGCTCAGTCAGTTTTTGCGCTATGTAACTTTCGGCGTCCGCATCAGTGAAAGCAATCAACATTCCGTTGACGTAGTTTTCCGCGTCAGTTGAAACGAAATAGCGAAGAGAATAGCCATGATGATCAGTATCAGGGGTCTGAAAAACTTTATTTTCATCAGTCATATAGTCACCAGAATGCCAGCAGGTTAACGTTAAGTGGCCCATCATTATTGTTATAAACTCCGCAGTTATTAGGCCCAACACCCGTAAGCCATGCCTGCGGCGAACCATTAATTGCGGACAGTAAAATGCATGGAGCATTAGGGAAACCGGCTGGAAATGTCCAGGTTACCCCGCTCTTCGCGCCAATCGTCATGTTCGTTCTGCACCACTGACCGCCAGCAGGGATTTTTCCCCATGCACCATTGCCATTGCTGCCTGACTGAAACTGCCAGTAAGCAACGGCACTGTTAGCTGCCGTACCGCCCGCAACCGCAAAACCCTGCCCCGGATCGCCGCCCCGGTATGCAAATCCACCCAGCACGTTTCCGAGCCGGATGTTATTGACTACCGCACCCGAAATATCGCTGGTCTGGGCATAGAATGTCTGTCCGGAGTCACCATTAATCCCGGCTTTTTTTGCCAGCTCCGACGTCAGCAGTGAAACCGGTACGGCGGCGTTCGCATCGCCAGGTGCACTTTGCACCCAGAACTTTTGTGTCGGAGTGCCACTTAGCAGGGCATGCAGGGCCAGCGCGGTATTCATCTGCCCCCTGTTCACCACGTGACCGTCCTGCGTGGCGTCTTTCGCCGAGAACTGCTGATTCACGTTACCGGCCAGCAGCGCCCGTGCGGCCAGTTGATTTGTCATCGTGGCGGCAAAATTCGGATCGTTGCCAAGCGCAGCCGCCAGCTCGTTCAGCGTGTCCAGCGCCTCCGGGGAAGAGGCAACCAGCTGGGCAATGGCCGCCTGCACAAACGCCGTGTTTGCCAGTAGCGTTGAGTTGTTCCCCGCCGCCGCTGTTGGCGCTTTCGGGCTGCCGGTGAACGTCGGACTGGCCTTGGGTGCGTACTGCGTATGCGGGTCTGCTGCCTTGATATGTGCATCCAGCAGGCCGTCGGCGTACTGGCGCACTTCCAGCGCCTTATCCTCGGCATACTTTCGCGTCGCCAGCACCACGGATGGATCGATTTTCAGCGTTACCGCGCTGGTACTGTTCACGATGATAATCATGCGCACGGTCTGCGTACGTCCGCTGCCCTCGGCAAGCTGTGGCTTGTAGGTCTCGGCGCAGTTCGCCACCGCTATCATCACGCCGTCCGCGTCGAACAGGCCAATTTCGCGGATCCAGAAGCCGCCCTCGCCCTCCGGGATAATCTGCTCCGCGATAATCTGGCTGCCGTTGGCGGCGTCAATCGTCAGCGAGTTGAGCGACGCGCGGCGCTTCTCGCCGATAAGTTTCGTCTGTGCCGGGTCAGGCGTGGGCAGCGTACCGCCGCCATCGCCTACCGCCATCTGCGTGATGTTCACTTTGGTGCCGAGCGCGGCAGCGTTGGCAAGCTTAGCCGCACCCTGGTTGGTCAGCAGGGCAAAATATTTTGTCGTCATGCGCTCACTTCCGTCAGGTCGATAAGATGCACCGCCGCGCCGGAATACACCGGCCCGCCGACGCTGATTAGTTCAGGGGTATAGGGATAAACGGTCAGCTCGTCGCCGCTGTAGCTGGCAACGGCCACCGGCACAGTGCCGTTCGCGTCCAGGGTGATCGACAGCCCGATGAGATGGCGGCTGCACGGCTTGGCGTCGGCAATAACGCGTTCCAGCTCGTGATACATTTCCTCAGTGATGCCGGTGTCCAGCACGCCCACGTCCAGCCGGAACGTGCCCGGCTCGTCGTTGGTTTTCCACCACTCAATCACGCGGATGAGATAGCCTAGCGGCTCCACCACGCGCCGGATCGCGCTGATGGTCCCCTTGTGCTGATGGATATAAAACGCGTCCTTCACCACCTTGCGCTTCACGCTTTCCGCCCAGCTTTCGTCCCAGCGGTCCACCGAAAACGCCCAGGCAAGATAGGGCAGAAAATTCACCGGGCAGGCGTCCGGGTTCCACAGGTCGCGCAGCGGCACATTCAGGCCGGAAATGCCGCTGCACGCCTGCGCCAGTCGTCGCTCCAGCGCGGATGAGCCTGGCGGTAGCAGGCTGTTACTCATGCCAGCACCTCGTCATCCGCCACGCTGATGTCCGTCCCGGTGCAGTTGCCCGCCTGCGTGCGGTCCATGATGATGTCGGCTGCCGGCTCGGTGATTTCCACCCAGTCCACACCGGCCACGCGCAGCACCGCACCATAGGATTCGCGACGCACGCTGCGGCCCAGCTTTTTCTGCTCGGCGAGATAGGCGGCAAGCCGCGCGTTTGCCGCCTCCAGACAGGGCGCGGCGGCCACGCCGTCAAACAGGTGCAGCTTCGCCTTTACGCGATAGTCCTGGATGGTTGCAGCCTGCACGGTCACGCGGTCCGCCACCGGGCGCACGCTTTCGTCATTCAGCGCTTTGTCCACTGTATTCAGTAAATCAGCGGCTGCCGTGCCGTTGCCTTCCCGGCTTAGCACGGTGACAAGCACCGTCGCCGGTGACGGGCTGATGGCGGACACGTCCTGCACCCGCCCGTCCGCACTGCGGGCGTGAAACTCGTAGGCCGCCGTCGGACCGGCAACCGATAAGCCCTCAAACGCTTCCGGCACCCGCACGCGCAGCGCGTCGTCCGATTCCATCACCGCGTCAACCGGCGGCACGGCGTCCGGGTTGGCCGGTGTGATGGTCAGGCGCTGCACGTTGCTGCGCGCGGCCAGCTGATCGAGGTCGCTGCCGAGCGCGTAAGCCACCATGACCGCCTGCGCCGCCTCGTTGATGCGCTGGCGCAACAGGATTTCCCGGTAAACGCTTTCCTGCAGGCATTTCACTATCGAATCGGATTCCAGCGCCAGCACGCGGCGCATGGCGGCCTGCTCGTCAGCCGGATAGAGCGCAATCAGCGCTTCCTTACGTTCGGCCAGCAGCGTTTCAAAGTCCGGCACCTCGATCACTTCCGGTGCGGGCAGCTGCGAAAGGTCAATTACTGCCACTGTTCACCCCCGTAGGCACTGACATTGCGAGCGGCGAGCCGTCGGCGCGCTGGCCGGTCAGCTCAACCACCATGGAGCCATCAAAGGCGCTGGTTATGTTCAAAGAGCTGAGGCGGATGCGCGGCTCCCAGCGGCTCAGCGCCGTGTACGCCGCCGCCATCACCTGAAGGCGCACCACGTCGTTCTGCGGCTGGTCAATCAGCACCGACAGCAGCGAGCCGTATTCACGTCGCCCGATGCGGCTGCCTTCCGGGGTGATCAGGATGTCGCGCACGCTCTGGCGAATGTGTTCGGTGTCGGTAATGGCTTCGCCGGTGTCGCGGTTCATACCGAGATACATCATTGCGGGCCTCCTGAAGTGTCGCCGCCGGACTTCACGCCGCCGTGTTTGTGCTTATCAACCACCACGCCGTTTGAACTCATATCGCCGCCGCCCTGCGTCACCGCGCCGTTCATCACGGTCTGGCTGTTAATCAGCGTCCGGCTGGCATCAACGCCCAGCTGGTCGGTGATTAGCTGAATACCGTCGGCGGCCTCAACGCGCACGCTTTTGATGTTTTTAATCAGCAGCTGGCCGGTGTCCGGCTCGTACTGGAACCAGCCGCCGTCACTGAACACGGTGGTGCTGCCGTTCTCTGAATAATCGGGCGGCGGGAAGGCGTCGGAATAAATGGCAGGCAGCGCAAACGCGGTTTCGAGATTGCCGCCGAGGCTCAGCAGCACAACCTGCTCGCCGATGGACGGTTGCCACCACGTGCGCGTTTTACCGGCGCGGCAGGTGAGCCAGTTAATCCAGTTGGTTTCAAGATCGCCCGTTTTCACCCGGCACAGCCAGTTGACCGTATCCACATCGGACACGGTGCCGGTGCGGATCAGGTTGGTGATAAGGCGCATGATTTCGGTGAGTTTTTCGTTCATGGTCTGAGAGTGTCACTTAGAAAGGGGCCGGGCATCTGTCCGGCGTTGTCTCAGGGATGGCACAAGCGGAACTATTCGGCCAGCCAGCGCAGTAGCGTTTCCTGCACCGAACTTTCCACCTCATTATTGATGCCCAGCAGCGGGCGCTCCGCATATTTCACTTCTGTGCCGCGCCGGTTCACCCGATCCCGCAGGCCGTAATGGTGGACGCGGACCAGCTTCTGCACGCCGGGCACAAACGCAATTTCAGCCTGATTTGCGCTTGCCTGCGCTTTGAGGTATTTCGCCGTCTTCAGCTTCGCAAACATCCTGCGGCGAATGCGGCCCGGCTTAGTCCGGGCGGTGACGCGGCGCGGCTCCCATGCGGTGCCGTACGGGCTGCGCTGCAGCGTAATGTTGTTCTGCTGGATGCGCCGCACGTCGCGCGCCACCTCGTGTAGCATCTTTGTTCTGGCTGCGGGTTCCAGCTGCGCCAGTAACGCATTCAGCCAGGCGTCGATTTCATGCAGTTCAGCCACGGCGCACCGTCCAGCCTTCCTCTGCATCGTCCGGCGCTTCCGGCTCCGGCACGGCCTCAACCGACATTACGCCGTCCACTTTCTTCGCGATCACACGCTCCGTCAGCTTCAGGTTCATGCTGATGTCGCAGCGGTCATTGCCGAGAATATCCACCTCAAAGGTGAAAAGCCGCTCCCGCTCGCTGGCGTTCTGCAGCGCGTCCGGCTGGTTGACGCCGAGCCAGAATAAAACGGGCGCCATCAGCAGATTCTGGTCGCCGGTGAAGTCCGTTATCACCACGTTCAGGGTGTAGCGATACTCCCACGAAATCGACGCGGCGGAGGTGGCAACCACCGCGCCGTTATCAACGAACAGGTGCAGGCGGTCCGGGTTGTCGGCCACGTAGGGCACGGCTTTATTCAGGGCGTTTCGCAAGGACTGCGGCTTGTTCATCGTCTTTATCCTGACAGCTGATGATGGTGTCTACCTTGTCGGCGCAGGCCGCCCATGCGGCCTCGGTGTCGTCCAGCTGCGCCAGCAGGTCGCCGTTACGGCGCGGCGCGGCTTCGTCCAGGCGGCACGGGGTGATTCGCGGACAGCCACTCACGGTAAGACTGACCTCCGGTGAGGGCCGGACGCTGGCGCAGCCTGATAACAGGATCAGGCAAATCGGCATCAGTCCAGCGGCGAAGCTCGTCATTTTCACGTTTAAGTTCCTCAATGGTGCGCTGCCGGTCACGCAGCAGCGTGCCGTTCTGCTCGGCGGTGGCGTAAAGCTGCGTCTGCGCCCGGCTGCTGGTCTGCGTCAGAATGTTTAGGGCAAGCAGCTGGCCGTTTTTCTGCGACAGCTTTTTGCCCTGCGCGGCTAAATCCTTCACCTGCGCGTCGATTTTGTTGTGGGCAGTGCTGAGCCGCCACGACTGCACGCCAAGCGCGGCAATCAGGACAAGCACCACCGCCGCCAGCGTGCGCATCATGCTGTTGCCTGCTCCGTCAGCTGAGCGCGCAGCAGGTTGAAAACAACTACCGCCAGCGCGTAACAGACCAGCGTGATAATCCAGCCGGAGAAAGCCAGCGACAGAACGATCAGCATCTTCACCACCCAACCGAAGACTTTGCTGACAAGGGGCAGCTCGTGGGGAAAGAAAAATTTACTCAGTGCGTTTTTGAGCTTCTCACGCACGTCACCTTCAGAAATCAGTACCAGTACGGCCAGCCCTGATAGCGCTGCCACCACGATATTCAGTAGCCATACAACGCCGACAACCAGATACACGGCTGCGCTGTTCGGGTTAAACAGTGCTGCCAGCAACAGAACCACAAAAACAACGTTTATCACCCGGTTCAGTTTTTTATTTTTCATCGGTTCAGACTCCTTTAAGGCACCATGCCAGTTCACGCTGTCGCCGGTTATCCAGCCCCACATTAAATACGCCTTTCACGTACACCCAGCGCGGCAGCTGATAGCACGCATCGCGCCAGCGCTCCTGTTTAATTAGCGCCACCATGGTCGAGCCGCAGGCGTTGCCGGTTCCGACGTTAAACGCCAGCGACACCAGCGCGTCGTAAACCGGCTGCGGCATCGAAACCGCAGCACAGCGCGCCAGTGCCGCCTCAACGCGCAACACGTTGGTGATGAAATTCCCCGCCGCCTGCCGCTCGGTGATGATCCGGCCCGGCACCACGCCAACGGTGTTACCAATGCCGTCGGTCCACTTGCCCGCATCGCACAGGTACGGCTTCAGGCGGCAGCCCTCATAATCGGCGATCAGCTTCAGCCCCTCGACGGAGGTGTGCAGCTGCGGGAAACCCGGCAGCGTCGCCGCAATGGCCAGCACCGCGCCAACGGTACAGCGCTTAACGGTTTGCAGATTCATATTCCTCCCGCGTGATGCGCCCGGCGGCCAGCAGCTGATAGGTTTTGCGCTTGTAGTACCAGCTGATGATCGCCATCAGCAGACCGATTAACACCCCGGCCACGGTTGAAACGTCTTTCAGCGACATGTCGCCCAGCCATGCCATACCAACAGCAATAAACCAGACGATCCCGGCGCGTATTCTTTCCCACATGATTCAGTCCCAAAGCTGGACGGCCTGCACGGTGGTCGCCGCCGTCACGTCCGGCAGCACCACCTCCAGCCCGTGCGGTAAAAGGGGGCCGTGCTCCGCCAGCCCCGGATTCGCCTGTAATACCTGCTCCGTCATGCCCTGCGTGCGCCCGTAGTGACGCCAGCAGATTTCGTCTACCGTGTCGCCCTGCTGCGCGCGCACCTTCATCAGATAAGCTCGACGGTGCAGTGCGGCGCGTTCTGCACGCGACTGACGGCCCAGCGCGCGTCGCGCCACAGGTCGCCGGTGGCGTCTGCCAGTTCCTCACCGCGCTTTGTCGCGGCGGCGGTGGCGTCATAGTCCTGATAGCGCTCGTTCAGCACCGCGCGCGCCCAGCACCACACCGCATTTTCATAGTGGTGCAGGCGCACGCTGCGCCCGGCCAGCTCTTCCGCTGGCACATTCGCCAGGCTGTTATAGCCGCGCAACTCCTGACGTTCGCGCCACGGGTACAGCTCCGCGTTGACCTCCGCCATTGCGGTGAGCACCACCTGCTTAAGACGCTGCGGCGTCACGGTGCCGTCAACGCGCATGACGCTGCGAAACGTCGCCAGATCGATGTCCGGCCAGAATGAGTTGTTGGGGATAATTTCCGGCGTTCCCGTCGCCTTTTCCGGCGCTACAAACTGCATGCCTTATTTCTCCTGAATAGGTGGGCGGTGGACGGGGTTTTGATGTGGCGCTGCCTGTCGCCACCCCGTGCCGCCCCGCGCGTGGGCACGTCCGGTTATCAGCTGGCGTTGCGGATTTTCCGCTCCAGCTGCTCAATGTCTTTTTTCACCCCGCAGCGCTCGTCGAGCTGCATGGCCTGCTGCAGATGGTTCAGCGCGGCAACGGGCTGGCTCTCACGCAGCACCCAGCCGAGCGATTTGTGCAGGCGCGCGCGCGATTGATCGGGCATATCCAGATCGCCGATCACGTCGAGCGTCTGCATCAGCAGGTCGGGGTCAAAGTCGGTTTTGGCCACAAGGGCGTTTTTGGCGGCGTCGGCCATTTCCTCGGCCAGCAGCGTCTGCACGTTACGGTTAAAGCCCTGCGGCATAGACCAGCCGTGGCGGATGGCGTGGCGGCCAATAGCGAGCGCACCGGCATAATCACCGGCATCAACGCGCCACAGCATCACGTACATCAGCACGTCATCCTGCTGCGCGCCGTCGGCGGCCAGCACGCCGTCCACCCACGGCACGTATTTAGGCAGGACTTCCACCTTGATTTCGGCCTTCTTCACGGTGGACTGAATGCCCTTGAGGCGGCGGCGGTCTTCGCCAAGCTGCATCAGCATCAGCTCATAGCCGCTGGCGTGGCGAACACTGCCGCCCTGACGGGCGGCCTGTTCAGCCTGGACGCGCTGGCGGTGCTGCCGTGCGGGACTCAGGCTCATGGATTACGCTCCCGCGCCAGCGTCTGCTGAGAAGTCACCAATGGTGATGTTTTCAACCAGCGCGGCGCAGCGATAGTCCTCAACCACGTAGGCCTCATTGACCGATTCAAAGTTTTCAATGCGGTCACGTTTTGGGTTGTCGATGAGTGAGCGGCGGCGGGACTCTTCCTGCCAGTAAATCGACAGGTTATCAAGGCGGGTGATCAGCACCGCATTAGCCGGGAAGTAAGGCGCGCGCACCGCCTGCAGGCCGCCCATGCGTTTCTGGCTGATGATGAGATCGGCGGCCAGCTTGTTGGTGTTGTCCTGCTCGTTGTTAACCAGCGGGAAATACTTGTCCGCCAGCAGCTCGCGGCCACAGATGACCACCAGTTCGTCGTCGTCCTGGAAAATCGGATCAATCAGCTCGTTAACCGCATCCATCACCAGTGCGTCGAGGTTGGCATAGACGCCGCCCTTGCCCACTTTCACCGGCTCGGCGGTGGTTTCGCCGTCTTTGGTCACGCTGCCCAGCACGTTGTCCGGCGCATCTTCGCGCACCTTCTGCAGCCAGCCCTTGTTCACGTCCTGCAGCAGCGGATTCGCGGTGCGGTTGGACGTTTTCGCACGCTCGGTGCCGTTGAAACCAATCATGATGCGGTCCAGCGCCTGACGCTTGACGATGGCGTCACGGATGCGGGTCTGGAAGTCCTGGAACTTCGCCCACAGGTCCAGCTTCGCGTAGGTGATCGCCGTGTCAAAGTTGGTCTGCTCACACTTGTACTCAATATCCGACATCGCGGTGGGGTCGGACGGTTCGCGGTCTTTGGCGGTGGTGTCGGTAGTGCCTGCAATGGTGCTGCCGACGCCGAGGCCCAGCAGCTGGCCCGACTGATCGGTCACGCCGATCACGTTAATCAGCGTCAGAAAGGCGGTGGACTGCTGAATGGTGTCTTCCAGCGTCTGCGCGACGGACGGCTCCACGCTGAATTTGCCGGACAGCTCGGCCTGTTCGACCTTATAAATTCGTGCCAGCTGCACCAGAAAGGCGTTGAAGGCAAAACGGGTTAATTTTTTCATGGGGTGTGCTGCTCCTTTAGCAGTTGGTCAGGTGTTCGGCTGGCGCGTTGCCACCCGGTGCGCGCTGGCGGAAATCGGTGCGGCTGTCTTCACGGCCCAGCAGCTCCTTCAGTTCGGCAAAATCAGCCTTCTGCCCTTTCAGGTCGGCCAGCTGCGTTTCCAGTTCGGTTTCCAGCTTGCTCAGGCGTTCCGCCTGTTCATTCAGCGCCTTGTCGGTGCGGGTGCTGTAGTCCTGCTGTTCGGTAGCAATAAGCTCCACCGCCTGATGCACGTCAGAAAAGCGGGCATCATCGGACAGCTGCTTTTTACCGAACAGCGCGGTGATGCGGGCAAACAGTGCGGGCTTGTCTTCCACCTCTTCCAGCTCGATCACTGTTTCGGTGGCGGCGGTGAACAGGTTTTCCGGGTGCTGCTTGCGGTTCGCCAGCGGGTTCAGCTCGGCTTTCGCACTGAAGGCCAGCATTTCGGTGCCGAGGCTTGCCGGGTTGTCGGTGGCAGCCAGGCCAACAAGATAGGCTTTGCCAGTGTCGGCAAACTTGGTGCTGACTTCCATGGAGGTGAAAAGCTTCTGGCCCTTTTTCACCAGCTCCACGAGGGATTCCGTCGGCAGGATGTCGGCATACAGCGCCAGCTTTCCGGTCAGCGGGCCGTCGGTGATTTCTTCCGTCCCCAGCGCGCTCACCGTGCCGTAACGGTTAAAGGTGCTGTCCGGGGCGTAGGACTTGATGTGCTCCAGATTGATGGTCGCGGTGTAAACCGCAGGGTTGTAGGCGGCGGCCATCTGAACCAGCCATTCGCGGGAAATTTCGCGCCCGTCAGTGGTGGCACCTTCCACCCCGATACGAAAACGCTTTGCTTTAACTGCCATAGGTCAGGCTCCGTTGGGTAAATCGCTTTGAAGCCTTATGTTTGCGGTTCAGAGGGGGTCGAAACAACGCGGGCACGTTGTGCGGGCAGCCACACAACGGCAGGCGGCAGAAAAGGGACCGGCGGGGCCGTATTTTGGGGCCATGACAACGACACTCGCCCCCGAAGACCTCGATCCCCGCAGGCAGGCCATGCTGCTGTACTTTCAGGGATACCGTATCGCCCGCATTGCTGAAATGCTGGGAGAGAAACCCGCAACCGTTCACAGCTGGAAGAAGCGCGACAAGTGGGGCGACTACGGCCCGCTTGACCAGATGCAGCTGACCACCGCCGCGCGCTACTGCCAGCTGATCATGAAGGAGACCAAAGAAGGGAGAGACTTCAAGGAGATCGATCTGCTGGCGCGCCAGTCCGAGCGCCATGCCCGCATTGGCAAGTTCAGCAACGGCGGCAACGAGGCGGATCTCAATCCGAACGTCGCGAACCGCAACAGCGGGCCGCGCAAGCCGCCGGAAAAGAACGTCTTTACCGACGAGCAGGTGGAGAAATTACAGGAGATTTTCCACGGCTCAATGTTTGGCTACCAGCGCCAGTGGTGGGACGCGGGCAACAAGCACCGCATCCGCAACGTACTGAAGTCGCGCCAGATTGGTGCCACCTACTATTTTGCGCGTGAGGCGCTGCTGGATGCACTCACCACCGGCCGCAACCAGATTTTCCTGTCAGCCAGTAAGGCACAGGCGCACGTCTTTAAGCAGTACATCATCGAGTTCGCTAAAGAGGTGGATGTAGAGCTGAAAGGCGACCCGATGACGCTCAGCAACGGCGCGTGCCTGTACTTCCTCGGCACCAACGCCCGCACCGCGCAGAGTTATCACGGCAATCTGTACCTGGATGAATATTTCTGGATCCCGAAATTTCAGGAGCTGCGCAAGGTGGCGTCCGGCATGGCGCTGCATAAGAAGTGGCGCCAGACCTATTTTTCTACCCCGTCCAGCCTCACGCACAGCGCCTATCCGTTCTGGTCCGGCGGCCTGTTCAACCGGGGCCGCGCCAAAGCTGACCGCGTGGACATCGACCTGTCGCACATGAACCTGTCGCCGGGCCGCTTCTGCGATGACGGCCAGTTCCGCCAGATTGTCACCGTTGAGGACGCCGTGCGCGGCGGCTGTAACCTGTTTGACCTCGACCAGCTGCGACTCGAATACAGCCCGCCGGAATACCAGAACCTGCTGATGTGCGAATTTGTGGACGATCTGGCGTCCGTGTTCCCGCTGCAGCTGCTGCAGAAGTGCATGGTGGACAGCTGGGAAATCTGGACCGATTTCGAAGCGCTGGCGCTGCGGCCGTTCGGCTGGCGCGAAGTGTGGATCGGTTACGATCCGGCAAAGGGCACGCAGAACGGCGACAGCGCCGGGTGCGTGGTAATCGCCCCGCCTGCCGTGCCGGGCGGGAAGTTCCGCATTCTGGAGCGCCACCAGTGGCGCGGCATGGACTTCCGCGCGCAGGCCGAGTCCATCAAAAAGCTGACGCAGCGGTACAACGTGACCTATATAGGCATCGACTCCACCGGCGTCGGCCTCGGCGTGTACGAGAACGTGAAGATGTTTTTCCCGGCGGTGAAGGAGTTTGTTTATAACCCGAACGTGAAAAACGCCCTGGTGCTGAAGGCGTTCGACATCATCAGCAGCGGGCGTCTGGAGTTTGACGCCGGGCACCTCGACATCGCGCAGTCATTTATGGCAATTCGCCGCGCCACCACGGCCAGCGGCAACCGCCCGACCTACGAAGCCAGCCGCAGCGAAGAAGCCAGCCACGCCGATCTGGCGTGGGCAACCATGCACGCACTGGCAAACGAACCGCTACAGGGCGAAGCCGCCCACACCGGCAACATTATGGAGATTTTTTAAATGAGCAAACGCAGGAACCGCACGCGCACGCAGCCCGTGCAGCAGCAACAGATGACCGGCGGCCCGGCGGCGGAAGCGTTCACCTTTGGCGATCCGGTGCCGGTGCTGGACCGCCGCGAGCTGCTGGACTACGTGGAATGCGTGGTCATGGATAAGTGGTATGAACCGCCGGTGAGCTTTGACGGGCTGGCGCGTACGTTCCGCGCCGCCGTGCATCACAGCTCGCCGATCAACGTGAAGCGCAACATCCTGACCAGCACCTTCATTCCCCACCCGCTGCTGAGTCAGCAGGCGTTCAGCCGTTTTGTGCAGGACTATCTGGTGTTCGGCAACGCCTATCTGGAGAAGCGTACCAACCGACTCGGCGGCGTGCTGGCGCTTGAGCCGGCACTGGCAAAATTCACCCGACGCGGCACCGATTTAGACACCTACTGGTTCGTGCAGTACGGCATGAACACGCAGCCCTACGAGTTCACCAAAGGCAGCGTTTTTCACCTGATGGAGCCGGATTTAAATCAGGAAGTTTACGGCCTGCCAGAATACCTTTCGGCGATCCCGTCCACCCTGCTAAACGAGTCGGCAACGCTGTTCCGCCGCAAATACTACCTGAACGGAAGCCACGCCGGATTCATCATGTATATGACCGACGCCGCGCAGAATCAGGAAGACGTAAACAATATCCGCCAGGCAATGAAGAGTGCCAAGGGGCCGGGCAACTTCCGCAACCTGTTTATGTACTCGCCGAACGGGAAGAAAGACGGAATTCAGATCATCCCGCTGTCAGAGGTGGCGGCGAAGGATGAATTTCTGAATATCAAGAACGTGAGCCGTGACGACATGATGGCCGCGCACCGCGTCCCGCCGCAGATGATGGGGATTATGCCGAGTAATGTTGGGGGATTTGGGGATGTTGAGAAGTCCAGCAGGGTTTTCGTGCGTAATGAATTGATTCCATTACAAAAACGTTTATCTGAATTAAATGAATGGCTTAATGATGAAGTTATCCAGTTTGAACCATATGTGTTGATGAGTGAATAGTATATTGATAACTACCTCAAGCCGCCAATGGGTGGCTTTTTTTTTCACTAAAAAATGATATGGTAAAAAACAAGGATAGCATAACCAGAAACGAAACTATGACACTCGAAAAATTATATGATTTCTATGAAAAAGCTTATTTTTCCGAAATAGAAACGAAAGAGAAGCTGCATTCCAGAGTACAAGCTGTATTTAGTTTAATCGTTATAGCCGCGACGATATTGACATATTTAGCAAAGAATACCACTTTTGAATCCAATCTATCTCTTTCTTGTTTCGTAGCTTCTCTAACAGTTCTTTCATTTATCATTCTATTATATTCATGCTGGCGGTTAAAAAATGCATTTTGGGGAAATGCTTTTAAGTACTGCCCGACGCCAGCAGACATAAATAAATATCACTTAGAGCTAATAAAGTTCGAGGGAGATTTTAAAGATTACTGCCATACTAACAATTTAACTTACAACAATGAGCATAATCCAGAACAAGGCCTTAAAGAATTTATTAATAACAAACTAATAGAATGTACAAGCTGGAACATTCAAAAAAATGAATTACGCTCGAGTGAAATATTCGAATCCTTGAAATATTTCTTTTATTCATTGATACCATTACTGATAGCTGTTTCTGTTTTTTTATGTGCTGATCTAGATTCTGCCTCACCCAGAAAATCATCATCACCCAATTACCTTATAATCCCTCTAGAAAATATCAGGAGAATATAATGTCTACAAACAATGACAGGCAACCGCCAGCACCTCCGCCACCTCCACAGGCACCCACACCACCGCCAACAAGATTAGTTGTTGAAAATGACTCAAAAGCTAAAGAAAACAGAAAAAAACTAAGAGGTTAATAACTATGTCGAATCAGAATAATGATCAAAGACCACCACCGCCGCCGCCACCACCACCACCCAATGCGCCACGCTCTCGCATGGCATTTGATCACGATGATACGAAGAAAAAGAAATAGCTCACTAGCTGATTCTCACTAATATTTCTTACAAAGTGCCAGTTATTTTCTTCTCCAATGCGTCTCAAATGCTTGCATGAGACGCATTTTTTGGTGTTCCCTCCCCACCTACTTTCCATGTAATTGATCGCAGAAAAATACGGCATGGTTTTAAATCAAACCTTGTAGCGCGCGCTCGTACCCCCGCCACGCCTGCGCGCTTTACGATGCGGTTTTCATGCACCTGCAGGACATAAACAAAAGCCCGCCAGAACTGGCGGGCCGGGGCAATAGTCATACTTTTGGAATCATGCGATTTCATGCAGCAGCTATATGCAAATGATCACTCGACGGTGTCGCGACCACCGCTAAGTTTGATAGCTCGCCCATCGCGCAAATCTATGAGATTCTCAGGTTCTGATACAAACCATGCATAGGAACCCCATGCAAGCTCTGTTATTGCTTTTTTAAAAGGTGATGCCCCACGATCCATGAAAGCTGTAAGGAACGCGAGGTTCTTGTTACTAAAGCCAGCATCCGCCGCAATTTTTGTAAGTGCGACTTTTCTCTCACGATTGACCGGGCCATCTGTAGCTACGACCTCCGTAAAGATGAAGAGCATATCTGAACCCGAATTCTCTTCGCCAAGATCGACAAGAATGATATCCGGAAGAGCCTTAGACGCATCTATTTTCAATCCCAGCGAATTCGCCAGCTCTTCGTCACGGGTAACGACTTTATTTCCCGATTCAGATAACCACAGAACTGCAGGAACTTTGAGAAACTTAGGCGCAAAAACTTCTATTACTTCTTTTGCAATTACACTGGATGGTCCCGGCGCAAGAGTTCTCTTCTCCCCTCCGGGAAAGGTTACAGTCAAGCTTTCATCAGAATTAGTAATACTAGACTTTATCAGACGAATTCTTGCTAATGCTGCTTTATTAAGATGGGTGTCTTGCCATACTTTAATTTTATTAGCTAGAACTTCTACACTATGAGAAGGGTCAAATAATTCAGCAAATGAAGCATTTAGACAATATCGTGGTTTAGACGATGTTGTGGGAATACCTTTTCTTTCAATAACAGCGTGGCAAGGTATTAAACCGCCTCTCAAAGTTTCATCTCTGACCGGCTCTCTAGAGTTAGCGGCATACCAGGCATCAACAGGTCTCGTGCCTTTTTTTGTAAGCGTATCGTTAAGCCAGGTATCTCGTTCCTCTACAGATTGCTTTAGCGACTGTTCATTGCCCATGTCAGTGACTTGGCTAGGCCTAATCCATCGTTCATTACCATCTATAGCCCCTGCGTATAACATAACGAAAATAGTTTTAGCTGCCATTTCTCTAATAACATAATTCCTGTTCTCAGTCCCCTCAGGAAAAATATCATTAAGTCTATTATGAATCTCGGCTATTTCGGGCAATTCAGGCATCGTCATGACGCAGAAACTCCATATATTTTCGCAATAGCTCCTTCTAACTGAAGGGAGGTCATGCCGGAATCAATAAAATCTTGAAGCTCAGTTAATTTTGATAAATCAGGCAATGGAATAGCGTTTAGCTCGTATGCTGAAACCGCTACACTTCCACTGATGCATCGGAATATTCTATCAACGGTTGCTGAATTAAGTACTTTCTCGATAACGCGCGCATCAATATTCGAGAAAAGATCATTGGAATAAATAACGTTGACATGATTTTCGACAACCACACCATCGAATTCATCAATAAATTCCTGAGGAATTATTGCCGCCATTATTCTTTTTTCCTGCTCCTTGGAAGTGGTTCTCTGAACCAGAACACATTCTTTTCTTGTCAATAGAAAATCTTGATTTTTCATAACCTCTATATAAGGCACATGGTTTTTTCTGGTTGCACTAAATTTAAAACCTTCATGCGTAACAGATTCTGCCCAAATTAGGGGATAATACCCTTTCTTCTTGAACTGCCTTAATTGTGGTTTAAATCTATTCCAAACCAATTGGCCGGTTGAAACGGTATAACCAACGTCTGAAAGCCGCATCGGTAATTTTTTAATTTTATTAAGAAATGCAACATCTGTTTTTTTTCTTGGTAACAACCATATTTTCCCGCCCTTTTCTACATGGACTTTGCCTAAGCTCTCAGTTTTTGCTTTATTTAGTCCCTTAGGGATTAAAGAACATACGGACACCGGAATATCATGCACGCCGGATTTAAAAGTTGCCAGCATGGTTTCCTGCAACACATCATCAAAAACACCGTCCCTATCGGAAACGAAATCAAAAAAAGATGGTGTAGTAAATTGAGTCAACAGGTTTCTAAGAGAGGTGAAATATTGCCCACCAAGAAAAGATGTAGGAGTCAAAAATGCTATTACACCTGTATGAGGTTTTAGTAAGCGGACAGCTAAGTCAGTAAAAAGACCATACAAATTTGCGTGACCGAAGAGCGAACGAGAGAATTTTTCGCGTAATTCCGGTGTGAGCGACACTCTTCCGTAAGGTGGATTACCCATTACTAAATCAAATGTTCCTAAATCTTCCTGAATGAGTGCATCACCGACGATAATGACGGAATCTGGAATACGACGCTTACTACTCACGCACAGAGGCATGATTGCTGCCTCAAGAAGAACCAGACTCATCCACGCGGCAAAGGGATCGATCTCAATTCCCCTCAGGCGATTAATAAGTCTTCTGAAAATCCATTCTGGAGAAGAACCTTTCTCGTTCTTAAGCATTCGCAAAGCAACTGGAGCAAGAAATGCCCCACCACCACAAGCCGGATCAATAACAGACGCTTTAGAAAAATCTACCCCGCTTTTTTCTGCCATATCAAGCAGACGCTCAACAAGTGGAGGAGGAGTATAGTAAGCACCCTTTTCTGATCGATAGGCATTAGGCAGCATGACTGTGTAGATAGAACCAATCAGAAATCCGGCATCTTCTAATGGAAAAAGAGAAATTAACTCGCCAGTTCTTTCAGCAAGCTGACACGCATCCATCGCGACATCCTCAAGTAATACAGAAGATGTCACAGGCTTGATTGTGATTGACGGTGTATGTTTTTTTGCAATCGATGCCCAGTAGGCTCCGATAACCCTAGCGCAGTAGGAACGAGCCTGGACAAGTCTTGTTTTATCGTTATCAAAGCTAGCCGCATAGCCTTTAGCTATAGCTTTACAAGTTTGATATCGCTGCAAAAGCGTTAGCTCAGCATCTTCAATAAATTCAAGTCGTTGTGCGTACATTCATCATTCCTACCATCAGGTAGCCGGGATTTGACTTACCTATCATTTTTAACGCCGCCAGAATAACAGGCTTAACAAGGATATGTGAACCTATCAGTTAAGCATAAGCCAGCTACTGTAAGCGGAAAATTAGCGTTTTCTAGTGCAACCAACTGTCGTCTTCCCACACATTCTGAAGGAGATCAGAAAGTCTGCGCTTATCTTCGTCAAGGTTGAACCCCAGCATTTCAATACTTGTATAGCCACCCTGCCTCACTCGCACAATCGTTTCAGGAAACAGCGCGAGAATCCGCTTGCTGACCTCATCCTGATAGGCACTCAAAATCGACTGGCTTAGTTTTTGATTTTTGTCGAGTATGATTTCAACGCGCATACCTTCTCCTTCTAGTGATCGAGTGGGGCGGCGGAAAAGATTACAGAAAATTGCCTATTTCGAACTTCCATTTCTCCAGCAATATCCGCGATAAGGCTCAAGGCTATTTCCCTGTCGCCCTCCCTACATATACCTTCGCTTGCCAATCTGGCAATCAATTCAACACGTTCCAGCCGCACGCGCTCTTGTAAATCATCTTCCATCTTGCCCTCCCCACCGAAACACTGTACATAAACACAGTATAATTATTTTGAATAATTGTGAAATGATTTTTTACGTCAAAATCGCACTAACCTCGCATGATGTGAGGAATTAATAATCATGGGGACCAACGAGTTATGCGAAAAGCGTGTATTGATTTGATGGCTGGTACTAAGGCCGTATTACTGATAGCAGGCGATCTTGGAACAGGCCAGTGTCTGCATATGGTCGTAGTTTCTGAAGATATGACTCAATCAGTTCCGACAGAAAAATGGGCAAAGGCGCTAGCTGTATGCCAGCAAAAAGCTATTGAGCTTAAGTATGAAGTTACCCGCATCCGTGGTGGTGCTCTGGCAGGGATTCCACGAGCAGGCTCATCCAATAATTAAATCCAACTCTTCCATTTATCATCTTCCTGCAGGCGTTCATTTTGGAAATAAATTCGCATTCCGGCGCCTGAGTTCAGGCTTCCGCCTGATAGAAGCATATTGATTTCTGCTGCGTCACCTTGAAAACCTCTCAGCTGTAACTCTGAGACAAGCTGCGCCTTCTGAAGACCATCAATTTCCTTAAGGCAGCTCTGTCTTTTCGGTGGCTTTACCATTCTGAGTCGTGCCAGCAATTCGCGTCGTTCTTTTCTACTCATATTGTCGAAGTCCCCTGGCACAACCTGTGCCGCTTCGCCCTGTTCAGAAGGCTCAGGAAATTCAAAATCACTCTTTGATATGTTCATATTTTCATCATGGGGACAGTTATTGCCACGAGTCCAAGGGGCGCAAGCGCCCTGGTCGGCTGTCGCCTCCTGAACGTCAACGGCCTTACGAACCATTTTCCACTTGGTAGCGTGCGTGCAAATCCGCCCCTCAACTAACGGGGACCAGATGCCATAAATTCGGGTGCCATGATCACCGTATGCGCTCGGCTCGTCGTTAAGCTCATAAGCCGTTCTGGCGATGTGGTGCTTACGTGGCACCAACACGCCGCCCTGCTTCATTATGTAGGTAGCGAAACACCCAGCATCAGCAGCGGCAAGTACCGCATCAAGTTGTGCATTTTCCAGCACCTGCGCACCGGCTTTTTTATCGCTCTGCATTCGAAGCGCTTGGCTGGCGAGCAATCGCAATTCCCGGTATGCCTGACGCCCCGGAATACCAAAGAATCGGAACTGCTGAACCCGGTGCAGTGAAGCCCATGCACTAACATGCTCAGCGTTATCGCGCAGTGATTTGCCTGTTTCTTTGCTGATTTCATCACCAAGCCCGCGCCCATCTATGTTTTTACTAACGTATTTAGCGATGTAGCTGGTCGGTGTACCTTTGCGTGAATCAATTAACTCAGACCTGAAACGCGGACCAGTGTTATTGCCCAGCTCCTCGCGGTCTTCGCGAATAGCGAACTTACGCAGCAACTCGGTGATCGAGCGGCGGTCTTTTTTGCGCATGAAGCACAACAAATGCCAGTGAACAGTTCCATCATGATGTGGCTCCGCAACGCGAACGCCATACCAGCGCATTCCTGTTTTGTGCATGGCTTTGCGGAAAGCAGCAAAAGTGCTGACCAGATAGTCGCTACTCTGTCGCACTGATTCACTGGTCCACTTTGGGTTTGGTCTGCCGTTGTTAAGCGTGGCGTGGAAGCGTGACGGGCAAGTGATGGTATAGAACACCGAACAGTCGCCCCGCATTTCAGCAATAAGCTCCAGCCCTTTAACGCAGGCCATCATTTCATTGCGTCGATGCGCCGGATTGCTGTTGCTGGCGTTCACCACCTCTTCCATATCGAGCGTGTCACCATCTGCGTTTACCAGCTCATGCGAACGGAAAAACTCCAGTGATTTGCGACGCTGTTCGCGCTTATGAATCACGGCCTCATAACTGACGTACGGCGATGATTTTTTATTTACCAGACAGGCGGCGCGTAGCTGTTCCTCTCGCCATTCGCATCGCATTTGCCAAAGCTTGCGATACCACCAATCAGCACACAGCATGCGAGCCAAAGAAGGCGGGATCAGATCGTAATTAACTGGTTTGCGGCGGCGTTTCTTTCTGCGCAGGTGCTCAAATGCGGGAGGGATGACATCAAGGCGCATAGCTTCAGCGGCAACAGCTTCCCATACCTGCCGCACCTGCTCTGGTTTTACATCGTCAGAAACAAAAAGATCGGTACTCGCGGCATCAAGGCACATGCTCATGTGCGCACTAACTAACGTTGATAACCTTTTTACCTCACTCTGATTCATTTCAGGCAGGGTTATCAGTCCCTCAAGCCCGTTATGGCTCGCCATGAAACGGAAAGAAGCAGATACCTGGCTATCGCGCACTCGCTCCAGCCGCTTGAGGCAGGGCCGGATTGTTTCTCGCAGATAACGGGAATATGCCTGCGGTTTGCCTAATCCGTGGAAGAACTTAATTTTTTCCATCAGCGGCTTGCTGATGTGGGGCGGCTCAGCACTGACGTTCGCAACGATGATTAAGTCAGGGTTGAATCTCTGCTGCTCACGGGCAATTTTGGCGCGGCTTATGAGCCTGTCCTGCTCCATTTCACGCTGAATAGGATCGCGTGCGTCATTGTAAAAATAGCGATTCCAAACTTCATCACTCAAAGCTTCGCGGCGCAGCTGCTCCTGCTGGTTATCCGCAGCATAAAGACTGATCAGGTTTGAAAGCGCAGAAACCGGCGCTACTTCCGCCGGGTCTGTTTGTGGATTGATTGCTTTTTTGGGTGCGTTCCACGGGTAAGCATAAGATCCAATCATGCAACCGTCTCGCCAGCCGCCACATCGATACCGCTCCAAATCAGGCCGCTCTTTGGTTTGCGTGAAGCGATAATTTCCGCTGCGCGCTTGCCTTCGCCGGCTTTAACGCCAACCGAGCGAGCCACAGTGATTTTGGTAATGTCGAAAGCGCGATAAATACTGCGGGTGAAAAGCGTGTCGCTATTGGACAGGATTACCGGGTTATGCTCGGAAATGCCCAGCAGATAACAGGCCAGAGAGTGCTGGTCGTCCTCATTAAATCCACCTGTGTGATATTCGGTGAACGTGCCGTGATATGGCGGATCGCAATAAACGACATCACCAGCCTTCACCATGCCCAGCGTTTCCTGATAGCCAGCACAAATAAACGTTGCACGCTGCGCCTTCTCAGCAAACATTTCGATTTCGTAAAGCGGGTAATAGGGTTTCGCGTAATGTCCGAAAGGAATGTTAAATTCGCCCTTAAGGTTGTAGCGGCAAACTCCGCGATAACCGTGGCGGTTCAGGTACAGAAAATGTGCCGCACGATTCAACAGGGGCATTGATGCATTTTCATTAAATTCTTTGCGCACACGGTAATAGCTTTCTTCAGTCGTGTTTTGGCTGAATAAAGCCATCGCCACCACGATAAACGGGCGTGTATGCTCTTTAATCTGGCGGTACATGTTGATGAGGTCGGGATTAATATCAGCGATCAGATATTCGGGGTAGTCGGTATTCATCATAACCGCGCATGAGCCTGCGAACGGTTCAACAAGGCGATTACCAGCAGGAAGATGTGCCGACAGCTCAGTCATTACACGGACTTTACTTCCCGGCCATTTCAGAATGGTGTTCATAACGCCGCTCCTTTGTAATGAGCATTTTTCAGCTCAATGATTTCTTTGCAGGTAACGCAAAAAGAAACACCCGGCAGCGCACGGCGACGGGCTTCAGGAATTTCTGCATCACATGACAGGCAGAAAAATTCGCTTGCACCGGTAGGGTGCTGTTTAGCGTGTGCCAGATTGCGCGCCAGTTCTTCTTCAACACGCTGCTGCACCAAGTCCATTGAATCCGCCATTAGTGCAACGCCTCCTGCGCTTCGCTCTGATAACGCTCAGCTTCCTGACGCAGAAGCTCTGCAGCTTCAACACCGCTCAAGCCTTTTTGCTGAATGCGCATAGCAAGATCAGTTAAACGTCGAGCTACCTGCATGCCCCGCTCGGCACGTTCTTCTGCGCGGGCGGATGTGATGATTGTGGAAAGCTGCTCGACATTTGCGTCGAATTTCCGTGTTTCGATATTTCGCATATTTAAATCTCCAGAATTTGGGCAAAAGAATGCCCGGCGGGTTTACGCCATTAATTTTTGAGTCTTATTTACTCAGGTAAAAAACAGTCAGCAGTTGAAAAGCGGCCAGGCAAAATTCTGCCCCAACGCGCAACTTTATTCATTGCGATGATTATTAATTCGCGGCGGCGTTCATCGAAATATTCAAAAGGCTTTCCGATTTCCTCCGGTTTGAATGTCTTGGGATTATCACGATTAGCCAAGGTCATTACGCAGAACTTAAATTCATCATTCTGGTTGTTGAAATAACGCAGTGCCGGGTTTGCGTTGTTATCACGCATCTGACGCCACTTTTTGCGAAATTCATCAAATGTCATTGGCTGAAGCTTATCAACACGTGCACCCATCAAATGAATTTTGGAAAAACTGGCGGCTTCGTGTTGTTTCGGTACTTCCCATAAAACTCGCGGCATATTAACCACCGATAAGTTTACGCAAGCGGATTATCAATCCAGCGCGTTTTGATGTTAGATCACGCAGCAGAGATTTCTGATCAGCACATGGATGCCAGCGCTTGCCGTTCTCGCCCATAATCCAACCGTTGCCATATGACATAGACGGGCTTTGGCGCTTGAGGTGGGCTGCAAATGAAATCATAGCGCGCCCCTCAGTTCAAACCAACTGAAGCGCTTAGGCCGCTGAGCGCATCAACGGTAGACGCCAAAGTGGGGTTAGAATGAATGCGGCTCTGCACTGCAATTGCGGCCAGCATCAGGCAGCGAATCCCAGTATTGGCCGCTTCGACAACACCACGGCGGCAGGTGGCTGTGATTTTCTCAGCGCTTGCCGCTCTAGCTGCCAACATGCCAACCTCGGCAGTTGCTTTCAGCACGTATGCTGAATACTTCTCGTCTGCTACTTCATTCACCGGCACACATGGAAGACATTGCAGTTGTGCTAACGCTCCATCTATCAACGTCGCGTCTTCTGTCAGATCAGTCAGTAGAAGCATTTCGGCTACAGTAAGTTGATGCACTTGATCGGGATTCAACTTATTACGCAAAGCTTGAACTTTGATATCGGCTTGCTGAGCCAGCTCTGTCATGTTGTGCGTAAGAGCGAACTTGCGGCAGGCTTCGTCAAAGTGGCTATGGGTGGAAACCTTAAAATCAAACATGATTAGTCCTTGTCTAATATCTAAGATTTATTGCGCATTAAGCGAAATATCACATTCGCTTAATGCCTGAATAGTCAAAGCTGCCATGTTGATTTCTACTAAACCTTTTTTCTGAGCGCCTTTAGGCTTAATTGGCAGCTTTCCATATGAAATCAGGTTTTCAGCAGTGCTTTTAGACATGCCAGTGCGGCGGCAATACTCATCCAATGGGATGTAGGGATCAGGAATCACGATTGTAATGTTTGGGCGCATAATGCAAACTCCATTCGTTTAGGGACACGCCAATGTCCACCAATATCAGCCAATGTTCGCTTTAACCGATAACATGGAGTGACTCTAATTCGACTAAGTCGAAATATCAATAAATATTTCGACCCATGCGAAAGATCAAATCTTATGAGTAAATTCCCTTTTGAACAGATTGGGCACAGCAGCGAGGTTCTTGACCGCATTGTTGACGCTTACGGATTCACCTCGAAGTTGCAGCTAGCCGACCACTTTCAAATGGCTGCTAGTAGCCTATCCGCTAGGTTCAAGAGGGGAATTTTCCCTGCGGATATGGTGATCAGATGTGTTGCTGAGACAGGAGCAGACCTTGAGTGGCTGTCTACAGGTCATGGAACAAAGTTTAATGATGGGGAATTGGACGTTCTGAAGTTACCACGCAGTAAAATCGTAGACGGTCAAATGTATGAAGCTGGATTTTATCTGCTGGATAAAGCGTCATTTCTACCCGGCAAACCGATTCCTCAAGATGCGATATGTATTATTGATTCTTTCACTCAGTACATAGTTGAACGTAATTACTCAGAAATTTATGACGATGAATGGTTGGTCAAAATTGAGGGGAAATTTAGCGTTAGAACATTGACCCGAATCCCTATTAAGAAAGTCCGAGTTAGTGGCGTGGGAATGGCTTTTGATTGCTCTTTAGAAGATATAGACGTATTGGGACGCGTTGCACTTACAATAAAATAATAAGGTATATTAAAATGTTAGACTACAAAACAGCATCCAAAGAAGATTTAAAGCAGGAAATGAAAAGGCTTGCGTCTGTAGTTTCAGATGCACCTTTTGGGACAAAAAAAGAGTTCTATCACCTCCCTGAAATACTAGGAGCTGGTGAAACCCCTCTCGCGATTGCCAGTGGGATGATGGATGGCAACACCTGGTTAATTACTCTGACCAATAAACGAGTGATATTTCTAGATAAAGGGATGCTTTACGGAGTTAAACAAGTAGATATCAACTTGAATAACATCGTAAGTGTTGGTGGTAAAACCGGCTTATTGCTGGGTGAAATCATGATTTCAACTAGCGGTCAAAATTACACCATCAAAAATGTTATGAAAGGTTCAGTCATTCCGTTCACTAACCTAGTGAACGAAACTCGCAATAATCAGACCCAATCACAAAAAGCTGAACATCAACCATCCAAAATATCACTATCGTTTGATGAACAAATGGCGAAGATAGAACGCCTTGCCGAAATGAAAGATGATGGAATTCTTACAGATGAAGAATTCCAAGTTCAGAAACAACGCATTCTAAATGGTTAATTATGCCAGTTCGAAAGCAACCCGATGGACATTGGATAGCTGACTTTTATACTGTCGATCGAAGCAACGGCAAAGAAGGCAGACGCGTCCGTAAAAAGTTCGCAACTAAGGGTGAAGCGCTTGCCTTCGAAAATTATACCCTTCAAAAAATTGATGACAGCCCTTGGCTTGGTGAAACCAAGGAAAGGCGCAAGTTAACTGATTTAGTACATCTTTGGTTTGAACGACATGGCATAACCCTGCGAGATGGCGAGAAACGTAAAAGCTCAATGTTATGGGCTGCAGAGTGCATGGGGCATCCATTGGCAACTGAGTTTAACGCGCAGTTGTTTACTACTTATAGAGCTAAGAGGTTAGACGGCAAATTTGCTCGCACTAAGCGAGTCAGCCAAGTTTCACCACGAACAATGAATCTTGAGCACGCCTATTTTTTAGCGGTCTTTAATGAATTAAAACGACTCGGAGAATGGGCGGCCCCCAACCCATTGGAGAACGTCCGCAAATTTCGCACTGACGAAAGTGAAATGGCATATTTAACTGAGGAGCAAATTGACTTGCTTTTAGCTGAATGCCGAAACAGTAGTGCCAAGGATTTAGAGGTCATCGCGAAATTGTGCCTAGCTACTGGTGCGCGCTGGGGTGAAGCTGAGAGTCTGAAACGTAGCCAAGTAACAGCAGGAAAGATCACCTTTATAAAAACCAAAGGCAAACGCAACCGCAGCATTCCTATTGATTCCGAATTGACTGATGTACTACCGAAGAAAAACGGGAATTTATTTTCACCTTGCTATTATGCATTTCGCTCTGCACTTGAACGCGCTGGCATAGATTTACCCCCTGGGCAGTTAACCCATGTTTTGCGTCATACCTTTGCAAGCCATTTCATGATGAATGGTGGAAATATTCTAGTGCTGCAAAAAATCCTAGGGCACACCGACATTAAGATGACTATGAGGTATGCGCACTTTGCCCCGAATCACCTTGAAGATGCATTGCGACTGAACCCCTTAAAGTGTCGCAAAAGTGTCGCTCGAACATAAGAATATTGGATTATATTGGTGGATATTGATTTTCTAACCCACTGATTTACATATAAGTCATTGATTATACGTTAACTACTATGGTTCTCATAATCGCTTGGTCGCTGGTTCAAACCCAGCAGGGGCCACCAAATTTAGTGATGTAAATCATACTGTTAAGCCATTTTTTTAAGTGGCTTTTTTGTTTGTCATTCATAGTGGCGATTAAATGGC
>Ga0308171_1001369_pt1 | contig 33523 bp, 28 predicted proteins | sample PhyGR1_FD_202135 | JGI IMG/M metagenome (GOLD analysis project Ga0308171, IMG submission 202135) | Phyllosphere microbial communities from UC Gill Tract Community Farm, Albany, California, United States - DLSLSG.R1 | ecosystem: Host-associated > Plants > Phyllosphere > Unclassified | place: USA...
ATCGCCAAAGTCGCAGCAGACTGGCCTGCCAGCCGATGGGGAGAACTCATGCCTTGGAACTGGATGCCGCCGGCAGATCAGCCGATTGCGCAAGCCGCATAATCTGCGGCCTCCACACCACGCTTACACAGATCGTGCAGGTGACCCGTGATCTCCTTCATCCGCTTTTCAAGTCGGCCTGATTCGCGCGGCACCAGCGACAGTGGTAGCTCGACCGCTCCACCCGGAGCACTCCACAGGCCCGCCTGATGTTGACCTGCCATGTGCTCCTGACGGCGTCGAAGAGTTGCCGGTCAGGTTTCAGAGCTTCGCGAGACGACATCCTGGAACATCGCTTTGTCGAAGCTCAGGTCAGCGACCAGTCGCTTCCACTTGGCGTTCTCCTGCTCGAGCTGGCGCAGCCGCCGCATCTCCGACGGCATCAGCCCGGCATACGTCTTGCGCCAGGCGCAGAACGTCGCTTCGATGATCCCGGTTTTGCGGCACACCTCACTAACGCTCCTGCCGTCCTCGGCCTGCTTCAGCACAAAGGCGATCTGCGCGTTCGAAAACTTCCACCTCTTCATTGCTCGCTCCGCTTCCCTGGCCCTCTATCGTAACTGGAATTTTCCAGCTCAAAGCGGTTCAGGAAACGGGCAGCAGGTCATCGTTTACGGTAACGTTATCTCACATGAGTCGTGGGCATACACTTATCAACGTGCCCCCCGGCTCTCATCTGCGGCATTTTTGTAAGATGCGGTCGTATCAGCTGACGATCGCGATATCCGGTTTTGGATACGCATGTCGATGCGGCTTTCGATCCGACCTGGCAACCGGTTCATAGGCGTGATATTCGGCGCCGCATTCTCTCGCGTTTGTCTCTGGCCCGGTAACGCAGCATCGCTCCGTGTCTGTGGAATTGCCCCTTGGGCAGCAATCTGCATCATTGCCGCGACAGTCATCATAAGAGCATTCATCATCGCGCCTGATTTCCGATCGCCGCATTTGAAGCAACAGGCGTCACAGCCGAGCGCGTGATCTGCCCGGACACGCCATTCGGCGCGTCCGTCGGACGCAGCACCAGCGTTAAAGTTTGTGCCTTACATTGCGCTGAAACATCGAATATGCCAGCGAAGTCACCAGTTCCCGGTACGTCAATCCGTTGCAATTCTTGCCCTTCTTGGCATTTAACAACCCAGTACGGACTGTCGCTGCCCAACGACGCCAATTTGGTGGCACTTCCTGATAACCGATAGCGGCCTGGCGGCAGAAATTGTGCCTGCTGCACGACCGCGCCTCCAACCCCGAATGGGGCCGCGAAATCGATAAGGCCGCCATCACCGGTACGCTGAACTGAGCTGTTGATCGCGCTATCATTCACAATCCGCCAGTCAAATACCGTCGGCATCGCCAAGCTAGCGCTGAAACGCGGATCCCGAGAGCGCTTGCGATCACTATTTGGATGCACCACTTGATAGTAGATCCAGGCATCATCGAACGCCCCACGCGAAGCGAGCGTGTCGATCAAAACTGTCTGGGCAACTGGAGCTATCTCGACACCCTTGCGGTGAAGCTCTTGAAAAAGCAACGATGTAACATGCGGATTAGGGCTGCTACTAGCCGCATATTCAAGGAACAGCGGCCCCCACATAGGCCGGCCTATTAAGGTCCGAACCAAAGCCGTCCGGATCGCAGGATCAGCGAGCGCAGACACCAATACCGGAAATAATAGGTCAGATGCATGGCGCGAAGTACGCAAGGCGATGTCATAGTGTCGTAGCGTGCCGGTGACATCACCACGCGCCACCGCAGTTTCGATCTCCCAAAGCTGGGTCGCTAAATCGCGACGCGACAGAGCATTCGCGTAATCGAACAATCTAGCAGCCGCCCGGCCGCGCCCGAGTTGGTCGTCAACCAACCCCAATGCGACAACGGCCCTGATCGCAGTTGGATCTTGCCGCAACGCCTTGCGCGCCAATTGCTGCGCGCGTGGCAAATCGGCCGCATCGCCTTCGACACCAGACAGCTTCGATGCCAACTCTGCTGTGATGCGGCCGTCCCACGGTGCGAGGCGATAGGCCAGATCAGGTGCTGTGGCCCGGTTTGTATATCCTATAGTTGAGGCTACACTGACATAGCCAACCATCGCTATCGCTATCGCTATCGCGCCCCGCGCCCGCCATTCAGCCAACGAGCGGCGCCGTCGAGACCGATGCCGTGTCATCATGTATCCGAGGCAATCTTGTCACTGCGACCGTAGCCATAGCCGTATTCATAGCCATAACCGTAATGCGCCTTACGTGCCTCGAATTTCGTAAGCACTCCACCAATTACACGAGCATGAGCACTGTTAAGCCGTGCGAGCGCGGTCTTAACCATACTGGAACGGATGCCATGCGATTCCACGGCATAGATCACCCCCTCGACCTTACTGGCGATCAACGGCGCATCTGCTAGCCCCATGACAGGCGGAGAGTCGATAACAACATGATCGTAACTCTCGAGCAAACGTTGTATGAGCAAGGATAGGCGATTGCCGGTCAACAGCTCGGCAGCATTCGGCGGAATCGGCCCTGCCGACATTGCGGTGAAGCCCAAGTCGTGCATCGGGAAGACCAGCGCTTCAAGATTATCCTGCCCAGCTAGGAAATTGCTAAGCCCTCGATCATGATCGACGCCACCTAGATGGTGGATCGACGGCGACCGCATATCGCCATCGATCAAGATGACGCGGCGTTGTGCCCTTGCCAGCGTCGTTGCCAAGGCCAGAGCGGTCGTAGATTTGCCTTCAGCCGGTCTGGTAGAGGTGACCGCGAATGAGCGTGGCACACCATACTCGGTCGCGAAGGCCAGGTTAGTTTGCACAGCAAGATAAGCGTCGAAAAGATCCGACTTCCGGTCCAGCAGTGCATCCTTCGGCGTGCCCTCCTCGACCTTAGGTACCGCGCCGAGCAAAGGCAGACCCAGCCGTCGCTCAACTTCCGCAGGATCAGCAATGGCCTCGTCGATATGCTCCAATGCAAAAGCTGCTAGAGCCCCCAGCGCCAAACCGGCCAGCAGCGATGCCGCCATATTAATAAGCAGACGTGGGCTTGACGGTTGAGACGGCACGTCAGCGGGGTCGACGACAGAAACGTTGTTAACGCCAACGCCACCTGCGACTCCTATCTCCTTAAAGCGTTGCAGCAACCCGTCGTAGAGAGCGCGGTTTGTATCCACCTCTTGCTGATATATATTATACTGGATGCTGCGACGACGCAGATCGAGGAAGCTTGACTTCAACTGTTCGACCTTGGCCTGAAGCACGCGTTCACGTTCCTCCGCTTCCCGATAATCGGCCAGCATTGACCCCGATACACGACTTTCTTCTCGTGCAATCGATCGATCGAGCTGGGTGATCTGTGACTTGACTGCAACGGCACTGGGATAGCTAGGTTCGAACTGCGTCATCAGCCGCTCGTATTCGGCCGCGAGTTCGGCGCGCTTTTGCCGCAAACTGTTGATTGCTTGATTACGCAACGCCTCGGTGGATGCTCCGGCACGTCCCAATTGTTCATAGCGTGCCTGCGCCTGGATTCGGTCGGCAGTTGCCTGACTTAGGGAAGCGTTCAGCGCGGCTAAATCATCCGCGACGATCGAACGTTCCGACGTGCGTCCATCACTATTCTGGCCGGGGATATTGATGATACGCTGCGCCGATGCATAGGCAACAAGTTGGCGTTGCGATTCATCAAGCTTTTCCTTGAACTGTGCTAACTGCCGCTGCAACAGGTTGCGTCCATAGGATGTAGCTTGGATCTTGCGCTCCAGATTGGTCTCGATAAACCCATCCGCCCAAGCATTTGCAACGCGTGCTGAAAATGCCGGGTCTGGGCTCGTGAAGCTGATATCGACCAATCGGGACAAACGAATCGGCGAGATTTCCAAATGCTTCAGTAGCAGACCACCGGCTGCCCGCTGACGTGCCTCCCGCCCCGACGCGGGATAACGACCATTGACGATCTGAAAAGCCGGATCAGTACTAGACACGCCAAACAATTCGAAGAACTTAGGGTCGTCTACCAAGTGTAACTGTGTGGCAACGCGTTCCGCTAGCGAGCGTGATTTCAGCAAGCCATATTGCGTCTGGTAAAATTCCTGATCCTGAACGCTGGCCTCACGTTCGACCCCCTGGAAATCAGTGACCTTATTTGCTTCACGCGAGATTTCAACGGTAGCTTCGGCCGTATACTTCGGGGTCATTAGCAAAGTCGCGATCAACCCGAGCAGGACGCAGGCAACGACAGAGCCGAGGATGACGTAACGCCAACGCACGGCGATACGTACATACTGGCGGATGATTGGAATACGTTCCAGCTCCGTTCCGTTCCAATTTGGGATCGCGACGTCCGGAGCCGCCAAGCTGCCATGCAGCGGGGATGTTACCATGTTCATGACGTTGGCGACCTTATTGCAATATCGCGATGAGCGGGCCGGCGATGAGAGGCGACAGCGAGACGAAATCGCGAAACAAGCGGCGCTGAGGTGAGTCACCAACTACGATTACATCGTTGGCGTAGATCGACGGGTCATCATATTGACCGCGACGAATCGCTGCGACGTTGTACAATCCGGCCATGCGGCGACCGTTCACTGTCCGCAGAATCACGACATCGTCCTGCCGCCCATATTCCGACATTCCCTTCGCAGAGGCAATCGCTCGTAGCAACGTCATCTGATTAGTAACGGGGTAGAGTCCCGGCTCGACGACTTGACCATCAATCGTAACGACTTGACTTACCGAATTGCGAATATTGACAGTGACTTCAGGCTTGCGGACGTAACGGCCACGCAGCGCTGCCTCAATCGCACGCGCGAGTTCCTCGGCTGTCTTTCCACTGGCCTCAATCGTACCTGCCAGCGGCATCGAGATTCGACCGCTGGCATCAACCTGCAAATCTCGACTGAGATCCGGGACGTTGAAAACATCAACCTGAATCGTGTCAAGCGGGCCGATAAGCGACGGTCGGTCACCCACCGTCAGGTCAGCACGACTTGGCGCCGGAAGCGCGCTGCTGTCTTGCACGACCGTTAGCCGGGATGAAGATTGCAACGGCTCTCTACGAGCACACGCCGACAACGCACCGACGATCAGGATAACCGTAAGAAATTTGCGCATGCGCTCAAGGCGTTCCAAAAATAAAAGGAGAAGGGTACGCCCGCTATAGATGCTGGTCGTCGTCCGGTAAAGCGGGGGTCGCAAACGTACGCGGTCCACCATTTAGCCACCAAGCAGCTATGACGATTACAGCCATGATCATCGGCGTCCGAGCAGGATAATCGAAGACACTGGCGGCAAACACCAGACCGATCCATACAGAGCCGAGCCTGGCCAACATCACCGAGCCGTGCACCTGTTCGCGCCATGCCCGGATACTGGACAAGCCCCACCAAACCACTGCCGCAGCCAGCAAGAGCGAACCCGGCACGCCGGCATCCAATATAATTTCGAGCCAGTCATTATGGGCATGGTTGAAATAGGTCGGTTTCAACAGCGCGAACGGTTCGTGAAGCCGGAACAAGGGATCAAATCCGCCCAACCCCGATCCGAAGGGGAAATAAAATTTTATCATGTCTAACACGACTGGAAATCCACGGCTGCGCATGTCCTGTCCGGGATCCATCGTTATCATGCGGTGGATCGCGACGGCACGATCGGCGGCAACGCTGATCAAGATAGAAATTCCCACCATCACTACGATGCTAACGATCAACGACAGGAATACCCAGCGCGGATAACGCGATAGCATACGCCGTATTTCCCTACGCACGATAAACAGGCCGCAAGCCAGCCCGATTGCGCCCAACGCCAAGCCTGCACGCGATCCGCTAGCTAGGACTGTCAGCACCAGCAGAATGGTCAATCCGAAGGCCGCTGGCGCGCGCCAGCGTGGTGCTCGACCATCCAAAAATGCCCATGTCGGTACAAGCGTGCAGCCCATCGCTATGAACAAGGCGAAATGGTTGCGATTGGCGAAGGTGCCGCTGACTTCACCGAGTGTGTCATTGACGAACAGATTGTTAAATCGTGCACCGGAAAATTGCAGCAGCCCAACCAACGTGGCAGCTAAAACTAAAATCAGCATCAAGCCGAGCACCCAACGCAAATCGTTTTTGGATAGACTTGTTAACAGGGTGTAGGTGACAAACGGTACGATCAGCGATCCAGCCGCGTTCATCGCGGCCCCCGGAACGATCGCCAGCGGTCGCCAAGGCTGGGGCTGCCCACTGGCGGCGGCTGCTTCTGCTAACAGCGCTCTCCCGGGCAACTGCTCCCATAATCCGGGGGGCAGCGGCATGAGTTGGAGCAGCGCCAAACCGATAGCCGCAATCATCAAAAACAAGACGGGCTTCGCTTCGGTCAACCGTGGACGGACACCGAAAAGAGCCACAACGACAAGCGTCAACCAGCTGATGACTCTGACGAGCATTTGACCCAACGTATCCGCCCTGGACGCCCCACCGCTCAGCCAAAGCGTGCTGAGTAAAATACTCAGGAGCACGAACGACAGGCTGGGGGATGAAAAGCGGAACGCGCGATTTGTCATGGCCGGTGCACCTATGCCATCAAGCGATTGAAAGGAATATGCCTGAGTGCATTGTCATACGGTATCGCCCTGGCAGATTTCGCTTCGCATCCCCTCCTCACGAATTTGGGGGCGCACATTGCCAGAAAACCACGACTTGTTGCCGTCGAAGACGACGCCTAAGAGCCGCATATTGCGCACACGAGCGACCCTACCTTGACCATGACCACATTTTTCCGTCCAGAATCGTCACGTTCGGCAAAGTCCAGAGCGTTGGCTGACCCACATCAAAGCCCGGCGCGGGCGGCACCCCATCCGCTGCTGCGGCTACGGTACATGATCTTGATCGGCTTCATCGTGACGATCCTATGCCCAATGCTAGTACGACAGTTTACCACGGGCATCTCGCTGACCCAGCCCACTCAGTACAATACCGCTTTGGGCGGCTGCACCGCACTGCTTTTAGGCGTTCTCAGCTATCGGCGCCTCCATGTGTTTCCCGGGATCGCGGCCGGCGGCTACATCGTCATGTCATTATCGGCCACGTTCGGCATTCTGGCCGTCGCCTTCTTTATGATGCGAATCGACTACAGTCGCGTCCAATTTCTCAGTAGCTACGTGCTGTCGGTTTTCTTGTATCTGGCGATTCACCAGAAGATCGCTGCCAATAGGCGGTTGCGTTTAGGGGTGGTACCCAGTTCCACGATACTGGCATTACCCGAATTTGCTACGGTTGACTGGGTGCCACTAACGCCAGAGGATCAGCAATCGCAACCCGATGTTGATGCGATCGTCGCAGATCTGCATGTGGATCATGACGACACCTGGGATGCTCAGATAACCCGTTTTGTACTAAACGGCATACCAGTCTACCATTTCCGGCAAGCATTAGAGCAGATATCCGGCCGTGTTGAGATCAACCATCTGTCCGAAAACACTCTTGGTTCCCTCAACCCAAACGATGTCTATCTCAAAATCAAAGCCATAACCGATGGCGTGATTGCGACGATCCTCCTGATTATCTTATCGCCCTTGATGATAATGACCTGCATCGCGGTGCGCCTGGACTCGCCAGGACCGGCACTGTTCCGACAGCGTCGCATTGGATACCGAGGTCAGCCATTCATTGTATACAAGATTCGCACAATGCGAACTGACCATGCATCTGGTGCCAGTTCGGGGGATCAGGCACGTCAGGCTGCGATGACTAAGGTAGGCGACCCGCGCATTACCCGACTGGGAGGGTTCCTGCGCCGCTCACGCCTTGATGAACTGCCTCAGCTCATCAATATTGTAAAAGGTGAGATGAGCCTCATCGGCCCCCGTCCGGAAGCCGAGACATTAAGTAAATGGTATGAAGAGGAAATTCCTTTCTATCACTATCGGCATCTTATCAAACCCGGCGTGACGGGCTGGGCACAGATTAACCAGGGCCATGTCACTGATGTCGCTGACGTGCGGGAAAAGCTACATTTGGACTTCTATTACGTGAAGAACTTCTCGTTTTGGCTTGATTTGTTAATTGCTGTTCGCACCGCTCGTACAATGATAACGGGCCATGGAGCTCGTTGACATGAGTGATGGCGGAAAAGCAAAGGACGATGGTCCAGTGACCGTGATGGTTAGTGGATCTTTTCCACCCGATGTGTGCGGCGTCGGAGACTATGTCGGTCGGCTAATGGAAACTGCGCCAGAACATTGGTCATTGTTCGTCGAGCGCGACTGGTCAGCATTTGCGGCACTCGGCATCATTCGTAGATTGTTGAAGTTAAATCCGTCGGACGTCGTAATCCAATATCCTACTCAGGGCTATGGCTGGAGCTTGGTCCCACATCTGCTCGCCGTAATTGGAAATTTATCACGCCGGTATCGCACCACTTTCGCATTGCACGAATTCTCATCACTGTCGAAGAAGGCGCAACTGGCGTTGGCGCTCGCCTCGCATGTCGCTGACCGTTTTATCTTCACAACCGAAGTCGAGCGCGATCGCGCATACCGCCATTCGCTGTTTTCACGTCGAGTGCCGGTGTCTGTCATTGGCATCATCAGTAATATCCCACTCTCCGCTACCTCACCGCAGTTCCATGCGCGCGCCATCGACATTGCTTACTTCGGTCACATCCGACCCAACAAGGGACTTGAGAATTTTCTGGACGTCATGCAGGCATTGCGAGCTAGGCGTGAAGACGCCCGCATTGCGATCGTCGGCGAAATTCCGGCAGGATATGAAGAGTTTGGCAAGATGGTCTCCGGGCGCGCCGAAGCAATCGGATGCAAGTTGATTCTAGGGCTGGACGATCACGCAGTCGCGCGCACGCTTCGCGACATCCGTGTCCTATATCTGCCTTTCCTTGACGGCGTGTCTGCCCGGCGCGGCAGCGTTTTAGCCGGGCTAGGCAATGGCACGATTATAGCTACCCGGATCGGGTTCGCTACGCCCGCCACGCTACTGCCAGCGATCATACCCTGCGATGGAACGCATGACGATGTCGCCAAGCTGCTCGATGCACTGGCGATGACCGATGCGCAGGCTACAGCCCTTGGCGAGAAGGGGAAGCATTACGTCGTGACGACCCTGCCGCGCGATTGGCTACATATTGCCATGCTTTATGAAGGCGCACTGGGCCACACGGGAGACGCAGTATGCTGATCAATCTCGCCTTCATAAAGGCAACAAATGGTCTATTCTACTTTGCGCTCGACTATATCGCCGCCCTCGAAGATACTATTTCCTCTATCTTGGTAAGGACACCAGAACAGGCTACCATACTCGGCAATCTCTCGATGAATTGCGCTGTACGTATCGTTACGCCCTTAGAAGCGGCATTTACAATTCGCGCTGCCTCTAGACGTGGAGAAATGACATTCACACCATCGTCACACCCGATCCCATGGTGTTCGCGTCAAATGGTGGTCGTCCACGATACTTTTCCGTTTAAAGGTCGAAATGGCAAGATAAAGGCAACTATGTTTTTACTTGCGTTACGAACCTGTCGTGCGCATGCTGGATATATTAACCGTTGCGACGCTCGGGCGTTTCTACTTCGCAGTGGCGTGCCGCAAGCCCGGATTCGCTCTACTCCCAATCACGTGACTCTACCCGACAAACGAAAGACGGGCGACACTTTCAAAGTATCTGACCGGGTTTCGGTAGGGCTCTTCGGCACCGATTCCCCAAAGAAAAATTATCTCATGCTGTTCGCAGCGCTGGCGGCATCGCCTGCCGCCAAACGACTACGATTGATCCTGTACGGTCAGCCCAATGCCTATGCCGATGACCTGATCGCACGCTTTCCTGCACTGGAAATTTCGGTGTGTAACAGCCGCGAGTGTGACCTGAATTCCTTTGTTAATGCGGTTGATCTACTTGCATCCGCAGCCACGCAGGAAGGCTTCAGTCGCCCAATTGCCGCAGCATTGGCGGCTGGCGTACCTTGCTGGATCGTCGATGCCCCAGTGTTCCGTGAATTCTATGGCGAATCTGCAGTATTTCACGATAATATTGAAAAGCTTGCCAGGGCACTGCTATCACTGACCCCAGGAATGTCCATTGAACGCCCAGATTACAGTCTACCTTCCGCGTTGGAAGAAGATTTCCGCGAATCTGTGGCTTGGTTGCGCGAACAGGATGTTAAATCATCATGAAGATTACCGCATCTCTCGTTCTGTATCGTAACGATCCTGCGGTATATGGGGAAGCAATCCGGTCGGTGATCGAATCGGACATCGACGTGCTGTTATCGGTTGTTGATAACTCGCCAACGCCGCTGGTCCAGACATTGTTCGAAGATCCACGTGTTATCTATCACCATGCCGGTGCCAACATTGGATTCGGCCCGGGCCACAATCTTGCGTTTGATGCAGTGAAAAATCGGTCAGATGTGCATTTTATCATCAATCCGGATATATCTTTTAAGTCGGACGTGATTCGTACACTGACTAAAATTTTCGAAAGCATCGGCGAAGTAGCGGCCGTAATGCCTGCGATCTACGACGAAGCTGGACATCAACAGCATCTTTGCAAAGCGTTGCCAACGCCGATGAATCTTATCGGTCGTCGTTTCGTACCGTTCCCTCCATTACGTGAAATGCTGGACCGAACTTACGAGTTCCGGAAGTTGCCTAATGTAGGGTTAATTGACATCCCCAATCTATCTGGCTGCTTCCTAGGCGTACGATCGAATGTTTTCGCCCAGATTGGTGGATTTGACGAACAATACTTTATGTATATGGAGGATGTAGATCTAGTTCGTCGAATTGGCGATCACGGCCGCACAGTTTATATGCCTGCCATAGGCGTTACTCATAGTCATGCACGTGGTTCATATCGTTTTAGCAAGTTAATGCTGACTCACATCCTCTCCGCCATTCGATATTTTAACAAATGGGGCTGGATTTTTGACCGAACACGCATGCAGCGCAATAGTAATGCGCGGCACAGTATGTCGTCTTGAGCCAGTCGCTAGTGGCTTGATTCCAACGTTTGGTGACCGCGTCTGACTGCCGCGATGATTTCATTTGGATCGGCGCGCCAGACGAAGGGTCGGGGCTGCTGGTTATGCTCCTTGATGAAGCGGTTGATGGCGGCCTGGAGATCGACGACGGAGTGGAATACGCCGTCCTTGAGGCGGCGACGGGTCAGTTTGGCGAAGAACCCTTCGACCGCGTTCAGCCACGAACATGACGTCGGCACGAAGTGGAACGTCCAGCGCGGGTGGCGATCCAGCCAGGCGCGGACCCTGGGCTGCTTGTGGGTCGCGTAGTTATCCAGAATGACGTGGACGGCCTTGTCGGGCGGCAGCTCGGCCTCGACGGCGTTGAGGAAGCGGATGAATTCCTGGTGGCGGTGACGCTGCATGTTGCGCCCGATCACCGAGCCATCGAGGACGTTCAGGGCGGCGAACAGCGTCGTGGTGCCGTTGCGCTTGTAGTCGTGGGTCATGGTCGCGCCCCGGCCGCGCTTGAGCGGCAGCCCCGGCAGGGTGCGGTCGAGCGCCTGAATCTGGCTCTTCTCGTCCACCGACAGCACGATGGCGTGGGCGGGCGGCGAGACGTACAGGCCGACCACATCATGCAGCTTTTCGGCGAATGCCTTGTCGTTGGACAGCTTGAAACTGCGCCAGCGGTGCGGCGCCAGGCCATGGTCGTGCCAGATCTTCACCACCGAGGAGGCCGCAATGCCGACCGCCTTCGCCATGGCGCGTACCGTCCAGTGCGTCGCTTCGTGGCCAGGCGGCTCCAGCGTCAGCGCCACCACCTTGTCGACCAGCATGGTCTCGAGCGGAGCGATCCCCGGTGGTCGCGTCTTGTCGCGCAACAGGCCATCGACGCCTTCGGCCATAAACCGCTCCTGCCAGCGCCATACGCAGGTCTTCGATTTGCCCGTCGCCGCCATGATCGCGACCGTGCCCAGGCCATCGTCGCTCAAAAGCACGATCCGCGCCCGCCACACATGCTTCTGCGGTGAACTGCGCGCCGCCACGATCCCCTCCAGCCGTGTCCTGTCCGATGCTGTGACGACTATACTGATCCCTTTACGCATCCCACTTCGTCGCACATCAATGCCAAAGACGGAATCCTCATCGGGACTCGTCCGTTCCGATCAATCCACTAGAATCAATTTCAAATACTTCTGCCAGCACAGCCCACTATAGTAAATGACGCTAGCATATAAAATCGCATCAAACATATAAATTACAAAAATTTATCGCGCCCTGTTTTGCACCAATCATAAACTAATAATGCTCAACTGCTCTAAGAATAGCGCGACCATAAGCAGTTTTTTTGAACCGCTCACCGGCTTTGCGGGCGTGATCGGCAGAAATGAAACCCATCTCGTAGGCAATTTCCTCAAGGCAAGCGACTTGAACTCCTTGCCGATGCTGCAGGGTACGTACAAACTCTCCGGCTTCGAGCAGGCTGTCATGAGTGCCGGTGTCAAGCCAAGCATAACCTCGACCCATTTGTTCGACGAAGAGGTCCCCTGCCTTCATGTAGAGACGGTTGAGATCGGTGATCTCCAGTTCCCCCCGTGGCGAAGGCTTAAGATTGCGGGCGAACTCTATGACGCGGTTATCGTAAAAATAGAGCCCCGTCACCGCATGGTTGGACTTGGGCTTTTCAGGCTTTTCCTCCAAGCTGATCGCGCGGCCGCCTTCGCCGAACTCGACCACGCCGTAACGCTCGGGATCCTCGACGCGGTAGCTGAACACGGTCGCCCCATTGGTACGCTCGACCGCGCGCGCCAGAAGGTCGGTCAGGTGTGCGCCGAAGAAGATATTGTCGCCCAGCACCAGCGCGACGTTATCGTCGCCAATGAAGTCCGCACCGATCGTGAAGGCCTGCGCCAGGCCGTCGGGGCTGGGCTGTTCGGCATAGGACATGGTCAGGCCGAAGGCCGAACCGTCGCCGAACAGGCGGCGGTAATTGTCGATGAACTCCGGCGACGAGATGATCAGGATGTCGCGGATCCCCGCCAGCATCAGGACGCTGAGCGGGTAATAGATCATCGGCTTGTCATAGACGGGCAACAGCTGCTTGTTGACCGCCAGCGTCGCCGGATGAAGCCGGGTGCCGGAGCCTCCGGCGAGAATGATGCCCTTCATTTCGTGGCTCCGATCAGTTCGTCGAGAATGTCGCTCACGGCTATCTGCCAGTCGCGCGGGGTGATGCCGTAGGCAGAGTGGATCGCGCTGTGGCTGAGCAGCGAATTGGCGGGACGGGCCGCAGGCGTCGGGTAATCCCGGCTGGGAATCGGCACCACATCGGCCGAAGGGCCCCCGCGCGCAGACGACTGCCGGAAGATCTCGGTGGCGAAATCGGCCCAGCTGATGGCCCCGGCATTGCTGAAATGGAAGGTGCCGGTCGGCGCCGCCTCGTCCTCGATCAGTCGCAGCGCGATGGTCATCAGCGCGTTCGCCAGATCGGCCGCGCTGGTCGGCGAACCATGCTGGTCGGCGACCACCGACAAGGTGTCGCGGCTTTCCGCCAGGCGCAGCATCGTCTTGATGAAGTTGTGCCCATGCGCCGACACGACCCAGGCGGTGCGCACGATGGCATGGCGCGCGCCCGAGGTCCGCACCGCCAGCTCGCCGCCCAGCTTCGACGCGCCATAGACGCCGAGCGGGGCGACCGGATCGTTCACTTCCCAGGCGCCCTGCTTGTCGCCGGCGAACACATAGTCGGTCGATACCTGGATCAGCGGAATGCCCGCCTTCGCACACGCCTCGCCAAAGGCGGCGGGGGCCATCGCGTTGACCGCCCAGGCGGTCACGACATCGCTTTCGGCCTTGTCGACCGCGGTATAGGCGGCGCCGTTGATGACCGCCGCCCAAGGACGCGAGGCGACCATCGCCGCGATGGCGGCGGTATCGCACAGGTCGAGCGCGTTGCGGTCGATGGCGACGATCTCATAGCCCTGCGGCCAGGCGCAGCGTTGCAGCTCGGTGCCGAGTTGGCCACCAGCGCCGGTGACGAGGATCGCGCGAGGGGTATCCGCCGTCATGCCGCCACGCCGCGCCGCTCGGATGCCTTGGCGGCGACCAGCGGGCGCCACCAGGCTTCGTTGGCCAGATACCATTCGACCGTCTTGCGGATGCCGGTCTCGAACGTCTCGGCCGGGGTCCAGCCCAGTTCGGTGCCGATCCGGCTGGCGTCGATGGCATAGCGCTTGTCATGGCCCGGACGGTCGGCGACTTCGGTCATCTGCGCGGCATAGGGCTTGCCGTCGGCGCGCGGACGCAACTCGTCGAGGATGGCGCACAGCGTCTTCACCACCTCAATATTCTGCCGCTCGTTATGCCCGCCGACATTATAGGTGCGGCCGGGCTGCCCACGTTCGAACACCGCCTGGAGTGCGCGGACATGGTCCTCGACATAGAGCCAGTCGCGGACCTGGTCGCCCTTGCCGTAGATCGGCAGCGCCTCGCCATCGAGCGCCTTGGCGATCATCAGCGGGATCAGCTTTTCGGGGAAGTGATAGGGGCCATAATTGTTCGAGCAGTTGGTGATGAGCACCGGCAATCCGAAGGTATGCCCCCAGGCCGAAACCAGATGGTCCGACCCCGCCTTCGATGCCGAATAAGGCGAGCGCGGGTCATAGGGCGTGTCCTCGGTAAACAGGCCCGTGTCGCCCAGCGTCCCGTACACCTCGTCGGTCGAGATATGGTGGAACCGGAAGGCGGCCTTGGCCTCTCCGTCCAGGCTCAGCCAATAGCTGCGCGCCTCGGCCAGCATCGTGTAGGTGCCGACGACATTGGTCTGGACGAACGCGCCCGGCCCGTCGATCGAGCGATCGACATGGCTCTCGGCGGCCAGATGGGTGATGACGTCGGGCCGGAACTCGGCGATCGCGGCGCGCACGGTCTCGGCGTCGCAAATGTCGCCCTGGACAAAGCGATAGCGGTTGCTGTCGGCCACCCGCTCGACCGTGGACAGGGTGCCCGCATAGGTCAGCTTGTCGAAGTTCAGGACCTCATGGGTCGTGTTCTGGATCAGATGGCGGACGAGCGCCGAGCCGATGAACCCGGCCCCGCCGGTGACGAAGATGCGCATTGTGGATTCCTTTTAGGAAAGCGGGGCTAGCGGGTGGCCGTCATAGGCAAAGGGGCTATTGAACTCGGCGAGCGTCGGCTGCACCTTGTCCTTCTCGCTCAGCTCGGGAATGGTGCCGTCGGGCATTGGCCAGTCGATGCCCACGCTGTCCCAGCGAATGCCGCCGTCATTCTGCGGCGCATAGGTGTCCGAGCATTTGTAGGTCACTTCGCAGTCGGGCTCGAGGGTCAGGAACCCGTGCGCGAAGCCGATCGGGATGAACAGCTGATGCCCGTTCTCGGCCGACAGCTCGGCGCCGACCCATCGGCCATAGGTCGGCGATCCGCGGCGCACATCGACCGCCACGTCATAGATCCGCCCGCGGATGCAGCGGACCAGCTTGTCCTGGCCGCGATCCGGCGTCTGGAAATGCAGGCCGCGCAGGGTGAAGGCGGGGGCGGACAGCGAGTGGTTGTCCTGCACGAAGGTGCAGTCGATCCCACGTACGGAAAACGCATTGCGGTTATAGGTCTCGGTGAACCATCCGCGTGCGTCACCATGGCGGCGAGGACGGATGAGATGGACGGGTGATTGCATAGCGGCACGGAATAGATGCTCAGACATGAGACGGCAATGACTCACTGTCTACAAGCATTGCCGTTTTTACGAGCGGCTCCTAACGTAGGACGCCTTCCAGGCAGAAATCGAGGTGCCAGTGCCCAATGCAACAGACGATTGGCCGCAGGTCGATTTGGTAAGTAGACGAAATCTGCTGGCCACCACCTCGGTGGTTTCCGCGGGCGCGGCAGTTGCATCTTTCAAGACCGATGCACGGCTATTCGATGCCAAGGGCGACGGCGTTGTCGATGATCGGGAAGCGATCCAAGCCGCACTGGATCATGTCGGTGCACGTGGTGGCGGGGCGGTTCAGTTGGCACCGCCGAAGGTTCATTATCGCATCACCGGCGGACTAAAATTGCCATCCAACGTCATCCTGGAAGGCCCGGCGCCTGTCAGTTATCCTTTCAACGCGGGGAATCCGGGGGCCTGTGCGCTGGTTGCGGATTTTGATGATGTCCGGCAATGGATTGTCGAGCCCAAGACAACCCTTGGCGGACAAGAATTTGCCTATGATCGCTTGGTCGCTGGCGCCCTGCCTGACGGCGTCACGTATAATTGCGGGGTTCGCAATTTGCTGATCACCTCGAAAGGCAAGATACCGTTCGGCGGAATCCGCATGCATGGTTGCCCCGGATCGATCGTTGAGGGCGTCTCGATTGATCGGGTTGGTTGCGGGATGCTTGTTAATTATAGCTTTGGCGGCAGCTATGCGGCCCATGTCCATTCGCTATACTACGGCGTCGCGGCATGGGACGACGCTAATGCCAATGTCTTCCAGATTTATTGTACGCATAGCACGCCATGGCCGAAGATCGTTCCCGTCAACTATCGCTTGCCGTTCATGGCGCAGATGACGGGTTATTTTGCCAGTACGCTGATGCTGGCCAATGACACTCATAGCGCGCGCCCCTATGGGCTGTTATGTGGATCGATTAAATCGACTTCGATCAACAACGTTTTCGATCTGGTGATTGAGAATTTTCCGGGCGGCATCTTCATGTTTAACGCCTATGCTACTGATTTCCGTCGCTGCTATATCGAGGCAGGCAGCGGTGGGATGGCAAGCGCCGTCACGGCGTCACGTTCACGGTTCGGCATCCAAGCGATGCATGCTTACCTGTCGGGAACCGGCAACGTTTTTGAGTTCGGAATCGACGTGCTTGCACGGATCTTTGCCAGCGGCATCCTTGATGCTGCTTCTTTCGGCAAGCCGCCAGTCGACGATGGCACGTCAATGTTGATTTTGGAGGGCATCGACCCGGCGATGCCCGGCGCCCCATCGCAACGCAACATCCGCTATGCCGCCAAGGATACGCCTTGGATTCCGCTAGTGCTCCAATCGGGATGGCGGCCCGCCGAAGGCACTTTTGAATTACCAGCCGTACGCTTGGATCCATGGTCACATCAGGTGGAAATGAAAGGAACGATCGTCGGCGGTCGGAACGGCGCTTGCTTTATCTTGCCGGAGACATGTCGACCGTCGCGACGAAGGCGCTATATGGCTGCCGGGGGTCAACTTTCTGTCGGCTCAGACGGGGTGTGCTGGATCGATCAGGCGGACGCAAGCGTCAGCCTGGACGGCATAGCTTTTGCTCGTTGGTAAAGGTAACGCGTTAATGGATGAACCTGCGACCGGTGGCACGGTCAGCGAAAATCGCGATGCGCCAGTTTCGGGCCTTGACCCCGGTGGAGAGCATGTCATCGCGATCGCGCCTTTCGTGGCATCACCGCGCGAACGCATCATGGCACTCGTCGGACGCTTTCGCCACCAACTCGTCAATTTGACGGCCTTCACTTTCTTGCAGGCCGCATCCTACTTGATTCCAGTTATAACCATCCCCTATTTCGCCCGAACCCTCGGGATCGGTGGCATGGGATTGCTGGCCGTCGCTGGGGCGGTCGGGCTGGCAGCCGGGGTGTTGATGGATTATGCAATCCAGCTTTCTGGAACGCGCTTTGCCGCTGGTCATGCTGATGATCATGCGGCAATCAACAGCTATCTTAATGCAACGAGTTTAGTGAAGATCGGGTTGTTTTGCCCGATCCTGATCGGCCTGATCGGCGCCACCCTGTTTTCGGAGCAGGTTGCAGCGCATTTCTGGATCTTTTTTTGGTCACTGGCCTCGGCGGCCACGATGTGCCTGTTTCCACAATGGTTGTTCCAGGGGTTGCTGGCCATGCCGATTGCCGCGCGCATCCTCGTCTCGTGCCGTGTAGCGGCTGCAGTAGTCGGGATAACGCTGGTCCGGGGGCCAGACGACACCTTCATCGTTCCAATGACACAGGCAGTGGGCGGTATAATCGCGCTACTGGCGGCGGCCATCGCGCTGAGGCGCCGCTATGGCATCATGCCTGGCCTGGCTGAACCCAGATATGCGCGCCGATTGTTGGGCGAGAACTGGACGCTGTTTTCGGCAACCGCCTGGGGCGCGGCCTATACCCATGGCGGGATCATCATCATGAGCACGATGCTATCGTCTACCAGTATTGGTTTTTACAGCATCGCACAGAAGATCTCGCAGGCATTCGTGTCAATGTTCAACGTTGCAGCACAAACTGGCTTTCCATCATTCGTCCGTTCACATCAACGTGATGCAACGGCTTTCGCCCGGCAGATTCGGATGTACATGACGCTAGTCGTTACGGCATCGGCAGCTGCACTATTCGTCTTGTTCCTCGCCCGTGATCCAATCTATACGTTTTTTGCCGGGCGCTATGACGCGACTGGCGTGACGGTGTTCGTGTTGTGGCTCGCTGCATCGCTATTTACCATCACCAGCGTCTCACTCAATCCGGTGATGGTCGTTCTGCATCGCGACGGCGCGATGGCACGCTTCTATCGCTTTACCGGCCTAATGTTTCTGATTTGTGCGCCAGTCGCCTGCCATTTCTTTAGGGTCATCGGCATGGCCTCGGCGATGCTGATCACCGAGGGGTTGATGGCTTTGTTCTTCACCCTAAGCGTGCGGCGCGGGCTGCGTCATACTCCGACTATGGAGGGCATCTGATGGGGCCTTCAACCATCATGCGCCGTGTCCATACGGCCATCGGACGGGCGCGCTGTTGGATGATACTGCGTCCACGCGTCTCCGGGCGGCTTAAGCTACGGGGCGACGTACGGCGGATACGGATCGATCGAAGCTTTCGTTGCGATGGCGACCTCTGGCTTGGCGTTCATTCCGACGACGGCTTTATCGATATAGGCGCAGGCGTCAGTGCGTCCGGCCCGCTTATCATTACCGCAGTTCGCCCCTTACGGATTGGGGCAGGCACATTGTTCGGCCCGAACGTATTAATAACCGACCATTATCACGGCAATGTCCGCGATCCCGATCATTTGTCCATGCCCCCATCGCTGCGCCCGCTGCATTCCCCTGGTGAAATTGCCATCGATAGCGAGGTTCAGATTGGCGCGAATTGTGTCGTGCTAAGCCCCGCGAATATTGGTAGCAGAGCGATCGTCGCTGCAAATGCCGTCGTGAAAGGGGCGGTGGGTGCGCGGACAATTTATAAGGGGCTGGAATCTTCCAGCCAGCGCCATGATCGGCAAGAAACCGCTCCGGGAGATTGATTAAATGCAGGATGGATATTACGATCACTCACGCTCGGAAGCACTTGACTTGCTCCTGGCCTGTCCGAAGCGTATTCTTGATATTGGATGCGGCCGCGGTGGAGTCACGCGTGCGCTAAAACAGCGTTGCCCAGAAGCGCGGAGCGCCGGTCTGGATTTATTCCTCGATTCTGACTTCGATTATGCATCGATCTTCGACGAATTTGCACAGGTCGACTTGGAGCTTGATGCCCTGCCCGTCGACATTGGAAGCTTTGATCTCGTCCTCTTGCTCGACGTAATGGAGCATCTGCGTAATCCTGATGCTTTGCTCGATAAGTTGGTTTCTGCCGCGACCAGCGGCTGTTATTTCCTGGTTTCGCTACCCAACTTCCATTATTACTCAAATTTGTTGACCATCTTACGCTCTGGGCGCTTCCAATACGCCGATGCTGGCATTCTGGACCGCACGCATGTCCGTTTCTTCGGCCTAGACGATGCTCGCGAACTTTTAGAAAAACGACTGACGATTCTGAATGTATTACCGTACAATCCGTTCGAGAATATCAAGTCTCGGATGATAGGATACCTGTTCGGCCATCGCTATCGTGCTTATCAAAATATATTCCTTTGCCAGAAAGCATAATGTGAGCGGCAAGATTCTATTATATTATAATGACGTAGCGTTCTCTCCGTCTGATGCGTTTCTAACGCGTGATTTCGGTCAAGTGCCCTATGTCCTTTCGGAGCGGCACGGCCTTGATCTGGAGTTCTGGATATCGGCAAAGACAATTAATGCCAATTATACCTCATTTAGAGGACGTAAAGTCCGGCAGTTTCGAAAGATGTTTGCGCAATTGCCGGACCAACTGGATATTTTGAAGAATATCTCGCTCTATCTAAGCTTGTCGAGGCTGAAAAATATCAGCCACATGGTGCTTTTTCCCTTCACTCCGTTCACTGACGTACTTGTCGCAACGTTAGCGAAACGGCGCGCACCTGGTATAAGGCTGATTGTCAAATTGGACGCGAACGCCGAATTCCTTGAAAGAGTCGCTACCGATTGGCGGGAAGCACGGGGTTGGAAACGCATCTTCCGCCAGTCTTTCTATTATCGCAAACTTCTACAAATGGCCGACGCAGTAATTTGCGAAACTAGCAACTGCGAAAGGATTTTGCAGGGGAACTTCCTTGGCCTCGATTTGGGCAAAAAGCTGGTCAAAACGTTTAGTGGCGTTAGTCAAAACTGGTTAGCCTCGTTGGGCGTAATTCCATTCTCAAGAGGCACTCGGGCCAACCGAATCGTTGTATCAGGGCGACTTTCAATCTGGGTGAAGTACACGAGCCTGATCTTTGAGGCAGGCCCTCCACCTAAGGGCTGGACAATTGATTTCATCGGAGAAGTCGATGATGATTTTCAAAAGATCATCAATGGCTACCGCAAAAAAGATAGCAAATTTGATGAATATTACAAGTTCCATGGCGTCGTAATGGACAAAAAGAAATATTTCGATATAATGATGGATAGCCGCGCCTTGTTAATGAACTCTCGCGGACCGGAGGGGTTTCCAAACGTCTATGCCGACGCTCATTTTAGCCGGCTTTTCATATTGACGAGTGACATCGCTAGTTCTTATGACGCAACAGGCGACGGTCGCTGGGGTATAATCTATCAAAAAGAAAGTGCCGAAGCTCTACGTGCGGCATTGCGCGACCTGCCTGCTCGCGTCGACGCCTTTGATCATGACCCCAGTGTTGATGACTACCGCCGCAAGTTTATTTGGGAGGAGTCACTAGCTCAACCCGCATTGGACCAGTTGTTCGACGCCGCCCCATCCGGAACTGGACATAGCATCGTATGAGCACCGTAGTCTTCACCATTTGTGCTCGTAATTACATCGGCCTAGCAAAAGTATTGCAACGGTCGATCGTGCAGCATAGCCCAGACATCGATTTTCGTATCTACGTCGCGGATGATGATGGGGCACATAGCCAGGATGATGCAATCATCCCCGCCGCCCATGCACTAAGTTCCATCATCCCGCTCGTCGAATATACCAACATGGCTTTCATGTACGATGTGACCGAGTTCTGCACGTCGATCAAGGCAGCGTGTTTCCAGCATGCTTTTGCCGAGGGCTATCGCACGTGCATCTACATGGACCCAGACATTTTCGTCATGTCGGACATCGAGCAGATTCTCGCTGCGCTGGATGGACGCAACATTCTAATGACCCCACATTTATGTCTGCCCGCGCCGGGCGAAGGACCCCGCGCAGATAGTGGGATTCTTGCGACCGGAGTCTATAACCTCGGCTTCCTGGCACTGCGGGACGGTCCAGCGGCACATGAATTCCTCGCGTGGTGGCACCAGCGACTGCGTATGCAGGCATTTAACGACCATTACAAAGCCCTGTATACTGATCAGCGATGGATCGATTTTGTGCCGGCGTTGTTTCCGGCCGACGTGGTGCGAGTGTGGCGTCATCTCGGCTGCAATGTCGCGCCTTGGAATTATCATGAGCGCCGGATCACGCAGCGAGACGGGTGCTTCGTCGCTCAGCCGCGTGCAATTGAAGAGGGCCAAGACGATCAGATCGATCCTCTAATCTTCCTACATTTCTCTGGCTTTGATTTCCGCCGTATCCTCGACGGCACGTTCGATCAGCTTAATCTCGCTGATGCGCGTACCTATGATGACGTAGCACCGTTGTATGAATTATATGGCGTTGCTATTCGTGCAGAAGCCGACGAGATGTTACGTCATTTATCGCTTCCCTACGGTTTCGGTACGTTTGCCGACGGACAGCCGATTTTGCCTAGCCATCGTCGACTATTCCGCGTTTGGCGGGAGCGGAACGGCGATGCCGTCGCACCGTTCGCTACGGGTCCGCAAAGCTTTCATGAAGCATTAAAGCAGCGCGGCCTACTAGGCGCGGACGATCGGAACGCACTGGCCGCTGATAAGGCTACCGCCCGCGGATTGAAGGGAGGGGATCAGCTTCTTATCCGAGCACAACAAGTCTTCCGCCTCCTCTATCGAGTTTTGGGTCGCTCGCGCTTCATATTATTTGTACGCAGCCTCAACCGCCTGTCGCGGATCGAACAACATTACGATACCCTTGGTATGGACGAAATTTACGTCACACCAGCGGCGCAAAGCTCCCCGCAATGAAAGAAGTTTTCCAACAGATATGGATTAATGGGCAGGTATACTTCCTGCTCTATATCCTGTTCGCTGCTGCCATGATGCTTGAATCACTTTATAGTAACGTTCGCCTTGGCCGCGCACTTGGAAGAATAGGAATTTGCATCCTGATTCCGTTCATTGGCCTTCGCTGGGAGACAGGAACAGATTGGCTTGCATATTTTAATGTATTTTATACGCCCACATCTAGCAGTGAATACGACCGCGTCGTATTCGGCATAGATGAGGGATATATTCTCTTAAATCACTTAGTTTATCAATTCACGTCTGATTACAGTTACTTTTTATTTATAGATGCTGCAGTATCACTGTTAACTGTATATTATTTTATCGAAAAAAGCACAAAATTCCCCGCTATGGGGGTATACCTTTTCTACACCTCTTATGCCGTTACTCACTTCATGGGCAGTAATCGACGCATGATTGCCATTGGCTTGGTATGTGTGGGCTTCCTCCACTTACTTCACCCGCGAAGGCTATGGCAAGAATGGCCGCGGTGGACGGTGCCGTTCGCAGGAGCTTTTGCATTCCACCGTACCTCGCTGATGGCAATCCCCGCCCTGATGGTGCCACGCCGCGCTTGGGGGCCAGCATGGGTGATCGGTGGACTGCTATCCTGCGTCATTCTAGGCATGTCGGGCGCTCCTTTTGCTCTTTTAGAGGCCTTGGCCCGAGCCCTTTCGCAATTTGCACATATTACAATTGTCGAAAAATTGATGTTTTATACTTCAGGGGGTGACTCACAGTCTTCCGCGACATTCGATGTGATGGGGCAGGCCCTTTTGGGTGTCGCCAAAAGAGGTAGTATTCTTGCGATATTCATCAGCTTTATGCGATGGGGCGAGCCAGACGAATACACTCAATCCCTTTACAATGTCTATGTACTTGGTTGCGGAATTTACTTTCTCCTTATTGGTTCTCCTGTTTTTCAGGTTACTAGCACTTACTATACTATGGTTGAAATAGTCCTTCTTCCAATAATATTTTCTAGCCTTCCTCGGTACAAAGTGCCATATACGATCTATCTTTTAATCGCGCCGCTATTTTTACTTATAAGTGCCCTTTCTCCATACATAGAGTTATATGTACCATATCGCTCTATATTTACTACGTATTAATAGGGTATATCACCAATATGAATCTCGTGATCTAGAGGATTGATTCCAACGTTTGGTGACCGCGTCTGACTGCCGCGATGATTCCATTTGGATCGGCGCGCCAGACGAAGGGTCGGGGCTGCTGGTTATGCTCCTTGATGAAGCGGTTGATGGCGGCCTGGAGATCGACGACGGAGTAGAATACGCCGTTCTTGGCCCCTGTACATTATTGGGCCACGGATTCACGGTAGCGGCTTGGCGAGCAGCGACATGAAGCCATCGGCGTCGAGTTCGAGGTTTTCGGCCCAGACGTAATCGCCGGTGAGATTGATGCGATCCCAGCCCAGGGGCGAGAGGTTTGCCAGCATCGCCGGATCGACCGGCACGCCGCGATGCCGCATATCCTCGACCACGCGGCCGAGATAGCGGCAATTGAACAGGATGATGGCGGCGGTGACGAGGTTGAGGGCTGCGGCGCGGGTCTGCTGGTTCTCGAGGCTGCGCTCGCGGAAGCGGCCGAGGCGGTGGAAGGCGACGGCACGGGCGAGGCTGTTGCGCGCCTCGCCCTTGTTCAGTTCGGCGGTGACGGTGCGCCGCAGGTCGGTGTCCTCGAACCAGCGCAGGGTGAACAGGGTGCGTTCGATCCGCCCGATCTCGCGCAGGGCCGCGGCAAGTCCGCCTTGCTGACGCTGGGCGGAGAGTCTGCCGAGGATCAGCGATGGCGTGACCGTGCGGTTCCGGATCGCGCCGATCACCTCGGCGATCTCCGGCCAGTGGGGAACGATGCGACTGCGGTCGAGCCGGCGGCCGAACAGCGGCGCCAACTTGCCGTAGCGGCGTGCCGGCTCGAAGGCGTAGAGACGGCGATCCGACAGGCGCGGGATACGCGGCTCGAAATCCAGCCCGAGCAGATGGCTGACCGCGAATACGATGTCGGACACGCCGCCTCCATCGACATGGAGCGTGGCGGGATCGACTCCTGCCGCATGGCCATGGATACCGTCGAGCGCATGGATCGCTTCGCCGGCGGTGCCGGCCATCACGCTTTGGTGAAGCGGGGCGTAGCGGTCGGTGATGGTGGTGTAGATCTTCACCACCGGGTCGCGCCCGTAATGCGCGTTGACGCTTCCTCCCGCCTCGCCGGGACCACCCAGGGGAAATGCCTGCCCATCGGCCGACGCGCGACGTCCCTGTCCGAACCAGGCTGCAAGCGGCTCGGCATGGATGGCATCGGTCAGGCAGGCGAGTGCGGCGCGGAAGGTTTCCTTGCGCATGTGCCATGTCTGCATCCGCAGAAGGGTTCGTCGTGACCCCATGCTGCAGACCTCGGCCATGCGCGGGAGACCGAGATTGGTCGCCTCGGCGATCAGCGTGGCGAGAAAGGCGCGGTCATCACCGGGCGGCAGCCCGGTAGAGACATGGCCGAAGTGCCGGGTGAAACCGGTCCAGCGATCGACCTGTGACAAAAGGTCGGTGATACGGGTGGCGGGCAGCCTGGCGTAACAGGCAAGCGCGAAGCGGCGCCCGCCATCGCGATCGGTATCGTCCGATGGCTCCCGGGGGAAGCGCAGCCGGTCGCCTTCGAAAAATACGGCGTCGCGCTGGCCAAGGTTCTGCTCGACCGTGAGGAGGGCCGTGTCGAGGCGGTTCGCGCGTTCATCGAGCCAGGCATGCACATCACCGGGCAGGATCGCCGGCCTGGGCGGAGCGCCTGGTGCCGGTGCCAGCAATGCGCGCAGCGCGCGATGTACCTTTGCGGTCGGAACCCAGATATCGCTCGACGCCAACGCACCCGCGAGCGCCTCGTAGGTCGCCATTTCCCAGGAAGCGCGGTCGATCGCACCGGCGTGTCCGACATGACGCCGCCAGCGCCGTTCGACATGACCGAGCGGCACGTCGTCCGGCAGCGACCTGCGCCAGTCGCCATCGAGGTCGGCGAGGATCGTCATCGCCGACCGCAGGCTCTGCGTATGCGCCCGTCCCTGGAAGTCGAACGCACGCAGGAACGCCGGACCGCTGCGCTTGAAGGCGCGGTATTCCGGCGCGATCTCGCCCAATACGGGGGCGTCACATAAAAGGGGCACAGATATACGGTAGCGTCGATCATGCCGGCAACCGGGTGGTTTGGCGGAGCGGGCGCAGCTCACCTTTTCCCGGTGCAGGATTGGACCAGAGATAGTCGCCGGTCAGGTTGATGTGCTGCCATCCAAGTGGGGAGAGGTGCTGGAGCAGGTCGGGCGGCACCGGGCGACCCTGCCGATCGAGGTGACGCATGGCGGCTTCGAGGTAGGTGGTGTTCCACAGCACGATCGCGCTGGCGACCAGATTGAGCGCGCTGGCGCGGTGTCCCTGGGCTTGCAGGCCGTGGTCGCGGATGCGGCCGGCGCGATGGAAGAAGATCGCGCGCTTGAGAGCGTTCTGCGCCTCGCCCTTGTTCAGCTCGCGCGTGGCCTGGCGCCGTTCCTCGGGGCGTTCGATCCAGTCGAGCGTGAACAGCGTGCGCTCGACCCGCCCGATCTCGCGCAGCGCCAGCGCCAGGCCGTTCGCGCGCGGGTAGGAGCCGAGCCGTTCCAGCATCACCGACGCGCTGGTGACGCCGGTGCGGATCGACGTCGCGAGCCGGATCACGTCAGTCCAGTGATCGGCGATCAGCGCCTCGTCGATCGGCTGTGCCGCGAGCGGAGCGATATGCGGTCCGGGCCGCATGTCGGCGAACAGGTGCAGACGCCGGGCGGCGATATTGGGGATGCGTGGCGCGAAGCGGAAGCCGAGCAGGTGGCATAGCGCGAAGACATGATCGGAGACGCCGCCCCCATCGGTGTGGTGGCGTTCTATCGCGAGGTCGGCACCATGGTGAAGCAGGCCGTCGAGGACATGCGCCGCTTCGCCGGCACCGGCGGAGATAACTCGGGAATGGAACGGCGCGTAACGGTCGGAGACGTGCGTGTAGAAGGAGACAGCGGGATCGCTGCCCTTGTGCGGGTTGATCGCACCGGTCGCCTGCGCCCGCCGGTCGAGCGGGAAGTTCTGCCCGTCCGAACTGGACGCGGTGCCGCTGCCGAACATTGCGGCGAGCGGCATCCGGTGCTGCGCCTCGGCCAGCCTCGCCAGCGCCGTGCCGTAGCTGTCCTCCCGCAAATGCCAGGCGGAGAGCCATCCGAGCTGGCGCTGCGTCACCAGCCCGCACGCCTCGGCCATGCGGGCATGGCCCAAGTTGGTGGCATCGGCGAGAACGGCAGTGAGGATCGCCCGTGGATCGTCATGCGCCCGCCCCGTCGTCAGATGGGTGAAACAGTCGGTAAGGCCCGTCCAGCGATCCACGTCGGCGAGCAGGTCGGTGATCCGGATCGACGGCAGGTGGGTGTAGAGCGGGGCGAGTGCGCCTTCCGCTTCGTCGGGCGTGATCGCCCGCAGGGGTGAGATGCGAAGACGACCGTTCGTGAGCTGCACATCCTCCAGCGCATCGGCTGCAATCTTCGCCTCGACCTCCGCCAATCGACGCGCGAGCAACGTCTTGCGTTCTGCCAGCCAGCCCATGGCCGTATCGGCGATGGGCACGGGCAACGGCCCTGCGTCGCGCATCGCGGCGAACACCGGTGGAGGGATGAGCTGCTGTTCGACGGCGCGATAGCGTCGGCTGCCCTCAACCCACATGTCACCGGCGCGGAGGCGATCTCGCAACTCGGCCAGCACGGAGAACTCGAACGTCCGCCGATCGAGGGCGGTGCGGTCGATGCGTCGTCGCCAGGTGGTGCGAAGGAAACCGAGAGACACGTCAGACGGCAGCTTGCGTAGGCGACCGCTGCCGAGGTCGCGCATGACGGCGATGGCATGTGCGAGTGGAGCGCAGGCCGGCACCGCGCCGAAGGTGAAGGCGGCGACGAATGCCGGCCCAATCTGGCGGAGGATCGGCGCGTTCGACCGGGCAAGCTCGACGGGATCGAGCGGGTCCGGGCGAACGAGGCGACGTGCTTCCTCGACCTCCGTTGCCAGTGCGCCCCAACCGATGACGCTCTCGATGGCCGCGAGCGGGTCGGTTCCTGCGCCGTGCGCCGTTATGACCGCCTCGCCGAGCCGGGCGAGTAGCCGTATCTTGGTGTTGATGGTGCGCCGGTCGCGTTTCAGCGCAGCCTCTTCGCGGCGTTCCGCACGCCGAAAAAGTTGGCCGAACAGACGCTCGAACATCAGCACGGCATAGTCGGTGAGCGTCACCTGCGTCTCGATCGCGGTGGCGACCAGCACCGCCCGCCGGCGTACCGGGTTAAGCGTGCCGAGATGCTGGGCGGTGAGCCGGGCACCTTCCAGCGACAGGCGGCGCAGCCGCTCGGGGTGGATCGCCGCGACGAGGCCCGGATCGAGGTCGATGACGCGCAGGATCGCCAGACGGTCGAGGATCGCGGAGAAAGCCCGGCGTCCCGGCTTGCCTGGCGGCTGACGTACCCACGCCAGCACGCTGGTCGATGTGCTGTCATGCCCGTCCAACAGCGCATCGAGCCAGTCGCGCTGCGCGACGGTGAGGTTTTGGGTAAGCAGGTCGCCGACATGGCGTTCGGCGTCGAGCAACGCCTTGCCGACCATCCGTTCGACGGGCGTGATGCCCGGCACGATGATCCGGCGCCGGCGCAGCTCATCAAGCAGCAGCCTCGCCAGTGCCGCGCCGTTGGTCGTCGTCAGCGCGGGCGGCAGGAGCCACGCCTGAAGCTCCACCCGGACCGGCCGCGAGAAGGGCTGGAAACCGAACACATCGCGCAGCGTGTCGAGCTGCTCGTAGCGGGTCGGACCACGCGCCGCATAGTCGGCCAGTGCTTCCGGCGCGATGCCGAGCTGCTCGCCGACGAAGGCGAGCGGGGCGTGGCGGATGACCTCGCCCGGCCGGAGCAACCGCCCTGGATAACGCAACCCGCATAGCTGGATCGCAAAGCCTAGCCGGTTGTGCGGGCGCCTGCGGCTGACGATGATCCGCAGATCCTCGGCGCTCAGCGTCCAGTGCCGGATCAGCGTGGCTTCGTCCTCCGGCAAGGCGAGGAGGTCGGCGCGCTGCGCCTCGGTCAGGACGGAGCGGCGTGGCAATTGGGATCAGGCCCTGGCGGGGGCGGTCCACCCGATCCGCGCCAGCGTGTCGATCAGCGTCGAGCGGGCGACGCCGAAGTTGCGGCACACCGCCGCCTTGCTGGCACCTCCATCAAGCGCGGCGGTGATCGCCTCAGTCTTCTCCGCGTCGATTATTGGCGGTCTGCCACCCTGCCGCCCCCTGCGCTTTGCCGCAGCGAGCCCGGCCATTACCCGCTCGCGTGTCAGTGCGCGCTCATACTGCGCCAGGGCACCGAACATCGAGAACAGCAGCTCGCCGTGCGGCGTGGTCGTATCCATCGCCTCTGTCAGCGAGCGGAAGGCAATGCCGCGCGTCCGGAAGTCGGTGATGATAGTCAGGAGGTGCGGCAGCGAGCGCCCGAGCCGGTCGAGCTTCCACACCACCAGCGTGTCGCCTTCCTTCAGCCAAGCGAGGCAGGCCTTGAGGCCGGGACGATCGTCGCGGGCACCGGACGCCTTGTCAGCATGGATGTGCCGTTCATCGACCCCGGCCGCGATCAGCGCGTCACGCTGAAGATCGACCGATTGCCGGTCGTCGGCCGATGACACCCGCATGTACCCTACCAGCATGTGCGACAAACCCTCTCGACCCGGTTTCCGCATAGTAGAACAAGGCGACAGGGTTTGTCGTGTAGTTTTGCCGTGCTTCTGGTTCCGATTTTGAGCAGCTTGGTCCGCCCGGCGGAAATCACCTGTTTGACGACACGCCAAACCATGAACTGTAGACGGAGGGCGTCCAATAGCGGGCCTTGGTCATCCTTGCGCCTTGGGCCGACTTGCGGCATCGTGGCGACATGGCAAAGCCCGCAAACGGGTCTGACTACCTTATCGGCAGATTTTTCGTTGGACTGCTAGCGGTAGTTGGCGCGGTGATCCTGATTAGTATCGCATGGGAAATATCGTCCGGCGTGGTCCATCATCGCACCGGCGGGGAGACCCTTCGCGCTAGCAATCCAACGGGTTTCTGAATCGACATCGCCATTCAAGGAGCTTTGGCAATGTTCTTCGGATGGCAGTCCTATCGAATGCGACGGTTTGCCCACCGTGCGTGAAGGTCGATGGCGCCGAAAAGTCTACGTTGCTCGTACTGACCAGTCGCGCATATCTGACGGATGAGCAGGACGACATTTCTCCGAGCGTTGGCGTTGGCAGCGATCTTCCTTGGCATGCCACTTTACTGGTGGGCTTTCCCACCGAGGTTGCCGATCGGAACTGCCAATGGTGTCTTTACCAGCGTGTGCTGCGGCTCCATGAGCCTACAGGACGGGGTGCTAACCATCGGGAAAGGGCAGGAAGTCGCCTATGTTGTCGAGCACGACAAGGTCGGACGCTACGTGTTGCCAAAGGGATATGTGGGCGCGTCCAATCGTAGCTTGATCTTTAATCGGGAAGGCAATCCGCTCAAACTTCGGCTTGATGGTGATCCGCGACCAACCCGTATCGAAGTAGTCAACGACGCGAACGGCGAGGTCGTCGCGTTCGATCGGCGTAAGGCCAGCTAACCCCCAATCTTCATCGGTCGCGGCCAGTGCTAATGGCTAAACGTATATCTGTGCCCGTTCTATGTGACGCCCCCGTAAGGGAGGTCGGTCGAGATCCTGGGCCGCAAACCGGCTACGGCTCGCGGCTCCCGGGCTAATTTTCCCAAAATATGTTCCCGATTGCCTTTGCCCGAAATGCGGCATCGGAGACGGAGTTTCGGGAAAGCTCGAGCGCTCGAAAACTGGCCTTACCGCGCCCCTTTCTGGGGCAGCGGGTCCGGGGTCGGGAGCCGGGAGGTAATCGCATCAGCGGGGGCAGCGCCGCGCTGTGGGATGGCTTCACGCTGCCCCCGCTGCTACGAAGGGGGTGTCATTTCCATCTGGCGCGGAAAGTGTCTTTTCTAACTGGCGGCAACATGCCACTAGTTCGATAATATTTCTTATGTTAAATATGTTGGCGCGGTTAGGCTGTGACGTCTATTGCGCGCAACACGCTGCACACCAAACAACAGTCAAAGAACCGTAATAGCGTGACCACTGCGCTGATCCGGTCTTGGGCCTCTGTGCGTCATGACCCCGCGCCAGTTGCCCGTCGGTAACCCTATGACGCAGAGGTCGTCCGCAGACGCCCCATACCGAACAGCGAATGAGGATCCGAATATACGACCAGGAACAGGACCCATTCGAACGTCGTACTCGATCGCCAACCGCTTGGCACGGTTTGGGTTTTCTTTTTCGTAAGATTTTGTAAAGAAGCATGGCTAACGCAGGCGAAGCCATTGTTTTTCAAGGGCTAACTGGGTTTCAAAATAGCCAAAACTGTAACATGCCGCAATATGATTGTGTAAGTCCTTGACCCTCCAAGGACTTGCCTGGCCCGGTCATGGGCGGCGATACGTCCCGCTTGCCTCAGACTCCGTGCCACATGCGTTTGGCGAGGTTTCGTTCTTCGTGCCCCGTGGCGTGGGTGTAGATCGCGGTCGTCTTGATGTCGGCATGGCCGAGCCAGCGCTGGACCATGTTCAGGGGCACGCCGGACTGCACGGCGTTGACGCCAAAGGCATGGCGCAAGCCTTTGGGGGTCGCATAGCTTCCCCGGATTCCAGCGGCTTGCATGACCTCGCATATGCGGCGATAGCCGGTCATCCGGCACCAGGGGAATAATCGTTCGGGCGGCAGCTGGCCCTTTTCCAGCCCGTGGCGCAACTTGCTGATGATCGATCGTTTGACCGGGACCGATCGGAACATGACTTTATCTCTCTTCTTCAGGCATTTGATGACGATGCACTGTTGATGGAAGTCGATATTGCTTTGCTCCAGCGCCAGCGCTTCGGATATCCGGCATCCGGTATAAGCAACGATCAGGCAGAATATTTCTATCTCGGGAGGATAGCATCGCGTCAGCTTGATGAACGATTGCAGCTCGTCCCGCGTCAGATACTTCCGCTGACCCTTCGCGTCGTACATCGACCAAGGCATGTTCGAAGCCTCTCCCCGGTTTGAAGGTCCCGAAGATAGCGGGATTATGGTTTGAATTCTGTTCAATGGCTGACGACCCGGTTGTTACAGTTTTGGCTATTGCGTCACCGGGCGGCGATCTGCGGCGGATCGCGACGACAGGGGGGGAAGGTGGCGCGACATTCCGACGACCGGCCATGGGAGGACCGCGAAGATACCGGGGCCGAGCGCGTGGCGCTGGCCGATCACGGCGATGGAGGGGCCATGCTGGCATGCCCGTCGGCATCGATGGCGCTGGTGTGGCAACCCGTCCGCGACGTGCGGCCGGGCGGCGCGATCCTGTATCACGAAGGGCTGGTGCGCTTCCCCGAGACCGATGGCTGGGACGCCGCGCCGCACGCGACGCTGGCGATGATCGAGCGTTGCGGCGGAAGCCTGTCCTTCGACCGGCTGATCGTCCGCCGCGTGATCGAAGCGTTGCGATCCGTCCCCGTCGCGGTCCTCGGCGTCAACCTGTCCGCCGCCAGCACCGATCCCGATGGCTGGAGCGATGTGGTGGCGATGCTGCGGAGCGATCGCGCGATCGCGCGCCGCCTGATCGTCGAGATCACCGAAACCGCGCCCTTTGCCGACATCGACAGGGCTGCCTCATTCTGCGCGCAGCTCCAGGCCTGCGGCGTGCGCGTGGCGCTGGACGATTTCGGGGCGGGGCATTCGTCCGTCGCCACCGCGCTGGCGTTGCAGCCCGCGATCATCAAGATCGACGGCGCGTTCGTGCAGCAGGCCGGGGCGAGCGCCACCGGCGCGGCGCTGTTCCGGCACCTGGTCGGCATCGCCCGGTCGATCGGCGCCCTGACCATCGTCGAAGGGGTCGAGACCCGCGAACAGGCCGATATCGCCCAGGACGCGGGGAGCCTGTGGCAGCAGGGCTATTTCCATGGCAGGCCGATGCGGCTGCGCCCCGCCAGGACCCAGGCCGATTTCATCGCGTGGAGCGACCCCGCGCATCGCGCCGGGGCGGGACTGTTCACCCCCATCTCCTGGCGATGATGGGGCGCGGCCGCTTCACGCACCCGAACACGCAGCAGGCGCGTCGGCCGGTCGCGGCGTGACCGGCGCGGGGCCGGGCGACAGCGCTTCCCATTCCTCCACCGCCAGCCCCGCATGGCGGTCCCCCGTCCCCGACGCGTCCATCACCGCGCGCAGGCAGCGGGTGGTGACGGGGGCGAAGCGCACCTCCTGGAATCGCTCCACCCCGGTCGGATAGGTCCCCGCGATCCGCCGCCAGCTCCCCTGCGCCCAATATTCCAGATGCCAGGCGGCGGGCGGGGCGACGCCTTCGTCCGCGCCGGCGGGATGGTCGGCGAAGAAGCGGATGCGCGCGCCGTTCAGCGTCACCGGCCGGGGCCAGCGATATTCGATCCAGGCACTCGCAGGGTTCGCCTTCGTCCAGTTGCCCCACATATCAGGCGGCAGCGGACTTGCCCGCACCACGCCGTCGTTCAGCGCGGCGATCCAATATTGCACCGGGCCGGGCGCGTTGGAGGCGGTGGCCCAGGCGCTTAAGCCCCGGTTGCGCGTCGGCGGGGGCGGCGGGGCGGGCGCCCTGCTCGGCTTTACGGGGCGGATCGCGGGCGGCGAGACGCTGTCGTCCCACGCCATCGGATCGAGCGCGACCGAGCGGCGGAAATGCCCCCCGCCCTTCGCATCGGCGGTATGATAGGCCAGATACCAGCGTCCCTTGAACGGGACGGCCCCCGCATGGGAGGTGGTGGACGACACCGGGGGCAGCACCACCCCGCGATAGGTCCAGGGCCCCATCGGGCTCGGCGCCGAGGCATAGGCCTGGCACGCATGATAGAGCGTCGGCGTACAGGCGCTGCCCGGCCCGGTCGTGTTGGCGGCGTAGAGCAGATAATAGGTGCCGCGCCGCTTCATGA
>Ga0308171_1001370_pt1 | contig 33510 bp, 28 predicted proteins | sample PhyGR1_FD_202135 | JGI IMG/M metagenome (GOLD analysis project Ga0308171, IMG submission 202135) | Phyllosphere microbial communities from UC Gill Tract Community Farm, Albany, California, United States - DLSLSG.R1 | ecosystem: Host-associated > Plants > Phyllosphere > Unclassified | place: USA...
GGTTCCATAATGGAAACAGCTGCACAGGCCATGCTTAATGATCTGGATGCTGGCCAGCTCAGAGAGGACATCATTAAACCCACCATTATCCCCGGTGTTGATGTTATTCCTGCTTCTATTGACGATGGTTTTATTGCAAGTCAGTGGAATGATCTTGTCAGAGAGCATTTGCCTGACAGGCTTCCCTCTGAAGTGTTGCGCCGGACGATTATTGATCGTGTCGGTTCTGATTACGATTTCATCTTTATTGATACTGGTCCTCATCTCGATGCCTTTATGTTGAATGCTCTCGCCGCGAGTGACCTGCTGCTGACGCCCACACCGCCCGCACAGGTCGATTTCCACTCCACCCTTAAGTACCTCACGCGGCTGCCTGAAATGATTGAGCAGCTTGAGGAAGAGGGCATCACGCCGCGGATAAAGGGAAATATTGGCTTTATGTCGAAAATGACCTCGAAGCGGGATCATGAAATGACACACGGCCTCGCCCGTGATGTTTTTACCTCTTACATTCTTGACGCGACATTGCCCAGGCTTGACGGATTTGAACGTTGCGGAGAAAGCTTCGACACCATTGTGAGTGCCGATCCCAGTTCCTATCCGGGAAGCGCTGAGGCGCTCAAGAAAGCGAAGCGTGAGGCGGAGCGTTTCACTCAGGCCGTATTTAAAAGGATTGAATTCATCAGAGGTGTGAAATGAAAAAGGAAATGGTCAAGCTGGGCCGGCAGCTGGGTAATTCCAGTTTTTCAAAAATGATGAACGAGTCAGACAGCGAGCGGGTGTTTACTCTCAAGTCCGGTGCTCAGGCCCGGTTTGTCCTGACCAAGATACTGCATGATGACATCGAAACGCAGACGTTCGTTGATGCCACGGTAAACGGCCGTGACCAGGCATTTCTGACGCGCGATTCGGTCAGTGATATTTCCCGGACCATCCGGCTCCAGCAGTTCTTTCCTGCCATCGGACGTGAGGTTAATGGTCGGACTGAGATACTGGATGGTTCACGACGTCGTGCCGCTTGCATTTACAACGGAACCGCATTTGAGGTTCTGGTGACGCGTGATGCCTTGTCTCTCTCTGATGCCAGACAACTGGCCGTGGACATCCAGACAGCAAAAGAGCATACGCTGCGTGAACTCGGAAAACGCCTCAGACTCATGTATCCGGAAGACATGAATCAATCAGAGATAGCCGCTGCAGAAGGGCTGTCGGCCGCCAAGGTAACCCGGGCTTTTCAGGCTGCCGCGGTGCCAGATGAAATCATCGCGGTTTTCCCCTCTGTTAGCGAGCTTTCCATCAGTGACTACCGGGCCCTGCTGGAGGTGACGGATAAAGCACGGGCAAGACAGATCACCACTGACGCCTTAGTCGGTTGCGTCCGCAGCCGGATTGAAGAGGATGCATCTCATGATATGGCCGAGCCCGCTTATAAGAACCGGATAATCAGCTATTTTCGTGCTGAAAGCGAAGGACCCCGCAAAGCTGCGGGCAGCAAAAAAATCGTGACAGAGAAGCTGGCGGAGTTTATTGATAAAAAGCAGTTCGCCCGTAAAAAAACCGATGCTGACAAACGTCTTGTCACTTACGAATTCTCCCGTCTTTCTGCGGCCTGTCAGGCTGAGCTTGATGCCGCCGTCCGGAGCGTCATTGATCGCATGGTGACTAAGTCTGTAAATGACCAGTGATCAGACCCTGCTGACGATGCCTCTGTGAGAAAGTATCAGGAATTAAGAATAAGGTTTTACCCAGAGCGAAATTTACTTAAATTATTGATTTTATTAAGTAAATTAAAATTATTTCAACCTGAAATTCCCACCATTTTTAATTAAGTAATGCCGACGTTAAGTTGGCTTTCTATCAGTGACCAGAGCGACGGGATTATCATCAGGCATAAGTGAATCAGGATGTGGATACTATCCCAGCTCGCCTGAGTTGCTGAAGAAACGGGTATTATCACTGATTTAAGGCATACAGGCTGGAAAATACCTCGCATCAGCACAAAAACCCTTTGTCAGGAAGATCAGCTGTCCGACAATAACGAGGGCGTCGAAAACTGCCAGTTCGGCATCCGTTCGGGCCCGCATTCGCGTCCCGAAGTCCTGATATTACTGAAGACAGCAATGGTGTTCGCAATCGCGGTAAAGGCAGGCGGTGATTAATGAAATCGAGTTTACCCTGCGTCGGCCTGAACAGTACAGAGAGCCTGATGCCCTTTTCTTGGAATAACCGGAGGATCACCTCAGTCATGTGAACCTGAAAAGCTCATGAACACGCTGCCACCTGATGGGCAGATGCAGCTTTTTGTGTCCAGGCACAGCAGCCATATCTCATCGCGCCCTGAGCTTCGGAGTGCCATTCTGCCGTGAGAGAGCCGGCCAGTGGCTATGCGTGAGCTCCCCGAATATACGGCACGTTTTTTATCAAGGCCCGGATATCAATATGCCTGAATTCGCGCTGGCGATGCAGGTCATTCTGGTTGACGTGGAAACCGGATTCATTATGACCGACGCGTTTTACCGCAATCCTACGAACAGAGCGCCAGAAGACGCTGGGGTGTACATCGTCGCTATCGGCGGTACACGTTTCCGCTGCTACCTTGAGCTGGCGCGTCATCCGGGCAACTGCGTTGCTGCGCTGAGAGACAATTACGGCGATTGTCAACGGAACTGTGTTGAGCGCTTTGCTGACATGACCAGTCCGGAGAGGAAGGTGTAGGGGAGGAAGATGCTTCGCGCTCCATCTTTGAGATTGGTATGTACCGCGATAATACAAACGCTGCGAACGGGTTTTCGCCGGCATTTGCTGTCGGATTAGCGTCCAGGAATACATGCTCGCCGGTAAAGCCGGGACGCTTTTCGGCTGCTGGAGAAGGGAGCACAGATGACTGTAACTGCATATATATCAGAGGCGGTTGCATGCATAAACACGCTTCTCAGAGACAGTCTGGCCCTGCTCCTGATGCACACATAAAATAACCCATTGCACCTGCGTGCCAGAGTCATCCAGCGTTTTGGTCTCATCCCGGACGGGATCCGTGTGATGACGTGGTTCGGGTATCTTCATGGTTTCTGCTGCCGGCCCCTGTTGCAGCATCAGATGCCGCTTCGCGGTCTGAGCTTTGCCACTCCTTTACTCAGGGTACCGGGTTCGCACCAACTTTATTTACAGGAGGCTGCCGGACGAGTCTGCCTCCGGCGTCTGTCCGTGCTGCTGATGCACAGGAAAATGATGGCTGACATCCGCGCACGCCCTGAACGGAACGTTGACGCGCTGTTAATCGATGAAGTACAGGGCTTGGCCGGTCACGATGTTAATTTTTTACCTGTATTATGCAGCGCCGGTATTTCCGTATTGCTGACCGGGGATGATTGTCAGCACAAATTCGACACCGGCCGGGACGGGAATACCAACGTCACATTGGACGATAACATCAGCTGCCAGGAAACCCGTTTTACAGAAGTGGGTATGTTTCCAGACGGGGAAACCCTCAGCAAAACGTGGCGCTGTTAACAGACAGTAGGTGAGTTTATCTCATCAGATATGCATATACCTGTCCGAGCACACATATCCCTTCACAACTGGATTTAAACCGTGAATGATCATGAGCAGGCAACAGCGCTTTTCGCCGATTACGGCATTATCAAACTGTTTTACCGTGAGCATCACCGCTACGGCTGTTTTTCAATGAACTGGGGGTTAAGGCCCCGACAACTTTAATGATGTCTGCACTGTGCCGGGCAGCACGCACTGGCCGTTTCTCACCGGCAGCCGTCTGAGTGACCTGCCGCCGTTAACGCGAAAAAAACGGTATGTCGCCTGCTCGCGCGCCCGTCGCCATATCTGGTTTGTACCGGAAACGATTCTGCGGTCATTCAGGCAGCAGGAATCGCCCGCCAAGGATCATAACCGCATTACCAGCCGACCGGCCTCATCGGCATCCATGATGAACCGCACGCCGAGCTGGCGCGTCACGTCCAGCGCAAAGACTCGCGTATACCATTCGGTCGACTTCGCATTCTTATGGCCCATCAGGGTCTGAATGACCTTCTGCGGTACCTGATGCTGAACAAGGTGCATCGCAAACGAATCCAGGAACGTCCTGGGCGTGACCGGCCGGATGGAGAACGTGACGCCGTCAAGATTTGCGGCCTCCACCGCCTGACTTATCCAGCTGCGGGCCGTGTCTTCGCTCCGGATGGCCCAGAGCCGTGCGCCGGCGGCGGGCTGGGCGGTCGCAAACCATTCCCTGAGCCGCCGGACGAAGGCCGGATCGGTGAGCGGCACGGCCCGCGGCGGGTTATCGCGTAACTCCGCCTGCGTCTCCTGTTCAGCCTGCTGTTCTTCTTTTGTCGGGAGCCCGCGGCGACGGGACCGGCTGCCGGCAGATTCCTCCAGTCTGCGCTGCTTGAGCGTGCGGAGCACCACAAACGGTGAAACGAGTGGCGCACCGCTCAGCGGATCGTCCAGCACAAAATCCCCCTTAGTCAGCGGCAGTATTTCATTGAGACGGCCGCCGGTGTTCCACAGGGTATCAATAAACAGGCGTTTGCGGAGATCGGTCACCTTTGACAGCAGCACGGCCACCCCGGGGGCGAGCAGGTAGCGCGGCATGTCGGTGCCGTATGCGGCCGCCGGATTTCGCAGCACGACCGCACTTTCATAGTCAAAATAGCGTGCAGCACCTGAACTGTTCACATTGTGATCACTGGCGTCGCTGTGTGAAATCTGCGTCATTTCGCGGGGCAAAGTACCCAAACTTTTACTCTCCGTTGTCAGCGGGGGAAGAACATATTTTCGCCCATCTGTAAAGGGTTTTCGATGAGAATAAATCGCTCCGCGCCGAATCCTATCTGGATCGATTTTCAGGCTTTTCCCCCTTATACGGAGAATAACTTGGCCGGCCGGAAATAAGAAACAGAGACCCGGCGCCGTTTCTCGCACCGTCAGCGATGCTAACCCTTTGCCGGTAAAGGAGAAACTGAAAAATGCGGGCAGGGCGGGGGCGTTCAGGTACTCACCCAAGAGTGCCTGGACGCCCACTGTTTAAAAGAAAAGGGTCAGTCCATAACAAAGATAAACTTGAGGTTTCTGTCAGGTTCGATCAGTTCGGCAACTAATCTGTAAGCATTAGCTATGGTGAACCGGGCATCAACCAGAATGGCATCGTGTTCCCCATCAACGATTGTGGAAGTGACACCAAACCCTTCATTCCTTTCGTTACTTAAAGAAATTTTCGTACTCAGTGTTATGATTACTACTCCCTTAATGCTGTTTCAGAAACCGTTTATAGTATTCTTTAAAAAGCCTTGTAAAGGAGATACCTGAAAGGGAGTCAGTATCAATGAAGAAATCTGATGAGAGTCAAAAATTATATTTTTCATATAGTAATGTCGAGTCGCCTCAAAAATTACTTTTTGAAGGTCTTGCAAATGAATGGCACCTGGTCATTATCTGTGATTTGGATTCTGCGTCTGGTGATTTAATCAGTTACTGAAACGCAATAAAGGAATTTCGCAAAAAATGCTTTCCAGAACATTAAAAAATCTCGAAGATGATGGCATGCCTGCACGCACAGTCAATGGTAAAAAGATGCCCGTTGAGGTGGTCTACAAAATTACTGATTTTGGAGCTGAACTTATTAAGTTCCTGAACTCGCTCACTAGCTGGGCAAAGGAAAATTACGATAAAGTTCTGAAATATAGTAATAATTTTTCTAAGGTATACGGTAGCAGCAATTAAATTATTTGAGGTATTATCAATAAAACCAGTTGCTGCTCAGTTCAAATAAATTGTTAAAGGAGGGGGAGTGAATATTAAACCGTGTTGCTCAAGACTTATGTTTAAGTCAAGATGGGTAAATAATCCATCCGTGGCGAATAAAAGAATTGAGGATGAATTTATCCAAGATTATTTTTCAAAGCATGAATTTTATTTCAAGAGCATGCTTGGTAAAAGGCTTGGTTCCAGAAATTATTTGATTGAATCTGATATGTTTTTGCTTAAAGAAGCATATGACAAAGCACATCAAAAAAGTAATTTCGAAATAGAGCTTCACTGGAAAAGGACTACCCATATATGGACATTGATCCTTGCCCTGATGATTGCTACAGGAACTCTACTCGGGTTTTATCTCTCAAGTGTGCCGAATAAAAAAGATTTTTTATTATCAGGCATTTTGTTTTTTTCTGTAATCTGTATTGTCGTATCCCAGATCTCTCTTTCTATTCTTAAAGTCAGTCACAAATGGTGCAATAACTGGGAGTCACATATTGTAATGCTTGAGCCGTTATTTGCAGGGATGCTCTACCAGACGCATATTGGAATGGGTAAAAAAAGACTTTCTATATCAAAGCTCAATACTGCCTTAGTTTGGATTGCTATTATAAGTTGGATTTTTATATTCCAGCTTTCTATCTTTCTTCTTTCTAATAATGTCAGGAGTTATATTATCATCACTTTTTCACTCTATTGTTTTATATCATTGTCGGGTTTGCTTGCTGGTCATGCGATATCAAGCAAAGATGAGGGTAATATCACTAGTGAATTAACACAGTACAGTATCAGTACCGTGGCTAATAATGGTTTCTCTACTTCATTTTTTAATGGTTTGAAAAGTATCGCCAGTCAGTATCTGTATACATTTATCTTCCTTACGTTAGCGCTTACATTTTTGTACATTACGGAGAGATATTTTTTCAATGTCACCCCAAAATTAAATGATTTTCATGATGTTTTAAATCTAGAACCAAGAATTACTTTCCCATTCCTCTATTAGTTTTTAAAGTAATTTACAGGGCTGACAACGTGCGTGTGGAATGCAAAACCCGTCTGCAGCCATTCAGCATTGCAGCGTCTTATTGGAGATCTCTTGGCGCTGGTGTAGTTTTTCTGCGGTCAACGTGTGAGCCCGAATCAGACATAATTTTCGCGTAGCAGCGTCAGTACGTGGCGACGAAGAGTCTCGTCGATGTGATGTTTACCTGGCTTACCATGTCGTGAGTTGATAAGAACGGCTACACCCCTTTTTCCTATAGCTGTTTATCAGCCACTGTACCTAGCGCTTATTAAGATCCAGCTGAAAGACAGCATCACAGTAACGCTGACTTTTTACAGACAGGACGAAGGTGAAGTTCTTTGTTCGACATTATTACTAGCATCACCAGAGTTCTCATAGAAAAAGTCGGGAAAATCCCGTGTCCGGGTAACATCATGAACTGGCTTAAAAGTCACATTATCAAAGAGTGCCTACAATAAGAATGGGCATAATTCCTTGTTATGTTAATTTAGATATTCAGTTATGCACTCAGTCAGCCTGTTTACGCCTTTCTTGCCTCGCTTCTTCCTAAAGTCCTTCCCTGTTAGTGTCAGTTTCCCTTAAACACAGGAATAGGATGTTTCATTTTTAAGAGTTCTTTATCAACCCTATGGGTTTAGATGAGGAGCGTCCAATAATCCCGGAGCGGTTTGTAAAGAAAGGCCACTCTGCCGCTGAAGTAGGGCAACAGTGATGTTATCTGGGCTGCTATTTTTGCCTGAATAAAGACGTGTGCATAGTTCCTTTAATTCCTTCGCCGAGCCGATTGTATAAATGTCAGAATCATTGATCTGGCTCCAGAACCCGTCAGTACATAAAAGCAGGGAGTGATCATAATTATATTCAATCAGGTGCCAGTTAAGTTCATGCATTTTTCCCCGGGTGTTTCCTGCAAAAGCGAATAGACGGTTTCTCAAGGGATGAAACCTTACCGCTTCTGGCAAGCACTGTCCAAGTAATGCGCAGCGCTCTGCGAGCGAATGATCGCGCGTTCTTTCACATCTGTTCAGCCAGTAAATCCGTGTGTCACCAAGTGAGGCATAATAATATTCTCGATCGTCTGCAATCACAAATGCCACGCTTGCTTTGCCAGGAGAGGTATCCGCCGATTGCAGCAGGACACTGACGTCATGTCGGACAGTGTGAATATCCTTGCCAGAATTATTCATTTGATCCAGATGTATAGTGAGCCAGTCCACATAGTGTGGGCTGGCTCGACACTGTGAGAATCCGTCGGCCATCATAAATACCCTGCATTGACCAGTTTCTATACATATAAACCGATCAAGCTGTTCTGTCCGAGCTCCCTGATATGAAAGATAAAATTCAGTCGTCAGCACGCTGCCAACCTTTCACCAAATCCCAAGGTAATTGACGATAAAAATCCCTGATTGCATCGTAGGTAGCATCAAAATCTGGCAGACTTCCAGATATCTCACTTTTAAGCAGCGAATAGTCCTGGGACGAGCGGTCACGAATATCTGTGCGATCAAGTGTATCTGGATTAACAAATCCCGCTTCCAGCCGTCCTGTGGACTTCCTCAGCAGGCTGGTCAGAATCTGCAGGCGCTCTTCTTCATCGATTTCAACGGAACCTATTAATAGGTTGAGATCGTAGATATCCTGTCTGCGCGAACGGTTCCTCACTACCTGCTGCATGACGGAACGTATTTTTTCGGCCACAAGGTCAGTGAAGCTGTAGGCGAGAAGATTGTTGTCATCGGTAAGCGTAACGTGGTCAACCGACAGGCTGTATTCATTCAAACTGTAATCAATCTGAACGGTGTGCGGAGACTGGCCGACGCGCAGACGACGCATTTCACCTTCGTTCCCATTACGTGCATAACCAATTCTGAGATGGAAAGCCGGAAAGGTGGCATGTTCAGCATCGCGCGGCTGAATGTTGAGGCTCTGCACTGCACAACTGACTTGGTAGGGGAGTTCAGCGGATGCTATTTGGAGCGCTTCGTTCAACTCCTCTCGGAAGGTATCCTTATCAATGTCAGCTAAGCGCATGCTGGTTGAAAAATCGATGTCCTCCGTGAAGCGGGAACTCCGGTAGCGAAGACCCAGTAGGATCCCGCCCTTCATGATCATGCGCGGCTGCAGGTATTCGCTCTCAGCAATCGCCTGCAAAACAATATGTACTGCCTGACGAAATGTTACCCTGTCTGCCGATGCTTCTGCGATCCATGTCTCAATAGCGTATTCCATGGTCTTCCCTAGATTAGTTGTTGATAGAAATACACCATACTTCGGAAAAAACATTTTTGTAAGGATTGGAGGCGACAAGCCTGCGACTACCGCCACGCTGCACGGTTTCCTTCCACTTTTCTAGGATGCGGTGTGACAGACCACAGACTTCTTCTAGTATGTAACCGGTACGAGCCTTATCAATAGCAGAGCCTTCTTTATCGACGGTTTTGACTATCACCGGCAGATGTTCAGCCGCTCTGTCACGGAAAATGTCTTCCACGTGAGAGTACCCACCGCAAAGTTCTGGATCTCTGAGCATATCAAGGAAGGTCTCTCCTAGACTGGTCACCCTGATTCCTCCAGAGCCGTGGAGCTCAGGTCGTGGTCGGTATTTTGTTCTGGCATGTTGAACCAGCGTTTTTCCATCTATTTTTTCGTGAGGGACAAATCCCCTCGGTAACAGGGGAAGTACAGTTTTTAAGTTCGGGAATCGCGTCCGCAGATATTTCTCATGCAGTTTTCTTGCTGCAGAGAGCTTCGCCTGAGTAACGTGAAGCACATGTGGGATCCTGTCGGTCAAACCATGCCATTCCATAGCTGAAAGGCAGGACAGGTGTGAGTAGGGATTGAGATCACATACCTGTTGTTGAGCGGTAGCAATATCTCGATTGCTTATCTGCCAGACATAGCCATCGATAGCTGGCAGCAATATCCCTTGGTGAAGCATGTCACTCAGGATATCACTGAGGATGCGACCATCAGGCTCAGCAGTCTGAATCTTCCCTATGGGAACGCCATCATACGATTTGTCTAGGTAGAGTTGATACAAGTGTTCGTTAAATTCGTGAAGCGCAATGACCGGTTTAGGATGCCGGTTAAGCAGTATTAAGCGGACAGCCTCACGAAGTGAAATTGTTTTATTCATGTAACACCAGTCAGCGTATAAGTCCTTAGGACTTATACGCTGACTAATCGTGAATGTCAAATTTTTTAGATTTAATATCAGATTATGAGTAGCTGAATTTATTGATTTTTTAGATTTAACTTGACAATATGTCGCTATGCATATCAAAATGTCCTTAGGACATTTTGATATGCATAGTTAATGAATTAATTCGAATTGCTAGGGTTCCGTGTTCTTAATTATCATCTAATGGTTGCTACTGAGTCTATTGTCAGGAACCCAATGAGTCGCATCGTCAACTTAGATTAACAGCGTACAAACATGTCAAAGATCCTCAAACAGGGGTGATCGCAGCCGGGCATCTATATTAGCTCGCCAACGAAGACGCTACGATACCGTAGATGCCGGAACCTATGCACTTCCATTTTTTTGGAAGATCCAGAGTCTGGCTCTTACCATTAGCTCGTGCACGGTCTCTTTGGCTAGCACAATGTCATAGTTTTCGGCAGCTTATCGCCGTCGAGCGTCGGACTAAGGTCGCATAATTATCACAGATGATATCCAGAGCAAGTTCAGCGAGGCCCGACATTAGTTGCCGGTCAACTGGCTGGCCACAACCAGCGAAAGTAGTCCGTGTTCGCGGTAACGCTCAAGCAAACGGCGGCAGTGGCTGTCAGAAATCTCCAGCCGACAGACCGCGAGACGCTTAGTTAGACGGCGGTCGATAACGTCCTGAAGGATCCTGAGTCGGTTACATCGTTCATTGAGAAAAACTCCGTCCGTATGCCTTCATGAGTCTCATCCTTTGAAATCAGCGATCGCTGTGGTGAGACTGTAGCGCGGACATATCAAATTGGTTAGAGACGGACATCTCAATTTAGCCGCTACAATTAAAGTACGCATAATGCTATTTATGTTAAATTAAATCATTACTAACCATTTAAGAACTTAATGAGTTTCTATTGTGGCAACTTTTAGTGCACCTTTAACAAATGATTCTATCTTTCCCAGTTTTTTCGGGTTTTAATATGCAAGGCGCCTTAAAAAAAAGCCCTCTACATAGAGGGCGTTAGAAAATCACTTCTATCAATTGGGTTTGTTATTCATTGATTTTTTCTGCTATTGAATTTATCCATTCAGGAGTCGAATATTCTTCGGTTCTCATTATTCCAACGTATGCTTTAGCAACATCAAATTTTCTACGGTTTCCATAAAAATGGTGATCAAAGTATTCCTTTAATGATCGTTGTACATCTGTGTTAAAATTCAAGGAAACAACTGGAATCGCTTCATTTCTGGGTTCATTGTTAGAAATGAACTCCATCACTGTAGGTGGTAAATCACTATGCATTTCTAATAGGGCTTTATGATAAACTTTACCGTTTAATGTATCTTCAACTGTTGTTATTGGTGCTTTGATAGAATCGTTAACTTCAATTAATGATGTCTTATCACTTGATGGCTTATTAATAATTCTATACCAGGATATTTTTTCGTTGAGATTTTTCGCTCTGTTTATTCCCGAATCATCTACACAGTTCGCGTCGGTATCACTTATAAATATCACTTTATTTTTTATGCTACTCTTAAATTCATGATAGTGTGCATTTATAATGCTGTATATTGATTTTAAATTATCAACACCCCCAACAGAAATCACCTTGACATTCAATTCCATTTTTTTAAAATATGCATCTAAATATAATCTATCAGATGAACCCTCACATACAACCCAGTGACAATCAAAACCACCTGAAATAGCATGCATTATCGACATCGTCAAATCTGAAACACCTTTTGTACCTATGGTAACAGGCACAATAAAATTTGTTCTTTTTCTTTTTAGAAATTTTAAATCATCAACGAAGTTAGAGTTTGATAGACAAAATGATGAGTTAAACTCACTCCTACCCTCACTATCTTTCGCGCCAACAAAGACAGTTGACGCATCTTGAGAAACAGGAATGTATCCATACCAGTGAGATGTCATAAAGGTTTGGCAACAAAATTCAGAAATGTTCTGAATTTTCTGGTATTGTTCAAAACATGCGGAGACATGCAATGAAGAATCTGGCTCATCAATACCGACAATTAGTTTTGATGCATCCGATTTTTCAATTTTTAGAACTGTATCAACACCTGCAAGCTCTACATTGTCAATTGATAACAAATTAAATATCAAATCGACGAGTGCTTTTTGCCTTTCTCCTGAACTCATGTGTTCTATGGATAAATTTTTAGAAGACCCGGACGGCTGATAATGTAATATTTTGTTTGCAAAGAATTCTTTTACGAATAATCCATAAAATACATCTTTTTTTATTAAACTTTCTCTTTCTGTAGAGTTCCTACCTTTAAAATTATAGTCGCCAATAACAGAGTTTATTGATGAAAGCAATCCTCTTAGCATTTTTGTTATCTTAGAGAACTCACTTCTAGGGATAATTCTCTCTATATAACCTGATAAACTATCCTCAAGCAAATAATATATATTGTCACTGGATAAAGATTCAAAGGATGAAATGTTTATTTCTCTTGGTATGTATAAATATCGGTACCTTCCCTTAATATAATCAAACAACAAATCATGATCACCGTTTTCGGTTACACCTAAATTCTCGAAAGAACAACACTCACTTTTACCTTTTCCATCAATGGTTATTCCTGTCGAAAATAAGATGTCATCATCATTCAATATACCAAATTCTTTCAGTCTCTCAAGGTGAAGCTTTAGGGGGATTAAATATTGATTTTGACTGCTGGAAAAAGATACATCCCCCAAAACTTCTAATAGATTTATTTTTGATTCTGCTATAACGTTTGAAATGCTAGTTCTATGATCTTGCTCAATTTCTGAAAGGAATGCATCAAATTCGCTTTTTTTATAGTGAAAAATTGGCAATATATTTGAAAGATTTGATGCATTGCTGTTTCTTATATGTATAAGATTTTTCTGGTTAAAGAAAGCATCAAATGATTCTAATATTGTGCTTTTACCTGAACCATTTAATCCAATAATACCACTCAATTTCTGAGAGTATGTTAAAGGTATATAGTTTAAGTTTCTATAGGCCTTAATATTTCTAAGGAATACGCCAATGATCATACTTTCTTCCTTTAAAGTTAATTTTACACATCCCTTTTTTATTAAAAGGAAAACAAAACTATTAACTAAGTCTACACAGCGATAAATACATAAACTTATGATGTTCTACATCTAGGTCTAACCTAGATGAGTCTGGAGGTATGCACAGCATAACTTCTGCATCTTCACTTCAGCATTCTACCATTGTTCATTTTTATTTCACATTAACTTAATGCTTCACTACTTAAACGAATTCAATTGATCATGTCAGTTAACGCCTCCAAGTTCTATCACTTATGTCTTCATATTCATATGTTTAGTTATCCGCAGGCTAAGGTTACTTCACTGCTAATTTTCAATACTCCTAAACCAACTTTATCTCCATAGGATAGACATTTATCAAATTTTTTTACTCATTTTGAAGTCGTAATCTCAGATCTCACAAATATTTTCAGTCTCAACTTCATATAATTGGCGTTTTTTTAACCTTACGTTCTCTGGGCGCCCCGCCTCTTTCTGGTTACTAACCTTGCACCCCTAACTTCATATAATAGGTGTTATATGAAGTTAGGATCCGAATGAGGATCCATGTATCATGGGATCCGGCATGAAGATCATACCGCGCATCAAATTTTCAGGCCTCATGTATAAATTTTCAGGCCTCGTGTATAAATTTACAGGCAGTGCTACGTGAAATCTGCAGGGTTTCTCCCCTGCTTACCTGACAGAATTCACGTAGCGCTGTCTCCAGTAAGGATAAAAATGGACGATTTCAGACCACATTTACCCGTATATGATGGACACCTGCCCGGACAGGCTGACGTGGCGGCGCAGCTTCAGGGGTTTATTCAGGATCGGGAGGCCTTTTCTGACAATACCTGGCGACAGCTGCTCAGCGTGATGCGGATATGTGCGGGCTGGGCGAATGAATACGGCCGCACCTTTCTGCCCATGTCACCCGGCTGTCTGCGTGATTACCTGGTGTGGCTGCAGGCAAACGGGCGGGCATCTTCGACAATCAGCACACATCTGGCCCTGATCAGTATGTTACACCGTAACGCAGGTCTCACTCCCCCCGGTACCTCACCGGTAGCCTTTCGCGCCATGAAGAAAATTAACCGGACCGCCGTGACAGGAGGCGAGCGTACGGGTCAGGCAATACCGTTTCGTCTGACCGACCTGCTCACGCTTGACGCGCGGTGGTCGGGGGCTGATTCTCTGCAACAGAAGCGGGACCTTGCGTTTCTCCACGTGGGATATGCCACCCTGCTGCGTCTGAGCGAGCTGGGACGTCTTCGCGTACGGGACGTTTCGCATGCTGAAGACGGCAGAATTGTGCTGGACGTCGGCTGGACCAAGACAGTTGTGATGACCGGGGGGCTTATCAAGGGACTAGGGGCCCTTTCATCACAACGCCTGAGCGAATGGCTACATGACTCGGGCCTGATTAACGAGCCTGATGCCTTTATATTCTCACCCGTTCACCGTACCAACCGTGCGAAGGTCAACACGGAGAGGCCGCTTTCAACCCGGGCACTGGAAGATATTTTTGCCCGCGCCTGGCAGGAAGCCGGCCCCGGCAGGAATGCGCAACCCAATAAGAACCGTTACCGCGGCTGGTCGGGACACAGTACACGCGTAGGGGCTGCCATCGACATGGCCACAAAAAAATACAGTACCGCACAGATTATGCAGGAAGGTACCTGGAAAAAAGCCGAAACGGTGATGCGCTATATCCGGCACGTGGATGCCCATGCCGGTGCCATGGTGGATTTTATGGATGCGCATATCGGCAGGTGAAAGGTTAATTCATAAAAAACCTTACCGCCCTGTGAGCAGTGTGCATCCGCGGGCGTTTTCTCAGCAGATGACGCCAAAAACTCGGCGCCAGAGCGTCCTGACTTTCAGTGTGGGGAGCTGATGTTAAAGCGGGCCTGAATTTGACAAAGCTTTTCCGCAGAATTTTCACTCTTCTTGCCGTCAGCTGTCGTGACTCCGGTGCTGATGCAGGTATGGCAGGGAGACTGCTGTGCCTGACAAATCCTTTTGAAAAGGATGTAATATAAAAACAGGGCCGACGCATGACAGATAACGTCATTTGCTGCATATCACAGAAACCCGGCAACGGCCGGGAATGACAACGCCGGGGGCAGGACATGCCCTCACCGGCGTCTGATAAGCTCTGTCAGTCAGGTCAGCGCCGTATCCCTGGCGTTTTTTCAGGCGTAGTATTCAGGCGCTTTTTTAAATTCTGACCAGGCATCCGGGTCATGGCCAGTGACGACCATTGCGCCAGCCCTTTCGGCAACGGCACGCAGTTTTTGCACCGAACGCACCGAATCCACCGCTGACGCCAGGAAGCCGGGCAGAGCTTTCTGCTCCCAGTGGTCACGGGTATAAGCGGCATCAATGGTCAGTAAGAGCGGTTTGTGCTCGGGCAACCGCACCAGAAAAGACTGATGGCCGGGTGAATGCCCCGGGGAAAAGACAGTGGTCAGGGTGCCGTCTCCGTAGATGTCACAGAAGTCATCATCGGTGCCGTTCAGAAACTGCCACTCCAGACCGGGTCGATCATAATCCCTGCGGATATAGCCCCCGGCAGCGAACCAGTCAGGCGTGAAGGCATATTCATATTCCGTCCGCTGCACGATATGACGTGCATTCGGAAAGCGGCCAATGGCGCCGGTGTGGTCCAGATGCAGGTGAGACTGCACCACGTACTTTACATCTGCCGGATCAATGCCAAGTGCTTTGACCTGTTCGACACAGCCCTGCTCTTTATCCATCACCGGCCAGTAAACATCGCAAATCCCGCCCCAGTAGCCTCTGGGATCGGTTGCCACTTCCACGGCATTCCCGCCGTCAATAATGGTATGGCCGTCAGGATGAGTAATCAGGAAGAAGGGGACGGGGATTTCATAGTCTGCTCCGGCGCCCTGATTCATCTTTATGTTGTGCACCTTACACTTAAGCGTACCGGACTGGAGCATGTAGAGACGTATATCTTTCATACTGAATATTCCTCTGGCAGTTAACGTGGTTGAAGGGGGTTTATTTTTTAATTATTGAATTCAGAGGGCTTCACGGTAGAGATTCAGCGCATCATGTTCATGAACCTCCACAGGATTGTTGGTGAGCAGGCGCGTCTGCAGCATCGCGTCGGAAGCCAGACGCGGCAGGCTGTCTTCTGTTATCCCCACATCCCTCAGCCGGCGTGGTGCGCCGCTCTGCTCCATCAGGTGCAGCATGTGATCCACAAATGCTGCCGAGCGAGTGTCTGTGTCTCCCCCGCCAGGAATATCCAGCACATCAGCCAGTTCGGCATACAGTGACGCGGCTGCGCGGGCGTTGAAACGCAGCACCGGACCGAGCATCAGGGCGTTAGACAGACCGTGAGCGACGTGATAATGCCCACCCAGTGGATAAGCCAGGGCATGTACAGCGGCGACCGGTGAGTTTGAGAACGCCTGCCCGGCAAGTGTCGCCCCCAGCAGCATACCCTCGCGCGCGGCGCGGTCGCTTCCGTCCTGACAGGCCCGTATCAGATTTGCGCCCAGCAGGCGCAGAGCTTCCCGGGCCAGGGCATCGGAAACGGGGTTTTTCTTGTGCCTGCTGGTATAGGCTTCAATGGCATGAACCATTGCATCAATACCGGTTGCGGCCGTGTGAATCTCAGGAAGCCCGAGCGTCAGTTCGGCATCGAGCAGCACAAAATCAGCGTAAAGCTGAGGGGATACCACGCCCATTTTGGTGGTTTCGCCCGTGGTGATAATGGCAATGTTGGTCACCTCTGAGCCCGTACCGGCCGTTGTCGGGATCAGCACCATGGGCAGGCGGGAACCGGTGACCTTACCGATGCCGTACATCTCCGCAAGCGGCTGCCCGCTGTGCGCCAGCACTGCGGTGACTTTGGCAATATCGAGTGAAGATCCCCCACCGAGGCCAATGATAATATCGACCCTGGCCTGCTGAGCGGCCGCCACGCACCGGTGCACTATGGTTTCAGGCGGATCTGCCACGACCTCATCAAAAACGGTAACGCTGAAACCCGTCTCTTCCAGATTTTTGATAACAGGGGCAATCAGCCCCGCTTTGATTAATCCGGCATCGGTTATCAGCAACGCATTGCGCTGCGTAAATCGTGCAGCGAGGCCGGAGCCGAGTTGCTGTGCTCCTCCCCACTTCATTTCGATGGCAGATACCGTACGGAACTCAAACGTATTGAAAGTCATACCGCCTCCCGGGGTCATATGGTTATGTCAGGCAATCTCTGAACACAGGTACTTAATTTCCAGATACTCATCAATGCCATGATGCGATCCTTCACGGCCAAGGCCGGACTGTTTTACGCCCCCAAAGGGGGCGACTTCGTTTGAAATCAGCCCGCTGTTGTGGCCCACCATCCCGTACTCCAGCGCTTCCGCCACGCGCCATGTCCGGCGCACATTTTCAGTGTAAAAGTAGGCGGCCAGACCGAACTCTGTATCGTTTGCCATGGCTATCACTTCGTCCTCGGTCGTAAAGCGAAAAAGCGGCGCTACCGGGCCAAAGGTTTCTTCACGGGCGATTTTCATCTGCTGTGTTGCACCGGTCAGCACCGTAGGTTCGAAAAACGTGCCGCCCAGGGGATGGCGTTTCCCGCCCGTAATCAGCGATGCCCCTTTTTCCAGTGCATCGGCGATATGTTCCTCCACCTTACTCACTGCACCGTCATCAATAAGCGGACCGATCGTTACGTCAGGCTGTTGTCCGTCACCCACTTTCAGGGCTGCCACCCGCTCAGCAAACCGGGCGGTAAACGTTTCATAGACACCGTCCTGAACATAGATGCGGTTGGAGCAGACACAGGTCTGACCGGCATTGCGGTATTTGGACGCCAGCGCCCCTTCAACAGCTGCGTTAACATCAGCGTCATCAAATACAATGAACGGGGCATTGCCACCGAGTTCGAGTGAAAGTTTTTTGATGGTGGGAGCAGACTGGGCCATCAGAATGCGGCCGACCTCCGTAGATCCGGTAAATGAGAGCTTCCGGACAAGGGGACTGCCTGTCAGTACGCCCCCGATTTCCTTTGCATCACCGGTAATCACCTGAAAAACCCCTGCCGGAATGCCTGCCTCCATCGCCAGCCACCCCAGCGCCAGCGCGGTGAGCGGAGTCTGCTCCGCCGGTTTAACTATCATGGTACAGCCTGCTGCGAGCGCCGGTGCCGCTTTACGGGTGATCATCGCGGCCGGAAAATTCCAGGGCGTAATCGCGGCACACACGCCTACCGGTTGCTTGATGACCACGATGCGCTTACTTGTGGCCGGTGCCGGAACCGTCTCGCCGTAAACACGTTTGGCTTCTTCAGCAAACCATTCAACAAAGGAGGCGGCGTAAAGTGCTTCACCCCGTGCTTCGGCCAGCGGTTTACCCTGCTCTGCTGTCATCAGCAGAGCGAGGTCATCTGCGTGAGCAACAATCAGATCAAACCAGCGGCGCAGAAGGGTCGTACGTTCTCTGGCCGCAAGACGACTCCAGCTTCCGAATGCTGTCTGAGCCGCTGCTACGGCGTTTTCCGCGTCCTGTGCTGACATTGCAGGCACAGAGGCGATGATGTTCCCGGTTGACGGGTTATTCACTTCTATAACGCCCCGGTTCTGAGCCTGAACCCACTCACCGTTAACAAGGCACTGTGGCCGCAGCAGCGCTGGATTTTTGAGCTGGATCATTTACATTCCCCTTATGATGGTTCAACATATTGAACCAGTATCAGCATGTTGAACTTGATGGGAGGATTATGTCAGGGGATTTTTGTATAAAAAGCGATCAGCCACACAAAAAAACGGACACAGTGCCTGCACTGCGTCGCGCGGTCAGTATTATTGATTTGGTCGCCGCCTCCGGTGGCGTGATGTCGGCCACCGATATCACCCGAACGTTGTCTCTGCCAAAAAGCACCGTCCATGGACAGCTGCTTGCCCTCACGGACATGGGGCTGCTGGTAAAGGCAGCAGAAGGCACCTATCGTCTGGGACCTCACCTGATGCGCTGGGCTGAGGGCTTCCTGTCGCAGATGGACATAGTTTCGGTGTTTCGTGACTATTTTTCCGCAGACCCGGCGCTGGCGGGTTACACCATTACCCTGACCGTGCTGGATCGCGATGAAGTGATATATGTCGGCTGCCGTGATTCAGAGAAAGCTCTGGGCCATACCTTTCGTATCGGCATGCGCCTGCCTGCCCCTTTCACCGCGACGGGTAAAATGCTGCTTTCAAAACTGCCTGAGACCGAACTCCGTGCACTTTTTTCGGGTCATTTTCCTCCTCCTATGACGGAGAACAGTGTGACCAGCCTGGAAGCCCTTCAGCAGGAATTGTCAGTGATACGCGAGCGCGGCTTTTCAACAGACAATGGTCAGGTGCATGCTGCAATGACCTGTGTGGGGGCCGCTGTTTACGACCATTCAGGTTGCGCCATAGCGGGGATTGCCACGAGCTTCCTGAGCAGCGAGGCAGAAACCGGATTGACAGAGATACTGGGCCAGAAAATCAGAGAAGCAGCCGCGGCGCTTTCGAAGCGTTGTGGTTACGGGCATGCTCCTGAGTACCAGGATCATGATGCCTGAAGCACATTAAATTTTTTCTGAGAAAGCCAGTTCAGATGGGTACTCTGGCCTGATCCCCACGGATTAATGCAGATAGATATCAGCCTGCCCGCTCTTGTCACATAGTTAACGGGTTCATGTTGAATTAATAACCTACCTTCGCAGTTTTTATTAACTCATTGAAAGATAACCGTTAAACCTGCATCCGTTTGATGATTTTTTTTGCAGCCTTGTCGTAAATATGGCAATTATTTACGATGTTAAGTGTTATTTCTGAATTAGCATTAGGCCGCATTCCGCCCCGTAAAGACGGTCTCAATTCTGCAGTAAGTTGGACCTGGATATTTTTAATATGAGGTATTTATCCAGGAGCGGAATAATATCCAGTTCAGTGAACAGTGAATTTCATGAGAACAATGTCGCTTAGTTAATCATCATGACTCGAGGTGCAAGGATGGCGAAGGTGTATGTCGGTTGTGTCCGTATTGGGATGGTGGTAGAGCTTTGAGTATAAAAAATCTCTATGACTTCCCGGCTCGCTTAATCAGGCAAAACCGCCACCCGGGCAGTTTTACCTGGCGGGTGTTAATGTTGCGTGTCTGAGAAGTGGAATATCTGAGCCTGTTTACTGGGGGCATTAGCCTGTTTTTCAGGTGAACCATGAAAGTATGACCATATGCTAAGTGTTTTAAGTGCATTGAGTATCGCTTGGTGCCTGTAAGCATCCTCATCAGTCTGGAGAAAAAGCTGCAAACGTGCAGTCAGTGATTCATTGCAGACAGATGTATCCTCGCTGAGCAGCGGCAACAAGGCTTCGCCGGTGACAAAATTTGTGGCTCTGTCATTATCTCTCAACATACTATCCCCTCATTACCTGGTTTTGAAAGTCTGTCGTACGGACTGATGCTGTCGCTTCGTGGTGCCAGTTTTCTTTGTCTGTTTTTTGAGTATAGAGACCGGCCCGGCAGAATATATAAAACGGACTTGTCCTGAAAAGTTTCGGTATGAAATTCTCCAGTCTTACGGTCATCCGTCTACACCCAGAATGTGGCATTGACGCTCAGGGCGGTGCCATGGGCATGTCCTTCATAGACGTACGGCCGTTTAATTAGCTTTATGCACAGCCATCTTAATGGTGTTACCCACTAAGAAGACCGACAGCGACAGGTATTTTTCTCAAAAGCATAGGGTTCATCAGACCCTCCTAAACCCCTGAAGAATTGCTGCGGCACATCTTATTACGCCAGCTGTAAACGAATCCCTGATCGCATTATCAAAACATTTCGCAATACGGCTGTGGATAGTTGAGTGACTTTTAGTGGTTAGTATTAAGATGAATGAGTGACCTTTAATCACTTTTTTTGAATGTAAATGAATTTAGTTGAACTAATTTTTTAACAATAAATTGAAAAGAAGACCTCTTTTTAGTTAATAAAAGGCCTTTTGTATGATTCATTTTTAACAGTATTCGATTTCTATTAGAAACATCAGGTTGAATATTAAATTATAAAAGCACCCACTTTTTCAGTGGGTGCCTGAGAATAACATTGACTGGCATTTCATCTCATCAAGCCAAATGAAAATGGTTTTTACTCTTTCTGAGAAAGATTCTTGAAAAAGTTTTCAATTACAGGAACAATTCTCATTATTGAGATTAAATCAGCTGCAAGTAATAGATCACGACTTAACAGACAATCCATTACCCTGCTGTTATTAGTTATGCTAGCTAAGGAATTGCTGAAACGGCAAAGGTATATCCAGTTATTCAAATACACATCAAAATCCCTAAAGTTCTCCTGACTTATCGTAGTAAGGAAAAAGTCAACATCTTCCTTTATTTCAAGTATCTTTGAATAAATCTCGTCATCACTCATGTTTTTTCCATGATTTTTAGCGTGAGTTTTAAAAATACCCTTGATTACTGTTGGTTACTGGCAGCGATAGTGAAAACATTGACGAGTTTGTTTAAAGTCAATGCTTGCTCCTGGAGTGAACGAGATGCAGAAGATATTTCCTCAACAAGAGTAGCATTTTGTTGTGTAACCTCATCCATCTGGTTAACAGCCAAATGAACCTGATCGATACCTTGAGACTGTTCATTAGCTGCGACGGAAATTTCATTCACTAAATTAGTAACCTGCCCCACAGCATCATTTACTTGCTGCATATTTTTACCCACATCTTCCGCCTGTAACGCACCTTTTTCAACAAAACTCATAGATGACTCGATTAAATCTCGAATTTCTTTTGCAGAAGAAGATGAGCGCTGAGCAAGGTTTCTTACTTCTCCAGCAACAACTGCAAATCCTCGTCCTTGCTCGCCTGCCCGGGCAGCTTCTACCGCAGCGTTTAAGGCAAGAATGTTCGTTTGAAAAGCAACACCCTCAATTAGGGTAATTATTTCGGTTATTTTTCGAGAGCTGGTACTAATATCTGACATTGTAATGAGCATTTCATCAACTTTTAATGAACTGGCCTCAGACATTTTTCGTGCGTTTTGGGAAATCTTAGTTGCGTGTTTGGTGTTTTCAGCTGTCTGTCTGACGGTTTCACTTAACTGAGACATGCTTACAGCAGTCTGTTCGAGTGAAGCTGCCTGCTCTTCGGTACGTGAAGACAGGTCTTCATTCCCTGCAGTAATTTGTGCTGAAGCTGTACTAACAGCCTGTGCTGTTTTCTCAACTGTTTCAAGTGATAAAGAAACACTATCGATAAGTTTATTAAAGGCTATTGCTGTAAGCCCTATCTCATCATTTTTGGATGCGTCAGCTCTTAAAGTGAGGTCAAGTGTGGAGCTTACACTTTCCATTGTGCTACGCATTCTGAGCAGGTGTTTACGGATTCCCATAATTGTCTTAAAAGTAAAGAAACCTAAAATCAACGTGACTGAGAAAGAACACAAAAGCAGTGACCATAATGTTGTTTTATATATCTTAGTGTTTTTTTCACTGAAAGCTTTTCCGATTTCAACATTAAATTTTATATGGCTTTGATATGCACTAATTAACTCTCTGATCGTCTCTCCATAACCCATGTTGCTTTGTAATGCTGATAAAGCACTTTCATTATTTCCTTTATCTGCATCACTCATGAAGGAAGGAAGTTGACTTTCAATTTTACTTATTAGCTTTAATTCATTGAGCAACCTGCTCTTGTCTTCTTGGTTTGCTACATAATTATCCAAGTAATATGTGTTTTGTTTTTTAACTGAGTTGATATAATTAAATATTGTTTTTTTGATGTCATTTCTTTTTTGCTTGTCAGTAATGAGTAAATAACGGTAGGACCAGTTAGAAATTCGATTGCTGTCATTAACTATCTTATCAAGTATAATAATAGATGGCATGACATTAAGCTGCATAAACTGAAACCTGTCCTGGAAGCCAGTCACCACCAGAACTGATGTTAAAGTCAAAGTGACTAAAGACGCGGTCAATAAAGAAAAGGTTAAAAAGAGCCTTTGGGTTATTGTCATTTCATTCTCCTGTTTTCATTGGTATTTTATATTTTCTTCTCTTTTAATTTCGGCGCAGAATTACATTCCATTAAAAAAATAAACATTAAATAAATTTTTTTAATAAATTATTTTTATTATTAGTGGGGCTTATTTTTCATTATTAAAATAATGGTTAAATATGCCTTTTGGTTCTTTCTTTTTTCTATAAAATTAACATAAATTTTCTAAATTTATTGAGTTATTTTAGGGGTGTGTAAAAATATAGTTTTATTTTTATTTTTTATATATAGCTCTAATGTATGATTGTTATTTAGTATTATCTCCTGTCTTTCAATTTTTTTGAATTAAAAAATTAATGATTAACGTACCTAAAACCTGAGATTGTAATAAGTTAATTTTATCATAGAGCGTGCGTAGTTCGATGGCATGAGGCCACACCTAATACTCGGCAGTTTTGCTGACCTGATCCCGGTAAACTAACATAAGATGATGCAAGCAACGTCCGCTTCTGGCACAGGCGTACGGTCGGCGCTTAAGGTGCGCTTGTAGCGATCAGCGGACATTGCAAACACTGTTTTGTGCGTATCGACGGGGAGTAGTGCAGATTGTCTGTTTTATAGCCCGTTTTTTTTCCGGAAACGTGAACCTGCGGACTGGGCGCTCACCGGCTGAGTGCCCAGCGTCAGGTTTAAAGACCCAGCACGCCCGCCAGGCCATCGATATCCCTGATTTCATGATACTGATAAAACGGCGCGCCCGGCTCGTGCCCGCGCTGAACGAAAACCTTATGAACAATCCCCATATCATGGGCCGTCATCAGGTCATAACGCATGCTGGATGAAACGTGCATAATCTCTTCCGGCCCGCATCCCAGTTGATCCAGCATATATTCAAACGCTTTCATCTGCGGTTTGTAAGCCTGCGCCTGCTCTGCGGTGTACACCGCGTGAATGGGCGCACCCAGTCTGGGCACATGGTGCGTAATTAAATCGTTCATCGAATTCGTAAACAGAACCAGGGGAATCTCTTTGGCCACCTTGCTCAGTCCTGCGGGAACATCCGGATGCGGTCCCCATGTCGTCACAGCGTGATTAATGGCCTTACAGTCCGCGTCCTGACAGGTAATATTCCATTTTTTACAGGTGCGCCTGACTGAATTGTTCACTACCTCCACGTAGGGTTTCCAGGCACCAAGCACTTCATCAAGACGATAAGCAGCAAAATCTTTAACAAACGCTGCCATATCGTTGACCTTAATTCGATCGGCAAATTGTGTTCGGGCTGCGCCGGCCATATCGAAATCAATCAAGGTGCCGTAGCAGTCGAACGTAATATATTTTGGTTTGAACAGTGGCATCGTCATATTCTCCTGGTTGTCTGTTTGTTTAAAGCGTGCTGGCGATCATTTTCAATTAAACATTTCTTCCATTACGTCGGTCATCACAGCAAGGAGGTGGTGCGCGTTCTCGGCGGAGAAAACCAGGGGGGGCCGTATTTTTAAAACATGACTGTCCTTACCACAGGCGCTGATGAGAATCTGGCGCGATCTTAAGCGGTTAACTAAATCCAGCGCATATTCCCCGGCCGGTTTTTTAGTGGAACTATTGCTAACCAATTCCGCACCTATAAATAATCCACTGCCTCTGACGTTGCCTATAACCGGAAATCTTTGCGCCAGCGTATTCAGCCCGTTAATCAGCAACTGGCCCGTTTCAGCGGCATTCTGTTGCAGCTTTTGTTTTTCGATAACATCCAGTACGGCCATCCCGGCAGCGCAACTGACAGGGTTGCCGCCAAACGTATTAAAATAACGGGCGATCTCAGCGAAGCGTTGCAAACAGGCCGGCCGCGCAACCACGCCACCAATGGGAATGCCATTGCCCATGGGTTTCCCCAGGATGACTAAATCGGGAATAACACCGTGGCGCTGGAATCCCCACATATGCGAGCCCAGTCGACCAAATCCTGGCTGAACCTCATCGGCAATAAACAGTCCACCTGCCTCACGAATCGCCGCGACGGCCCCCTGCAAAAAGCCTGCTGGCCCGGAATAGATGCCATCGCTTGAAAAAATGGTATCGGTGACCAGTGCGGCGGGACGAATACCGTGGCGCTGAAGATCGGCAATGGCGTTGCGCACAGCCTCAGTAAATAAACCGGCCGTATTGCCCTCGCCCTGATGATAAGCATTGGGTGCCGGAACAACACGCACGTGATCGCCAAGCGGCACCCCCTGACCAAGCGATGGTGAGACTTCAGCAACCGCGGCGGTAATGCCGTGGTAGGCATTTTCCGTCACAATGATGCCCGTGCCGCCAGTGTGGCAGCGGGCAATACGAAGCGCGAGATCGGACGATTCACTGCCTGTGCAGGTAAACATGACATTGCTTAAGGCCGCCGGGAAGGTTGAGACCAGCCGTTCGGCATAGTTCAGTACCACCTCGTTAAGATAACGTGTATGCGTATTCAGCGTGCATAATTGCCGATTAACCGCGTCAATGACTGCGGGATGACAATGCCCCACTGCGGGTACGTTGTTATAAACATCCAGATAAGCTTTACCATGTTGGTCATAAAGCCATACACCTTCACTGCGAACGACGTGCAGCGGATGTTTATAAAATAGTTTATATGAGGGACCCAGCACACGATTTCTACGCGCAATTAACGCCGCCGTATGGGGATCAAGGGTTGTATTTTCAGACGGTTCGTAGGCATTGACCATTAATTCAGGCTTCATCATTTCCCCTTAGTTACAGGCCGCGCGAAGTATTCTGCGCGCAGTTAAAAAATCGATCGTTATTAACCGGGAAAGCCCCAGCCAGGCAGAGTGGGTGTTTTTTAAAATATATTTTTTGTTTTCCGGATAGAGGCGGGCGCGATATTCGGTAATGACGATCGTCATACATAACCTGGCAATAATCAGATCATACAGCATGTCAATTTCCCCCCTCTCGAGCGGAAAGACAGAATGATAGCCCTGCACCAGAGGAGTAAGATCATCAAACGGATTCTCACCTGAGAGATGATAACTTGCTGCAATAGCAATATCGTTCACACGCGCCGTATATGTCATATCACCGAAATCAAAAATACCCGATATACTTGTCGGGTCGCGAGGTGACATGACGAAATTATGCGGATTCATATCGGCATGAATAATCTGCTTATTAAAGTTTTTTATCGGCCCCACAATCCGCGTATCGATATGGTCAAAAAACTGATAAACCGCTTTCCATTTGTCGTCCGGACAGTAACCTGGTAAAAAGGCCTGACAGTCAGCGATATGACTCAGATCCCAGTTCAAAGGCCGGAACGCACCATCATGACGAAAGTCTTTTAAAACGCGTCCCAGCCGGGCCAGCATCACACCGATATTAAAGAACTGTGTAGCACTCTGCGGTAAAGTTCGTAAAGGCACGCCGTCCAGCCAGGTGCTCAGCCAGGTCAGGCGCGGTGGTGTCGCAGCCTGAGCATCCAGCATCTGACTCAACAATACAGTCTGGTCGGTACGACTTTTTATAATTCTCGGCACCGGCAAATCAGGTGCCTGCCGGGCGATCCACTGCAACGCCTGCACCTGCAGGTCCGTTGTTTCGGGACAGTCAGCGGGGTTAGCCAGCCGCAATATGCTGCGCTTCCCTGCGGCATCCTCCAGACAAAAAAGCTCATCCCGCTCGCTGGCCAGTCGTTGAGCACGGGCCTCCCAGCCATAATTTCGCCTGACAAAATCCTCAATGCGCTGCAGCGGCGACGCGTCCACCGACGTGATCATATTGGCATGGAGCCGAACATCATAAGACTGCGCCATAGCTTGTCCCGGTGTTGAAGCAACCGATTTCACAGCCGCCCCGTTACCCGACAATAAAAAGTGCGGATGATGGCACAGCGTGATTATCCCCCAATGAGATTGGCTGAAAAATAAGTCATAATGGACTGACTCTCTATAGCCAAACCGGATCAATTTTTATGTCCACTCCGCAATCCGTTCTGCTTTGCGACCTTATTCTTCAGGATATTGATGCAGATGCGCATCGTCCCTTGCAGGTCAGGATTTTCAGTATTATTCAGAAGGCGATATTGAGTGGAGTGTTGATTTCCGGAGCCAGGCTGCCCTCAACGCGTCAGCTTTCTGCTGAGCTCGGCCTGTCACGTATGACGTTGACACTGACCTATGACAAGCTCTTCGCTGAGGGATACATCCTTTGCCAGCGCGGCAAAGGCACCTTTGTCGCCGATATTGCGCCCGCAACAATCCCCCGGCTGAAGCCTGCGCCCTCAGAGGAGGCAGAATCGGCGTTGTCATCTCGGGCGAAAATCATGATTTCTGGTGTTTCTGGCGTTTCGCAGCATGCTGGTGCGTTTGTGCCCGGCGTAGTCGAAACCAGTGACTTTCCTTTTCCGGTGTGGAAGCGTATGCAGAACCGCCATACTCGTCGGCCCGCGGCGCATATGACCGGCTACGACAGCGAAGGCGGCTATTTACCCCTACGCGAAGCGCTTGCGCATTACCTGCAGGTTTCCCGGTCGGTGGTGTGCCAGCCGGAACAAATCCTTATCACCATGGGCAGTAATCAGTCGCTGAGCCTGTGCGCCCATATGCTGGCGGACCCCGGCGACAGTGCGTTAACAGAAGATCCCTGTAACTGGAGCACCGCCCTGCTCTGGCAGGCTGCAGGCCTTAACGTCATCCCCGTGCCCGTTGATGATCAGGGCATTGAAATCAGCCAGTTTTCGTTTGCGGCCTCGTTTCCCAAATTGCTGTTCACTTCACCGTCACATCAGTATCCGATGGGCGTTGCGCTCACGTTGCAGCGCAGGCGTCAACTTACCGAACTGGCTGCCGAATACGGCTTTTGGATCGTTGAGGACGACTACGACAGCGAGTTCCGTTACGACAGAAGTCCGGTCTCGTCTCTGCAGGGACTGGACAGCTACCAGCGTGTCATTTACTGCGGGACATTCAGTAAAGTCATGTTTCCGGGATTACGCATCAGCTATATGGTGCTGCCGGAAAAACTCACGGGAGCCTTTAAAAAAGGGCTGGTTCAGCTTTATCGCCCCGGCCAGTTTACGGTGCAGGCGGCGCTGGCTGACTTTATCAGTGAAGGCTATTTTTCCACCCACATCAGACGGATGCGCGGGATTTACGCAGAGCGTCAACACACGCTGCGCACCGCGTTAACTCAGGCTTTTGGCGATAAAGTCACGATGTCCGGCGGCAATGCAGGACTGCACCTGACGGCCCTGTTTGACGCGCCAATTGATACAAACAGGATGGTGACCACCGCGGCCAGCCGCGGTGTCGCGTTAAGGGGGCTCGGGCACTATTATTTTCAGCCCCGTCGGATCAACGGCTTTGTGCTGGGCTATGGTGGCATAAAGAGTGAACATATTGATTCGGCCGTTAGAATTATGGCGGAATCAATCTGACTGGTCTTAAAGCTGGCATAAAGAGCGATAACAGGCATGATAAAAAATGTTGTAACGGTGTTATCCCCCTCAGGCATGGTAATCATCGATACACAGATGTGAAAACCAGCTCACTGTTGTTATGGTCTCCTGAGAACGGAAACTGGCTTTTGTTACGGTGATTTCTGTGTTGCGTGAAATACCCGACTCAGAGTGAGTTAACAGTTTGCTGACTGAAGTGCTCATGATAGTAACCGGGCAAAGTCTGCTACTGCTATGAGCGAGCAACGGACATTGCTAACACTATTCTGCGTAAATTATCAGGGAGCAGGTCTAATCTACTTCAACAGTTCAAGATTGAATGCAAAAAAACCCGCCAGCGGCGGGGATTTCTTATTAACAGGTTGCTGAGTGCGACTATGCAGCATGACTCACTTTTGCATTGGCCTGCTTCACAGCAGCCATGTAAGTTATGTGCAGTGTACCCATTACCGGCGACGTCGTAGCTACCCCATTTTTAATCGGGGCAAGATCAAACCAGTCACTATTGTAGGGAAGTTCAATGCGAACTGCCATATCGAACTTCGTATCATGAGCCAGTCCAGATACAGCAAAACCGGCATCTGTCGTTTTGAGCAAAAACTCAGTCGGATAGATTTTATCGGTCTTCTGGCTCGTCCCATAGACAACCATCACTTCGTGGTCTGCTTCCGACACCGCGATCACTAATCCGGGGCGGAGCTTTGGGCCAGGCACATTAGGGAAACCTGGCAGGTGTGGAAAGCGACACCATACAAAATCACCGGGCTCGGGCAGTTGTGGAAAAGGTTTAGTGGTAGTTGCCATCTTCTCTCCTTATAAAAGAGTTTTATTAAATCGCTCCTCCGATTTACCGTTTGCCGTTGAGGCTTCACGAATAGCCTGGATTTGAGCAGTGGTGAGTGGGCCATCATCTTTCTCGTAATGCGGCAGATAGGCATCAGCCAGCTTACGAAGAGCCAAGTGGGCCAGCTCGGTTTTAGTCATCCCTGTTACCGTCATCAGCGCGTCCAGCGTGATTCCGCTGATGGCGTTCGGAGTATCTTTCTCGCGTAAGCGAAGAACGAAATCTCCGGTTTTTTTAACGACGTGGACTGTCATATTGTTTACCTCTGTTATTGCAGTGATTTACCTCTCTTATTGAATACTGACTTATCTATGCTCTGACTCAGCCATTAGATTGATTTGCATGTTTTTTCCTCGGTTTGTTTGTGTCGTTTCTCAACGTTCTTCGAAATGAAGCAGAATTAATGTATCAATTTGATATCAAAGCGTCAATTGAAAAAGATATCAATTTGATATTTTTATTTAACTTTATGAAGTAATTTAATTTTTACCGAAAGTTTCAATTCCGAAGATAGCTTAAAATCTGCGGATCCTATTGCAGTGGCTGTATTCCGGGCAGGAAATTGACGCAAGGTGCGGACGGGCAAACAGGATTGCACCTTACTTCAAGGCTGGCGTCGTTGGTTTTACTGTCGGGATGCGGGGAGTGTAGCCATGAAGTGTCCGCTTATGGCACAGAGCGGACTATTGCGCCGCAACAGTCGCTATGAGCGAGAAGCGGACGTCAATATGATGGCGACAGCCAAATTCAACATGACAACCCGGACACGCACCCTAAGTGCGCATTCTCAGATCTGTCGGAGTTGCGTATTCTGGTAAAGATCCCAGCGGTTGCCGTAGATATCCTCAAACACCACGACCATACCGTATTCCTCCTCCCTTGGCTCCTGGCAGAAGTGGACGCCTTTTTCCTGCATGGCGTTGTAGTCGCGCCAGAAGTCGTCGGTCTGCAGGAACAGAAATACACGCCCGCCGCACTGGTTCCCGATAAAGCCCTCCTGCCGCTCGTTTGAAGCGCGTGCCAAAAGAAGATTACAGTCGCTTTCCGGGTTCGGTGTAACTACAACCCAGCGCTTGCCCGGCTGCGGCGTGTCTTCAACCAGGGTAAAACCCAGCATGTCGGTGTAGTACTCAATCGCGCGATCGTAGTCGTCAACCACGATCGCCACGTATCCCATGCATCTTTTTTGCGTTCTCATTTCTGCTCCGTCAGGTTTCAGCCATAATAGCCAGGACACTCGCTTTTAACATATAAGTGCTTTTGTCTAAACCTTACAGGTGATGAATAACAGTCTTCACAGAAAGGCTTTAATTCACTTGCATGTGCATTAGCAAGCATTGATGCCTTATATTGAGGGTGAGATTTAAGGTACCTAGCCACCAGGTTAAATCCTGCTGTATAGCCCAGCTGACACATTTGGCCTGTGCGCATTTCATATATGCATGCAGATATAGCTCACAGAGGGGTTATGAAAAGCATTGATGGAACCAGTCATAAAGTTCAGGACGCGCTGCTATCACCGAACCTTCACGGGCTTCTTCGCCAGAAAATTGCCTGACCTGAATGCCGTTTTCCTGGGCAATCAATTTTCCTGCAGCGATATCGTAATAACTCAATCCGTCCTCAAAAAACGCGTCCAGTCTGCCTGACGCGACATAGGCAAGATCGAGCGCCGCTGAACCCAGTCGCCGGACGCCTGCGCTTTCAGCCATAAGCCGCGCCAGGCCGTTAAACAGCACCGCCCGGTCAATCTCCTTTAACTGGCCTGGAACGGGCAGCGAGACTGAGCACAGTGCTTCAGCCGGTGTTTTCGCCGTCAAATCCGGAAGCGACAGACCATCCAGGCGAGCACCGTGACCTCTGATGGCGGTAAAACACTCTTCCCGAAGCGGATCGTATACAACGCCCAGTATTTCCCCCTCGTCATCGCAGAGCGCAATGCTGACCGCAAAGTAAGGGATACCCCAGATAAAATTGCTGGTGCCATCCAACGGGTCGACGACCCAGTATTGCGAACGATGACCGCGGGTAAACCCCGTTTCTTCTCCCAGGAAACCAAAACCCGGCGCGTCTTCGTTAAGATGCGAAAAGATGATGCTTTCTGCAGCCAGATCGGCGGCAGAAGCATAATCTGCGGTGCCTTTCTTACTGATGTCGGTGTCTTCCAGGCTGCCAAAGCGCTTGACCAGCTCAGTACCGCCTGCCCGGGCTGCGCGCTTCGCCGCCAGAAGAAGGCGAGGTCTGTCGAGGTCATTTTTTGTCATGCCTCCTCCTTCATAAAACGTGGGTTGTCAAACGTAATGCCCACTCGCTTGCCGCGCGGCAGAGGGGCGCTGGCTTCAGCTGAGAGGCTGTGCAGGGGACTGAATGACAAGGTGTGAACCCATGCGCGGCCAATATAACGTACGTCCGTGACGGTCACGTCGCAGGCACCAGTGCCCGGCTCACAAAAGTGAACACTTTCGGGACGCACGAAAAAGGTTGCTCGTCCTCTACGTGACGGAACGATGATGTTTAAAAAAGGACCGTCATCCGGTCTGAAGCCCTGGTCTTCCAGCTCGCCGTCGATAAAGTTGGCCTGACCGACAAAGTCTGCCACAAAGCGCGTTTCGGGACGGGAATAGACCGCTTCCGGGCAGGCGAGCTGATCGACTTTTCCTCCCTTCATCACGGCAATGCGGTCAGACAGCGCCAACGCCTCTTCCTGATCGTGTGTGACATAAATAGCGGTCACACCGATGCGCTGCTGTAATTCGCGCAGTTCCTGCCTTAACGAGACGCGGAGTTTTGCGTCAAGGTTGGACATCGGCTCATCCAGTAACAACAGTGGCGGATCGATAACAAGTGCGCGGGCCATTGCGATGCGCTGCTGCATGCCACCGCTCATTTCAGCCGGATAGCGGTCTTCCACATGGCGAAGCTGCACCTGAGCCAGTGCAAGGCGAACCCGTTTTTGAATGTCTTCTCTACTGATTTTCCGTAACTTAAGTCCGAAAGCCACGTTATCGAAAATGGTTTTATTGGGCCACAGCGCGTAGTTCTGGAAGACAAAACCGATATTTCTGTCCCAGGGGGCGCGTGTTGACACGTCGATGCCGTCAAATAAGATGTGGCCGCTGTTAATCGCGTGAAAGCCTGCCACTGAACGAAGTAAGGTCGTTTTACCGCAGCCTGACGGGCCCAGCAACGTAAAGAACTCACCCGGTCGGATCGTCATTGAGACATCATCCAGAACAAGATGCGTGCTATAGCGTTTTGACACAGACTGAATAGTCACCTCACAGCCTCGCCGCGATGCTGCGTTGTGATGAATGTCAGACATAATTGTTCCTCTCCGACTGCCCGTAGCGGACAACGGCATAAAGTGGCACATAGATAATCAGCATCAGCAAAATCGTCTGGGCTGCAGAAATGCCAAAATCGGCATCGACCAGCGTGTTTTCAAATATTACGGCCGTCATGGGCTTCCAGGGCGGACGATAGAGGACGATTGTCGAAGACAGTTCAGTGACAATATGTAAAAACGTCAGCGTCGCACCGGTGAGTGCCCCGGCCAGCATTAGCGGGGCTGTGATGGTCAGAAACACGCGAGCGGGTCTGGCACCTAAGCTGATGGCGGCTTCGTCGAGAGCAGGATGAACCTGGCGGAGTGCGGCTTCAGACGCTTTAACGGTAAAGGGCAGGTTTCGGATGACGTAAGCCAGTGCCAGAATAAACCACGTCCCGGTGAGCTGCAGAGGTGCCTGATTGAAAATCAGGATCAGCCCGATGCCCAGCACGGTTCCGGGAATAACATAAGGCAACATGACAAGACCGCTAAGCGAAGGCGCAAGGAATGTGTAGCGTTTACGCACCAGAACGTAAGCCACGCCCAGTCCCCCGGCAAAGGCAACCAGAGTGCCCGAAAGACCCAGTGACAGCGTGACCCATGCGGGCATCAACCCGTTTTGCCACATGGTTACATAGTTAGCCAGCGTGGGCGTCAGCGTTGGCAGGCCTACACGCCATTTAACAAAGCTGGTAACCAGCACAGTGATGTGCGGGACAAAGGCCAGCAGCAGAACACAGCCGCTCAGGATAAGGGTCAGGCAGTGACCTGCACGGGAGAGCTCGCGTTGTTCGGGACGCCGTGATGAAACGGCAGCATAGCCACGACGTGAATGATAG
>Ga0308171_1001371_pt1 | contig 33483 bp, 20 predicted proteins | sample PhyGR1_FD_202135 | JGI IMG/M metagenome (GOLD analysis project Ga0308171, IMG submission 202135) | Phyllosphere microbial communities from UC Gill Tract Community Farm, Albany, California, United States - DLSLSG.R1 | ecosystem: Host-associated > Plants > Phyllosphere > Unclassified | place: USA...
TTTTTCCCATCAGCGTTAAACAGGCTCGTCATTCCTACTTTTTTTCCAATAATACCTGACATGTTGTAAATTAATTAATTAAAAGTCCTTCGAAGCAGTAGGGCTTCGCTCAAGACATACTATTCCCATTAAGGGACTGCAAAGTTACAAACATTTTTATAACTGTCAAATAATTAGTGAATTATTTTTTTTATTTTCTAGATCTTCTCTTCATCCACCCAAAATTTCCGAATAATACCTGTCCAGCTCTCCGCTCCGGTTAAATCGTCTTCAAAAAAATAAAATGATATCCGCTTATTTCTGCTGCCATACAGCTGTCACAGGCTGCCGTAATTTTGAACTGTCATACAACGCGAGATGCGATGTAAATCTTTAAAAACTTATCATACAATGATTATGAAAACAGACATCATTTCCAAAAACGAACTACTTGCACATTGGTTGGGCCACCGAACTTTGACGAGACAAACCATTGAAAAATTTCCGGAAGAAGAATTGTTCAATTATAAAGTTGAAGGTATGCGAACTTTCGCAGACATGATTAAGGAACTATTAGGGATCGCTGTTCCGGGACTCCAGGAAATTGTGAACAACAAAAGTGATGAGCTCAACGAGAATCTCAGTTATTCGACCAAAGCTCAATTACTTCAGGCATGGGATGAAGCAACCCCACAGATTACCGAACTATTCAATAAGATTTCGGAAGAACGATTTGCAGAAGAATTCAACTTATTTGGACAATATAAATCGCCAGTCATTCACAGCATTTTATATTTTATCGACAATGAGATCCATCATCGCGGACAGGCATTTGTCTACTTACGCTTACTGGGTATCCAACCACCATTTTTCTGGGAAAGGGGCTAATACCTATAACGGAAGTTTTCTCCTAACGTGGATCAAAACTTTTTTAATACAATTACAGTCTAACTTGTTCGGCATCCTCCCTTTCAGCCGAACAAGTTTTTCATTTGCCATAGCAAGGCTCCCTAACTCCTTCGTTTACGACTAAACTTGCTCCAAAGCAGCCGAAAGCAAACGCTTAACGGTTTCTTTTAGTGATTCAGGCTCAATAATCCTCCCTTTATCGGCAAACATCAGATACCAGCGCGCAAAACCATTCTCCATATTTATACTTTCAAAATGCATCTCCACGTAGTTGTCCGCAACGATTTCTTTTTGGAAGCCAAAATAGTGACGGTCCCATTCCATATAGCGGGCCATATCCTTGTCCACCTGCACAATGACTTTTGTTGTAGGCACTTCATGGCGTTTATTCAGAAAATAGGAGAGTTCGGGGTGCTCTTTTGCAAAATCATCTTCGAGTATTCTGATGTTGTTTATTCTGTCCAGACGGAATTGCCTATAATCATTCCTTAACTTACAAAAAGCAAGAATATACCAGAACTTACTCTCCACGAAGATACCAACAGCTTCGATCTCACGCCTTTCTGGACTTTTATCGGAGGGTTTGGAATAATAGATTTCAACACATTTTTTGGCAGCGATGCTTTCAATCAGAATATTGGTACCATGGGTCAACTTTTCATTGAACTGATGACGTCCGCCCCGAACGAGAAAATTGTCTCCAACCAGTGCAACTTGCTCCTTTTCGTTTCCTCTTAATATGGCCTTCATTTTCAGCAGCGCCGTTGCAAAATGATGGGCTAGGTTCCGATCCGTATATTTCTCGACCAATTTCTCTGCTGCAACAAAACTCAACGCCTCTTCCCTTGTAAATTGCAGGGGCGGCATCTTATAGCCCTCCACTAAAGAGTATCCACTTCCAGCTTCACCATAAATTGGTATTCCGGCCTGCATTAAAGAACGGATATCACGGTAAATTGTACGTTGGCTCACTTCATAGCGTTCTGCCAATGCCGCCGCTGTCACGACAGGTTTAGCCTGCAAGTGCATATAAATAGCGAGTATACGATCAAATCTTTTCTGGATATCCGTCATCGGGATAAAGGTACAAAAAGCCTAAATCAATTACGAATCCAGCATCTACAACTATATAACCCCACAATAAATGGAATTCGAAAAGTCGCCTTCAAGTGTATCCCATATGCCGACATAAACATGAAGATCACCTGTTTTTCTGCTTATCTCCTCAAATTGCAATGAACAGGAGTCCTGATTTACTTTTGCAATGGAGGTTCTCAAATGCGACTCGGTATCGAAGCCTATGAGTCCCAGATTGATCTTATATATACTGCTTTTATATGGATCATCTACAGTCCAGCTAAGATCAATCCGATCGCCATCCAAGCTTACTTGACAGTTGGCTAATGGGGTAAGCGGACCTGAAAACAACAATAGCTTTTCAGGGTTAATGAAAGGCTTATTATCGGCATCCAGTTCAAGAGTCTCTTTAAAAATGTGACGCTGTGCCAATTGGAAAGCTCCTACACGACTTCCTTTTTTCGCTAGCGATTGATATCCAAACTCAAGAATTCTTTTATTCCATGCGGCAAACTTACCTGCAACTTTCTGTTTTTCTCTATTTAGAAGTTCGGCCTCACTGGGTGGAGACGTTCGTTTTCTTTTGCCACCGCGTATGATATTTTGGCCATTCAATAGATAAGCACTCACAGAACCAAATTTCCCAACAATAGGGCCGTTCGGACCATTTTGTAAAATTGCCATAAAGTTTCTCCTCCAGTTTATAATTAATGGTATATAACTTATTACCAAGTTAATACCAAATTCCCTATTAACAGAGGAGTAACACTATTATTACAAGGATATAGCAGGGGGTTAACAGGGGTAATACCCCTGTTAACCCCCTGCTAACCCCTAGTTATTCCCCTGTAATTACTCTGTTAATATAGGAATTGATATTAAATAGGTGTTTATTTGTCTACTAGATGAGGGAGGGTATTTTTTAATAGTGAACGATCAAATACAACACAACCAATCTCGTTTTAGGCGAAGGAGAAGTAGGTACGGGATAAGTCTGATAAACAAAAAAAGTGAAGCACGCTGTACTTCACTTTTTCCACAGGATGTTAACAACTTTGTTGAAAACTCCAGAATCCTCTCGTTATGGTTTGATTACCTTTTCTCCACGGAGCAATCGGTCATACCGCACCAAGGCCTCTACATAATAGTAATCGGCATACGTTAAAGGCACGTCAACCTCTGTTTTATGTGGGATCGAACCGACACTATGTTTTAAGATATATCCCCCCGCTTCTTTGAAATCTGCTTTATAAGGTTTAGAAGACAGCGACCGCAACATCTGCTCAGCTTTTGAGATATAGAGCTGGCTTTCACTACCTGTTGTGTATTGTGCCAGTTCCAGCAAAGCCGAAGCTGTCACCGAAGCTGTCGACACATCACGAAGATCTTTCTGGCTATAATATTTACTATCCGGAGTAAGCTTGTTCTGGTCCATATCCCAATAAGGTATCAGGTCTTTTGGAAGATTGGGATGATTCAGATAAAACTTTGCAATATGTCGAGCTTGCTCCAAATATTTCTTGTCGCCGGTCTCACGGTACATCATCGTATAACCATACAATCCCCAAGACTGTCCCCTAGCCCATGCAGATTCGTCAAAAGCACCTTGGGCAGTCTTTCTTGAAATAATGCTTCCATCTTTTGGATTGTAATCCACGACATGATAGGAACTATAATCTTTTCGATAATGGTTGACCATCGTCGTATTGGCATGCTGCACCGCAATATCATGATAACGCTTATTACCTGTCATCTTGGAAACTTCCGTCAAAAACTCCAAGTTCATCATATTGTCGATGATCACTGGATAGGTCCAAGGCTGCCCATCCCAGTTTTTTCCGCCATCCCATGAACGAATCGTTTTCGGTGCTTCATGGAAACGTGTTGCTAGAGATGCTGCCCCTGTACTTAAAATTCCTTTATAGGACGCCGAATCGCCCGTCAAACGCAATGCATTCCCAAAACTACAATACAACATAAAGCCCAAATCATGTGTTCCCTTGTTGTTCTTTTCCTTCTCGAGTTCTTTTAATTTGCTTTTTGCTTCCGTCAAAAGCTTTTCATCCTTGGTATACTCATATAGATAAAGTACTGTACCGGGATAAAACCCGGAGCACCACCAGCTTGAACCCCAATTCACATATTTGCCATCTTTATAGGTTGTAGGCATATCCGATTCACCGATCGATGCTGCGAGGTAGGCGATCTGCTTGTGTGCATCTTCTAAATTGATACGGACAAATTCTTTGTCAAGCCCCAATTTCACTGTCCCCAGGTTTCGCTGACTGGAACAGGAAATTCCCTGCATGCCTAGTCCGATCATTAAAGCCCCCGTAATATAGTGTTGTATCTTCATTTTATCCAGTCCTTAATCTTTTGCTTTTTTATTCTTTTTTCATTTAATAACTTACATAATAGTCTTTGGGAAATTGCTCTGCATTCCAGCATTTTTGGGAAGTCCATGGTTGTGGAGCACAGGTCCAGAACTCATCGTCTGCCGGTAACCCCAATGGCAAAAATGACAAGGAGGCCACATACATTGAACCTGCATTTGTATAGTAATCTGCGAGATTGGATTGTTTGTCACCTACCACTCCCATACGCAGCCATCCTGACGGTGCAAAGGTTTTGTCAATATAAATATGTCGAAGTATCGTGGTCAATGCAGCCCTGACCTGTCCTTTCGAAATATCTTCGGGCAGCTTATTTTCCAAAGCAACTGTTGCCAACGGCTGGAATGCAGCATTCTTATAAGTTGAGGAACGACCAACAACGACATAATGACCTTCCGGTGAGATCATGCGTTCCAGATGATGCGCATAACGCTGCATTCTTTTATATGCCCGCTCATACATTTCTTTGTATTTTCCTCCTGCTGAAATATTATGACGCAGTGACTCAACCTGCATACAATGGATCACATAACCATTGTAGTGGTCAAAACTAAAATGGGCACCATCACTATACCAACCATCCCCCACATACCATTCCTGATCAAATTTATTGACCGCATAATCGATCTTTTCCCGTGCACATTCCTCTCCTATGCTGTAAAGAAATGTTTCTGTCATTGCCGCAAACAGCAGCCAATTACTTTCATTGGGCTTAATCTTCCGCAGCAATTTAAATTCTTCGACGACTCTTTGCTTTGTAATTGGGTCTAATGGTTCCCATAAAGCTTTTGGAGCTCTCAGAAAAGCCAGTGCAAGATGTGCTGCATCTACAAGGGTCTGAGAGGAAGGTCCCCGCCAAGTAAAATAATCTGGCGATTTAGGATCTACGCCGTATTGTATACCGAGTAGTGCTTGGTCGCGTAATTGCTTACGCAATTTACCTTCCTCAGTTGTGTCATCTGGTAATGCCAGCCAAGGTGCCATTCCAGCCAATAAACGCCCAAAGGCTTCAAGATATCCAACGCCGGGATCCCTACTATCAAAAGTCGGGCTCACCTCCATCGGCATATTTTTACGCCATTGCTGTTTGCTGATATTGCTTAATATAGGAGCTGCCATCTTATGTAAGATAGATACCCAATAAGCCCGGTCATTTTCGGTAAAATTTCTTTTATCGTCTAAACTGTTTACCTTTGCTTCCACTGGTAAAGACGCAGTTAACGCGCCAACTCCAGCTCCGCCTAACAATTTTAATAAGAATCTTCTCTTCATCGATAATGGTTTACATATTAATGTAGACTTGATAACGCTACACAAAACATTAAAAATCTTTATTTTACGTTAAAAAAGCAAGCAAAAAGAAATCAATCGCTCTAGCAAACGATTGCATGAGCGATTGATAACAACTTTTTTACGTGAAAGCGTTATGACAGCTCTCCTACCAGCCCGTATTTTGTGTCAAGCTTGTATTTCGTTGTCTTTCTACTTCAGGAATTGGCCAGGTCAACAATTGATCACCCAAATAGGTTTATTTATCAACAATTGCTCCCCAAGGCTGCTTATTTCCAGCATTTCCACTAAAGACTTGATCTTTCCAAGACTTCCAGCGCAATTCATCGAAATAGATAACACCCTCACCGAAAAGCTCCCTTCTACGTTCATTACGGATACGACTCGTTAAATCAGCTTTATCCTTCACAGTCGTCGCAACCGAACTGTTTAATAACCCAACTCCTGCTCTGCTACGAACTTCATTCACCTTATCTACAGCCGGAGCCGTTTGTCCCTTTTCATTTAGTGCCTCAGCCCACAATAAAAGAACATCTGCATATCGTATCACCGGATAATCTATATCACCAGCGACCCGACTCGGAATAGGTGGCTTTCCACCTTCATAGACAAACTTACGTGGAATGTAAAAGAACTGGCTCTCCATATCGGTTCTTAAATCAAAGACATTGCCCAACTGTTCGACATGTGGCCATCTGGAGGTAAATGTTTGATCGGCAGAACCATTCATCCCCACAAAAGTTGAATAGGGCAGAATGACATTTGCGCTTAAACGCGGATCCCGGTTATCATAAGCCTTTTTTAAGCGTTCTTCATTACCATTATTTAAATACAATCCGAAATCCAGCCCCTTAGAAACCAAATCATTGTATTTAGCTGGTTTCTTATTATCATTTGCAACTTTCTCTACGTTATTTCTTACAAAATAGATTTCTCTCTTTTCGGGTGCCATGGCGCTATAACCAGGGATTACATCATCCCAGTTAAATTTACTGCCATCCTTATTTTCATACAGATCCACAAAATCCGGACTTACCATGTAGGTATCCCAATTGGAACCAAATGCTGAACGGCTACCGAAGTAAAACTGCATGGTTGAACCATAATTGTCCAAAGCGATGTTCTGAATAGAAAAAATCATTTCATCAGACTTCTCATTCGCTGCTGTAAATAGAGCTTTGTAATTAGGGAACAATTGATGTCCTGCATCCTTAACTGCCTGAAAATCCGCAATAGCCTTATCCCAATCTTGGAGATACATATAAACTTTTCCACGGAGTGCATAGGCTGCAGACTTCGAAATCCGACCAAAATTTTTATCTCCCGCAGGGAATTTCGTTGGCAGATTGGCCTCAGCAATACAATCTGTTAGATCCTTAATAATAAAATCCCAAACTTCCTTTTCCGTATTTCTAGGTTTAGTAGCCTCATTATATTTGATCGGTGCGTCATAAATAGGTACACCCCGATAAAGCTGATTCAGTCTATAATAGTAAAAAGCCCGTAAAAATTTCACTTCCGCGAGCAAACGCGCTTTTTTCTCAGGAGCCGAAGGCGAAATATTGCTGATTCCATAGATCGCATCATTGGCGCGATGCACACTTTCATAGAGCTCTTTCCAGACATCTGCAAAAAGCGATGTCGAAGTATTGGCCGTCGCATTTAATAATACGTCACCTCCTCTAGGGATCAGCGTATTGGAAAGACGGTCATATTGATAGAGTTCTCTATTATTTGTACCACCAGTTGTATATCCAAAGCGTAAGGCCTGATACACACCATTTACCCCAAGATCGGTATAATTATCTGTCGTCCACATCTTATCCTCTGGAACCTGTGTGTTAGATGTGATATCCAATAAATCCTTCTTACAAGATCCTAATGTGCCTAAGAGAATCGCAAACGCAGATACACCCCAAATATATTTTTTACAATATGTAAATACATTTTTTATCTCTATATCTAATATTTTCTTCATGTCTTTTTAGTATTAAAATCCAACATTCAACCCAAATGCATATTGTTTCATCGTTGGATACTTAGCTCCTGCCCCGATTTCTGGATCAGCACCAGGGAATTTGGTAAACATCAACAGATTCTCGCCGGAGAAGTAAACACGTAGATTACGTACATGCAGTCGTTCCGTCAGCTTACTATTGAATGTGTAGCCTATTTGTAGATTTCTCAATTTGATAAAATCTGCTTTGTAGAGGTAGTAATCGTTAGCCGCATTATTGATGGATTCACCATTATATTTCAGGCGTGCATAAGATCCATTGATATTCGTACGGGGATCACTCGGATTTGCCGGATCATAAAAATAATGATCATCTGCCACACGTTTTGAGATACCATTTCCATCACGGACAATATTGTTGCTATACCCCTCATCGTTCCAATAATATTGTAAATTTCCTTCACCGGACCATAACATATTTAGGTCAAAACCTTTATATGCAAACCCGAGATTAAGACCATAAATATATTTGGGAATATTGGATGTTCCAGTAAAGTCTAGATCATTCTCATTGCCATATATCTTGTCTCCATTTAAATCTGCATATAGGAAATCTCCATAATACAATTGTTCTTTACCCAAGGTATTTACAGGCGAAAAACTATAACCTGCAGCCTTCATATCTTGTACCCATTTATAATCAGCTTCGGTACGGATCATACCATCACGAGGTCCTCCATTCGGATTTACTGCGCCACCGCCCAAATAATAGCTACCATCTCCTTTATAACGTTGTCTGACATAATATTCTTGATACATATGCCCTTCCAGATTTCGCTGGTTTGTACCCACTGCATTGGAAACCTGTCCAATATTGGTACTATAGACACTTGTGCCATTGATATCATTCCAGCCCCTGTTCAGTTGACCTTTGAGCTTCGTTATTCTGTTTTTATTGTAGGCAAAATTACCCCCGATATTATAGCTGACTTCCCCAATTTTATCTTTCCAGGTCAAATTTAGTTCTAAACCACTATTGCGCATCGAGGCTGAGTTTACAATGGGAGGAGCTGTTGTACCGGCAGCTAACGGCAACTGATCCGGAACCAGAATTCCTGAAGTCAATTTGTTGTAGTAATTCAACTCCACATAAGCCTTTTTTTGAAATGTCGAAAATTCTAGACCTGCTTCCTTATTCTCACTTTCCTCCCAAGCTAATAACCTATTTCCAAATCTGCTAAGCTCTAGGCCTCCAACCTGTGATCCACCAAAAGAATAACCCGCGTTACCGTAGAAAGCAAGTGCTGGAAAATAGTTTTCACTGTTCGGATCACCATTGTTTCGGTCATTCCCTAATTTACCCCAAGATCCACGAAGTTTGACGTTTTGTACATAAGGTTCAAGCCCTTTCATAAATGACTCTTTGGAAAGCAACCAGCCCAAGCCAACGGATGGAAAATAGCCAACTTGCTTATCCTTACCGAATTTAGAGGAAGCATCTCGGCGTAAATTCAATTCAACCAGATATTTTCCGTCAAAATCATAGTTTACCCGACCAAAGAAAGAACGCATGCCAGTCTGATATTCATTCCCGTCAATGCTGTTCATCTCATTTGCGGTACCGATGTTGGAAATTGTTGGATCGATAACACCTCTTTTCGAGGCAGAAAAGGTATACCATTTTGTTTGGAACTCATTATGACCTAGCAATGCACCAATATTATGCTTGCCAATACTTGTTTCATAGCGAAGTACATTATCAAATGTGAGTGTACGGAGATTCTCATACCCTTGAGACAATGTTAATGTACTAGCTACGCTCGCAGGATAAACGATTTTATTGGTTTCAAAACTGTATTTGTCGACGGGGATTGAACTACCTGTCTGTTCCCGCGAGCGCATTTGATAGTTAAACTTGGTTTCAAAAGTCAAGCCTTTGATGATCTTAAGATTAGCAAAAATGGTTGAATTAAAATTTGAAACTTTATCCATTCCCTGAGGCTCATACAAATATTGCATCAGATTATTCAATTGCACTGACTCTTCCGCTGCTACAGCTCCACCAAATCGGCCGTCATACATTGGATATACCCCCGGTGTAGACTGTCTTAAAAAATTATATAAATTATCGACGTTGGCTTTTTTCCGGTCTTCTGTTGAGGCAAACATATTCGTACCAACAGTTAATCTATCTCCAATCTTGGTACTTATATTCGTTCTCAATTCATATTTCTTTGCCCCTGTATTTTTCATAATCCCGGGATTATCAAACATCCTTCCCGACAGCATGTAATTTGTCGATTCAGAACCTCCCGTCGCAGAAACATTATGACTTTGGATCCAGGCAGAATTATAAATCCAATCTGTCCAATCGGTATTTGGATAAGCAATATAATTTGGTAAGCCAGACGCTGCCAATACACCATTTGGATCTGCATTGGCCTTTCGCCAAAGGTCAATTGTAGATTCTGCATATTTGGCCGGTTTACCTAGATTGAACGTTCCTTCGTTCATTAACTCCATGTGGCGTACATAGTCAGACACAAACTCCGGAGTACCCATAGGTTTGGTTCTGGATAGGATACCCGAATAGTTTAATTGCGTTTTCTGGTTTGCTTTTCCTTTCTTAGTCGTGATCAAAATAACACCATTACCAGCACGGGTACCATAGATTGAAGCCGACGATGCATCTTTTAAAACTGAGATCGTCTCAATATCATTCGGATTGACCGCATCCATTGATCCCACAATCCCGTCAATCACAACAAGTGCCTCCGAATTATTCAATGACCCAACTCCACGTACACGAATAGTCGCACCATCACTACCCGGTCTACCTGTACTTTGTTTAACCTGTACACCAGCAGCAACACCACTCAGCGCAGTAGAAACATTTGTTACTGGTCGATTCTCTATTTGCTTTGCATCAATTGTACTTACAGACCCTAATAATTTCTCCTTTTTTTGCTTTCCATATCCCACGACGACGACCTCGTCAATTACAGCACTTGTTCCATCCATAGTAACATTAATGACATTGCGCCCATTAACGGCTACTTCCTGGTTTTGATAACCGATATAGGAAACGACAATTGTTGCATTGGAGCTCACTGACAATGAATAGGTACCATTACCGCTCGTAGAAGTAGAAATACTTCCACCCTTTTCTCGAATCGTTACACCCGCTAAAGGTGCTCCTTGACTGTCTGTAATCCGCCCCGTAATCGAAATCTTCTGCTGTGCCATAGTCGCACCCACAGTAAACATCATCATAGCAGACAGTCCAACTTTGTAAAACTTTGCCATACTTTAGGAAATTAGTTTTATAATAAAAATTGGTTGCTTAATAATCCAAAGATGGGTCTATGAGCAAATTAAGGGGGGTAAAATTCATAAATATTTGGGGGTAAAATCTTAAATTTGATCCAAATACCCCATAACCATGAACATACTGCCTATTTTATTGCGACATTTCCTACTGTTGATATTCATCATTTCGCTCTGTCATGCCCAGGATCTAAAGTTTGAGACACTGAGCCAGGATAATGTACTGGATAAACAAGCCGTATTGACCATCGCGCAAGATAGACAAGGTAAGCTTTGGTTTGGTGGTGGAGCCAATTTATTTGTATACGACTCTCAGAATATCACCAATATTTTAGTGCAGGATACTGTCTTTAAAAAGGTAGATTACATCAATAAAATCGCCGTCAATGCAAAGAATCATCTCTTCATCGCTACGGCAACTCAATTATTTATTTTCGACATCGACAAACGCAAAGCTGTATTTAAACAGGGAAAACCCTTTCAGGAAAAAATGGTCGTTACCGACATACAGTTTTTTTCAGACCAGATATTCCTATGCACTGATAAAGGGCTCTACCAGGCTATCCCCACCGCAGGCACTTACAATCTCAAGAAAATCCTAGACCGCCCCGGGGCGCAATCCATCATTCAAACCAGCCCCAACAACTATATAATAGCAAGTTACAATGGCATAGAATCTTTTTCACTGCAAAATAGTCAGGTTTTCCATATCCAGAATCTGATGTTGCCCCCGCTCCCCTTAAAAGAGCGTATCTTGAGCGCCCTATATCTCCATAAAGATATGCTCTGGGTTGGGACAAAATTGCACGGAATATTCCAATATAACCTCACGGACAAAAGATGGAATAATTTAAACGAAACCAATAGTAATCTACTGAGCAATAATATCCGGAAAATTGTCCCGAATAAAAACGGTGAACTCCTGATCGGCACATTAAAGGGACTCTCCATCTTTAATGGATCGGCACAATTCTTAAACTATAAACACAATACTTCCGTCAAAAACTCCTTGAGCCAAAATTCGATCTATGATATTTTTATTGATCGACAACAAATCACTTGGATAGGAACCTATTTTGGGGGGATAAACGCTATTTATCCCGATCTCATTCCCATACAGCATTATTCAACCCGTTCGCTTCCTAATCTTCGCCTGAACAGTGATATTACCGGTAGCTTCGCCGAATCAGAAAATGCGTATTGGATAGGAACAGAGGAAGAGGGAATCAACAGAATTGATAAGGCAACGGGAGCAACTTCCCCTTTATCCAAATTAACCCGGTCAAACCTGATCAAGGACCTATATGTTAGAGACAACAAAGTCTACGCGGCACAATATGGCGGTGGTTATTCTATTATCGATGCACAATCTGGAAATGCACAGCACTTTTATCTCGAAAAGGACCTCCTAAATCTCAAAAACAACATCTACAGCATTTACGTCGATCCGGCACATCGTATTTACCTTGGAACCAACAAAGGGCTGTATATCGTGGAGCCAGGAAAGCCGGCTCAATACAATGCCGCGTTGAAAACTGCTACAATTGACGATATACAAGCCGATAATAAGCAGCAGATCTATTTCCTGAGAGGGGGGGCACTTTATCGTAAAAAAAATAATGAATCGAACATAAGGCCAGTAAAGCAGCTCGATACATTAGTATTGGGTGGATTTTATGTCCATCCGAATGGTGACGTCTGGCTGACGTCAAAAGAAGACCTATATCATCTTGATCAGCACGATAAGTTAACAAAGGTATCGCGTTTTCCAAATAATTCGTTAGGCTGGCCCATCTTGGTGAACAATCAGGTATGGTGTACCAGTAAAAATGGGTTCATATGTTATGATCCTAAAACAAAACATAGCCACCTCCTGAATCAATATGACGGTTTACCGGTCAAAAATCTGCTGGGAGCTAAAGTATTCGCGAGCAAAACAGGAACACTATTCGTCACTACGCTTAATGGTGTCGTCTCTGTAGATACCAGGAAAATAACCTTCAATCAGAACATCCCCAACGTAATTTTCCGAAATATCTTACTTGAAGAGGCACCATTAAACTACGGACGTATCCAGAAAACTGTGGATCCAAATAGCTATCAGCTCAAACTCCGACACGATGAGAACTTTGTCACGATTAATTTCTCAGGTTCCAATTTCATCAAACCACAAAAGAACAGATACCGCTATAAGCTCGACGGTTTTGACAAGGACTGGGTTGAAACAAGTACCCCTTCAATACGATACACCAATATTCCCACAGGTATGCATACCTTGACCATATTTGCCAGTAACAACGATGGAATATGGAGCAGCACTCCTCTACGCATTCTTATTGATATAAAACCTCCTTTTTGGAGAACCTGGTGGGCCTACCTATTCTATGCAGTATTGTTTACCCTAGGTGTACATCTGGTCATTAAATTTGTTGTCGAACGTGAGATGTTGATCAATTCAGAGCGGGAGCAGGAAAGGAAAATCAGATTTTTCACGCAGATATCGCACGAAATCCGTACACCGCTGACCTTGATAACGGCTCCATTGGATGAAATTATTTCCGAAACAGCCAATCTTACGTCTACCCAGAACAAAGTAAAACGGATAAAAAAGAATGCCAGCAAACTACTCGGTGTCATAAACGAATTACTCGACTTTAAAAAGTTCGACGACAAGCACTTTGTACTGAAAAAAACGGACATCTCATTCCGGGAATATGTAGAAGATACGTTCTACCTACTAAATGACCTTGCCAAAGCAAAGCACCTCAACTACTATATCCGGCAGCTGGATGCCGTGGGATTACAATCCATAGATACAGTACAATTTGATAAAGTCATGTTTAACCTCCTGTCAAATGCCATCAAGTATACACCAAAACATGGCACCGTTTTTTTGGATCTTATTGAAAATGATCAGACAATAGCTATTCGCATCGTCGATAATGGTATCGGTATCGCTACCGACAACCAATTTAAAATATTTGAAGAATACTATCGTGAAGAACAGGCTAATGATGTGATCGGAACAGGTATTGGTTTGGCACTTACTAAACAAATTGTGCAGCAGCACGAAGGAGATATCCGTTGCTCCACAATGAAGGATGAAAAAGGGGAATGGACTGTATTTACGGTTAGCCTCCCGAAACAAGCAAACCAAAAAACTGACGTTATACCGCTAGAAATATTAACAAAAGAAACAGAGGAAGCAAGCATAAAGAACTTAGGTACACTGGATATTTCCTTAAAGCAAACGATCCTAATTGCGGAAGACAACAGCGAATTATTAGCAGCCGTTGTCAGTCTATTTGAGGAGAGTTTCAACATCGTTACAGCTGTCAATGGTGAAGAAGCACTTGCTAAAGGATTGGAATATATCCCTGATCTGATTATTTCGGATCTGATGATGCCTTACATGGACGGTGCTCAACTATGCCAGGCCATTAAAACAAATATGACCACCAGCCATATACCGTTCATCTTGCTGACTGCCGTAACTGATAGCAATTCCCAAACTTTAGCCTTGGAGCATGGCGCAAACATCTACCTGACAAAACCTTTCGACAATAAACAACTGTTCCTCTCGGCACACAACCTCATGGCAGTTAGTCAGAAAAGAAGTAAAGAATTTCAGGTTAAAACAGCTTCATTTGACAATGAACTTGATGCCCAATTCATCTCATCCCTAAATCAATTGATCGAAGAAAATCTCCAATCGGACGGCTTTGACGTTAATTTTATCTCCCGAACAATGGGGATGAGTGCGCCAGTCCTCTATCGTAAGCTGAAGGCCATCTCCAATTTATCGCTCAATAACTATGTCAAGACTTACCGGCTGAACAAAGCGAAAGAGTTGCTCACATCTGCCATGAACATTAGTGAAGTTGCCTATGCCGTGGGATTTTCCGACAGGAAATACTTTAGTAAGGAATTTAAAAAACAGTTTGGACACAATCCTTCAGAACAAACGGCGAATTCTAGTCAAACCACTGAAACTTAGCTGTATTTTTCAAGGTAGTCTATATCCTCTCCCACAAAAAAAGAGATGCGTAGAGCATCTCTTTTTTACCTATTCCTGTGTCATTAAAACGAGTTCATTTCCCAAGAATTTGCCTTATTTTTTGATCGCTTTATTTAGCAATCTCTTTGATCATGGGTTCGCCCACCAATAAGCGCTGATACCGGACCAAAGCTTCAACATAGTAGTAATCTGCATAAGTCAAGGGCACATCGACTTCGGAATTCAACGGCAATGCGCCAACACTATGTTGTAAGATATAGCCTCCATTTTGACCATAAGGAGCAAGGTAAGGTGCCTTCGACAGATTTTTAAGAATAGTTTCTGCTTTATCAAAGTACTTCACAGACTCACTTCCCTTTGTATATTGAGAGAGCTCCAATAAAGCCGAGGCATATAATGCCGCTGCAGATACATCCCGCAGATCCTTATTCGGGTACATTTTATCTGACTTCGCAATTTTATCTTTATCAAAATCCCAGTAAGGAACCAGATCAGCAGGCAGATTTGGGTTGCTTAGGATATACTTTGCGATTTGTTGAGCCTGTTTCAAGAATTCCTTCTTCTTGGTTTCCCGATACATCATCGTATAGCCATATAGTGCCCATCCCTGTCCTCTTGACCATGCCGACTCATCAAATGCGCCCTGATGTGTCTTTTTTCCAATGGCCTTACCCGTATTCTTATCATAATCGATCACGTGGTAGGAACTATAATCTTTTCTGAAGTGGTTTTTTAGGGTTGTTTCAGCATGAGATACCGCTATATCAGAGAATTTTTTATCACCAGTCATTTTAGACACCTGTGTCAAAAACTCCAGGTTCATCATATTATCGATTATAACCGGATACTGCCATGATCCGTGATCCCAGGAACGGATCGTTTTGGTCACGGGACTATAGCGAGAGGCTAGGGAATTGGCACCTGTATTGAGTACTGGCTCATACTTTTGCGTATCGCCTGTGAGACGAAGTGCGTTGCCAAAACTACAGAATAACATAAACCCCAAATCATGCGTACCCTTGTTGTTCTTTTCTTTCTCCAAATAGGTCAATTTCTCGGTTGCTTTCTTTAATAATCCTTCATCTTTGGTGCCTTCATATAAATACAACAATGTCCCCGGATAGAATCCCGAACACCACCAGCTCGACGAAGAAAATACTTCTTTGCCATTTTCGAAAGTTTTTGGAAACTTTTCGGTCGGAGTTTCATCCGCCAGTACTTTTATTTGCTTCGCGGCTGCATCTAGCTGCTGCTGAATAAACTCTTTGGATAGACTCGGTTTTGCTGTTTGGGCCTGAACGACAGTCGAAGTACCCAAAACGGCCAATAATAACACAGAAAGTTGTTTTAATTTCATTGTTTTTTATTCTTTTATTTTTATTTGTTCAGCGCATTAGCGCTTCAATCTTATACCTAAATATTCAGCTCTTTTTCTTCATTTTAATTGTCCGTCCCGCTTTCTTTCATCTCGCGTTATCGATGCGCATTGATCAAAGCAACTGCGCCTTTATCGAGATTCAGATAAATCATTCCGTCCTGCGTTATATCAAATGTACCTTTTCCCTGTATCTTTATCTCTGGTGTTCTGATACCAGCTTTTAAACGTATGCGACCGCCATATTGACTTTTGATCTGGATGCCAATCGTTTTTCCATTTTTCCGCTGTGCCGATACAAGATTCCCTCCATCTGCCAAAAAATTGGCAAAGGATACATCCTCCCATTTATGCGGAATAGCTGGAAACACGCGTAATACGCCATTCCAATATTGCATACACAATTCCTGAATACTTACCATCGCTGCGAGCGGGGTTTCTATCACTGGACCGCTTTCAGCATATAGTGTATTGGCTTTAATATATTTCTGTAACAAAACATCCAGCGAAGCCAAAGCCGAATCTCCTCTCCCCATCATGGCATACATAGAGGCAGCTCCCGTAAAAGAATACCCCTGCAACCATTGCTTTTTGCTTTGCCAATGCGCAATAGAACGTTCTATAAGCGCCTGATTTCCTTCTTGATCCCAGTTTATATCGTAAAAAGGATAAATCATCATTAAATGTGAATAATGACGATGAGATTCTCCATAAGGCAGGTCTTTAGCGATCATAAAACCATCCGTATCCTGCGGATAATCGGTCAAGTTGGCCAATACGTCTTTCCAGACAGCATGAAGTTTATCCTTAGCTCCTCTTTCCTGATCCAGCTCAATAAGTGTCTTGAGCCCCCATCTGAAAATGGAAAGGTCATAATTTGTATCATAAGCATAGCCCTTGGGATATTCAGGTGAATAGGTTTTCACGCCAATATGGTATTTCCCTGCTTGATCCTTTTCCAATAGATGCAAATGATAATTTATCGCTTCCTTTAGCAGCGGGAACAAACGATCATATACATCTTGCGACATCGTCGCTCGATAATACTGATAATAACTATGCAAGAGCCAGACTAGATTTCCCAATTCTTTTTCACCATCGGAGGCCCCTTCAGGTGATACATCTTTTGCTAGAAGAACAGGACTCCACAGCGTTGGCCCTGAGGAGCGGCCAACGGCCAAACTATTGTAACGATAAGGCTCCGGAACATTTTGTCTTAGCTGATCTTTATTCCGGTCAATCATCTGGATTAAAGAATTTGCAATACCGAGCTGATTCGCTTTGAAAACCGGAGAATAAGCAAGCTGCATATTAAGGTTAAGCCAATACGCTGGCCAGGGAGTTGGGCTGGTCCAAGGTCCCTGTAAATCCATGGCGGGTTTATCTGACCTCGTTGCACTGGCAAGCTTATACAACTGCATATCATAAAACTGCTGGTAAACCGTATCTGGCAATTCCAGGGTCGATGCCTTAAAATAGTTGGTCCACCACTTACGATGGGATGCCAATCCTTTCGTTAACTTTTGCTTACTAAAGTTCTGAACATAATTGATCGCCGTATTGACATAAGCGGTTCCACGCTGGCTATAATCTACAGTAATTAAATAGGTATCCACTTCTTTGCCGGGTTTGCCATAATAAGCCGTCACATATCCTCCTCCGGCTAAAAGAGGTTGGTCAAAATATTTTATTTCGCCCTGTTCACCAAAATGCCCTTTTGGGTTTGCTGGATAATTTTTCGGCTTTTGTGTATAACTAAATCCCATCCTTGGGCTGATGGCCTCGTCGGGTTTCCATGTCAGATGGTAATTACCGTTAAAATCTTTTTTAAAGACCTCCAGCAGAATAACGTTGTCATTCGATAAGGTAGTCGTCCGGATTCTCATTATCCCTTTGCCAGTGCTGACGTTCGCCTCGGCAAAAGCCTCTTTGAGATAGATGTCTCCTTTTGCCTGAACAATCGGGCTTTCAAATTCTATTTCAAAATGACCTAACGACATACGCGCTTGATCAAACAATTTATCTTCCGAATTCGCTCGATGATCATAAACATCAGTTCTTCCAATATCAACGCGCATTGAATTCTTACCAGCTAAATAAGTCATAGTCCCCAGCAGACCATTCCCTGTAAATACACCTTCATAAATGGAATGACCCAGTGCGGGAATCCTGAATTGTGCTGATCCCCAAAATGGTTGGAATGTCGCGCAAATGAAAAAAAACAGTATTCTTAGATTCATCATTAGGATTTAATGCTATCAGAGCGACCATAAAGATGCTGGATTATTCGGCTGAAATCAAGCACCTTTTACGAAAACGATTGAGAAGAATCAAACCACAGTCCATCCCTTATCTATCCAATAGCCTAGACATAAAACCAAAAATGTAACAATTTAGCTGATAAAATAGAGATCCTTAGGCTACAAACTAGTCACTATATATGAAAGAAATGAATTCCATAGGCTTCTTTTGTTATTTTTTAACAAAACACAAATAAACAATACGTAAAATTTTAGTTATCAGTTTACATTTATCAGTTTTTTATCTATTTTTAAGATTAAATATCCAATGCCGTTATTTTTAACAGCCTAATAGTGGATCAATTATAAAACAACTAATCCAACCAAAATGAAAGAACAGAATTCATCAAGGCGTGATTTCATAAAAAAATCCGTGGTCGGTGCTGCGGCATTTTCTATTGTACCACGCTTTGTACTCGGAGGACAGGGCTATCTTGCTCCGAGCGACCACCTAACCAAGGGTGTAATTGGTGTCGGCAATATGGGCCGTGGACACTTTGGCTACGCCGGAACTAAAACAGTAGCCATTTGTGATGTGGACAAAACCCATCTAGCGGCAGCTCAAGCGGACTTAGGCGGTGGTGTGAAGGAATACCATGACTTTAGAGAGTTGATTAAATCTCCGGAAGTAGATATTGTGCATATTGCTACTCCTCCACATTGGCATGGACTGATGTCCATCGAAGCGGCAAAAGCAGGAAAAGATATCTGGTGTGAAAAACCGATGACACGTACTATAGGTGAAGGTAAAAAAGTGAAAGAAGCCATTGCACAACACGGCAATATCTTTCGTCTAAATACCTGGTTTCGTTTCAAGGATGATTTTTATGGAATGAATGTTCCCGTAAGCAAAATCAAAAAATTAGTTGATACAGGCATGTTGGGTTGGCCATTGAAAGTCACAATAAGCAAGCACACAGGCTTTGACTGGAAATTCTATTGGGTAGGAAAGGAAAATTTACCGGAGGAGAATGTGCCTGCTGAACTTGACTACGATTTTTGGTTAGGCCCGGCGCCATACAAACCTTACAATAAGCACCGTGTACATACGACCTTTAGAGGATATTGGGATTATGACGGCGGTGGCCTAGGAGATATGGGACAACATTATATGGATCCTGTTCAATACTTCTTAGGCAAAGACAACGAGAGTCCTATTACTGTCGATGTTGATGCTCCGCAACAACATCCGGATGCGGTGGGCACATGGCGACGAATTACGTTTACTTATGCCGATGGTTGTCAGATCATTCTTGATGGTGAAGCGAAAGATGAAAAGGCAGCTTATATTGAAGGTCCAAAAGGTAAACTATACAGAGGCTTCCAATCAGATATACCAGATTTGGAACGAAAACTTGCACAATACCCTGAACCCGCGCCGCAGATTACCGACTTTCTGGAATCAGTACGCACAAGAGAGAAGTTTGCACTGAATGAAATCAATGGACACCGTTCGTGTACCTTGGTCAACATGGGATTAGCAGCGTTGCGACTGAACCGATCACTAAAATATGACTCCCAAAATGAGCTATTTATTAATGATGACGCCGCAAATAGATTGATTCACCAACCAATGAGAGGCCCTTGGTCTATTTAAAAAGATATCCTAATGAAAAGAATATTCAATTCGCTGACCGTACTGCTTCTTATATCTAGTGCAACGTACGCGCAGCAACCACAAAATAGAACGACTGCGACCAAAATAGCAGACGTATTGGCACAGCAGCCTGCCGAAGAAAAAGAAAAATTTTTGCTTGCCATGCATGAGCTGGAAGGCTTCTCTTCTGATGACATTGTCACTTTCCTCAAGGGACTTAAAGCACCGGGAAGCAATAATGCGCCAATAGAATTTGCAGCAAACAGCTATTCATTCTATGTAAATCAGCCCGGTAAAGAACAACAAAAAAGGGTTTTTGTTGAAGGATTAGCAAAATCCATATCGCAATTGAGCGAACCAACCAATCAGGTTTTTGCACTACGCCTATTACGTCAATGCGCAGACAATACAGCTATACCTGCTGTCGCAAATTGTCTGACAAATGATTACCTTGCCGATGCTGCTGCGAGAACTTTGGTATCTATTCGCACCCCTGAGTCGACAGTCGCATTAGAAAAAGCTTTAGCTGCATCAACGACAGAGAAAACTGCTATCGCCTTAGTGACTGCGCTCGGAGATCTAAAGGATAAAAATGCCGAAAATGCCATCTTAGGATTAACGCAAAAATATAACTCGGACGGTTTCCAACGGACAGCTTTAATCGCATTGAGCAAAATCGGCGGAACAGCTTCTGAATCGCTATTTCAGGAGAAATTAAATGCTGCCGGCTATAGCTATGACAAATTTGATGCGGTTGGACTTGGCATTGACTATGCCCAAGCACTGATCGACAACAAACATGATCAAGATGCCATCAAGTTCCTGAATAAATTTTTCCAGGAATCCCAAAAAGCAAAATCGATCAACGGTCAAATTGCATCACTTAAATTATTGACAACAATTGATCCAGCGAAACAGCAAAAGAACTTATTAGCAGCAGTAAAAAGTGATAATGGTGCCTACCGTAACATCGCATTGCAATTACTCGGAAAATACGGCAAAGGCAGCGACGCAAAAAGCCTGCTTGCTTTAGCAAGTAAAGGCACTCCTGAGGTTCAAGAAAGCGTATTGAACTACTTAGCACACAATGGTTCGGCAAGCAGCTTAAAACTAATCCAGTCGTTAGTCAATAAAACGCAGTCTCCGGTAACTAAATTAGCTGGATTAAGTGCTCTGAATACCCTCTCACAGGGAAAAGAAACCAACACCTTAATCCAGGCTCTTAATGCCGATCAACAATTCAACAACTCGGTAAAAGCATTGATCCTTTCATCTAAAGATGCTAATGTCGTTACCGATGTCAACAATGCCCTTGCCACTGTAGACGATGACAAAAAGATTCAATTGCTGGATATTTTAAGTAAACGTTCCAACAATGCGTCGTCCAAAGCTGTATTAACAATAAAAAGTGCAAATCCGGCTGTAGAGGAAGCGATCAATAAAGCACTCCCCAATGTAGCTCAAGAATCGGACTTAGAAGAACTCTTCAATAGGTTAAACAACACAACAGACAATAAATCTGCTGTGCTATTGCAACGTGCCATTGTCAATGTGGTTCAGTCAAGTGCAAATTCAAAAGCATTAACTGAAAAACTCGCTGCTAATATATCGAAGTCAGCAGCGCCAAATACCGCTAAATATTTCCCTATTTTCGCTGGACTTGGTGACGCACAGTCATTGAAAGCTGTAACAGCATACCTTAATAACAATAACACAAGCCTAAGGTCTTCTGCAATTGAGTCTTTGGCAGGCTGGTCCTCTTCTAACGCACTGCCAGAATTGGTATCTCTATCCAGAACAGAAAAAGACGATAATCTTTTCAATACGGTATATAGCGGGTTGATCAAATCAATTTCTTCTTCTTCGAATACACCTGAACAGAAAACTTTGTTGTTGAAAGATGCATTCAGTGTTGCCAAAACTACGGAACAGAAGAAAGCAGCTCTCTCTGCATTGCAGCCCACGGGAACATATCAGTCTTTAGTTTTCGCCGCTGATTTAATGAACGATGCGCAACTGGGGGGAACCGCTGCCAATGTAGCTATGAACATTGCGATGGACAATAAGTTCTATGGTAAAAAGGTCAGAGAAGTGCTAGAACAGGTCATTGGTAAACTGTCTGGCAGCGAAAGTGGGTATCTCAAAGAAGCCGTTGTTCGCTATCTCGCTGAAATGCCTATCAAAGAGGGTTACGTTTCGCTATTCAATGGCAAAGACCTAAGTGGCTGGAAAGGTTTGGTAGCGGATCCGATCAAACGCAGTAAGATGAATGATAAAACCTTAGCCGCAGAACAAGCCAAAGCTGACGATATCATGCGTAAAGGCTGGACAGTATCCAATGGTGAAATCGTATTCAGCGGTAAAGGAGATAATCTGGCTACCATAAAGAAATATGGTGATTTTGAAATGCTGGTAGACTGGAAATTAGAGAATTATGGTGGAATAGAGGGTGATGCCGGTATTTACTTGAGAGGAACTCCACAAGTACAAATTTGGGATATTGCCAATACAAGAGTCGGTGCCCAAGTTGGTTCTGGCGGATTATATAACAACCAGAAAAATGAAAGCAAACCATTGAAAGTTGCTGACAATGCAACTGGTGAATGGAATACGTTTAAAATCAAAATGGTGGACGATAAAGTCACAGTGTGGTTAAATGGACAGTTGGTAACCGATAATGTCCCTCTTGAAAACTACTGGGATAGAAACCAATCAATTTTTCCTACCGAACAAATTGAATTACAAGCACATGGTTCAGTCGTCTATTATAGAGATCTCTTTATCAAGGAATTTCCGAGAAAACAAGTTTTTAAATTGAGCGATCAAGAGAAAAAAGAAGGTTTTGAAGTGCTTTTTGATGGAACAAATCTCGATAAATGGACAGAAAACCAAGCTTATGTCATCAATGACGAAGGTTATCTCTGGGTATACCCAAATGCAAAATTTGGTGGAAATCTTTATACAAAAGAAGAGTACGCAGACTTCATTTATCGCTTCGATTTCAAATTAACTCCAGGCGCCAACAATGGCGTAGGAATACGGGCTCCTTTGGAAGGAGACGCCGCATATGAGGCCATGGAGATCCAAGTACTGGATGATGGCGCAGATGTCTATAAAGACTTGAAACAATATCAATATCACGGTTCAATTTATGGTGTTGTCCCTGCCAAAAAAGGCTATTTAAAACCAGTTGGTGAGTGGAACTCCGAAGAAATAGTCGTGAAAGGAAATCGCATCAAAGTTACGCTCAATGGTACCGTCATTGTGGATGCAGATATCGCAGAGGCAAGCAAAAACGGAACCCTAGATGGAAAACAACATCCTGGACTTAAACGTACGTCTGGCCATATTGGATTTCTGGGCCACGGTACAGAAGTATTCTTCAAAGACATTCGAGTAAAAAAGCTCAAATAGTCGCAGATTCTAGATAAAGAGGGGATAAGGAATCTTATCCCCTTTTTGCTAAATAGTCCATTTGCTTGCCAAGTGAGAAAAATAACCAAATGATTCCAAAACTTTTGCTAAATTAAAGCCCTAAGGATTCTATTTCAAAATATAATGTTTTATGACTAAAGCCGTAAACTTACTGATTAACAAAAAATTGGAGAGTAAGCCTGAAAAGAAAAATCTATTCAATAAAATCTCCATTATAAAATTAATAGCCGAATTAGGATCTGTATCGGTAAATGACATTGTAAAAAACCTCTATTTAAGCTTACCTACGGTGAATAGCCTCATTGCCGAACTGCTGGAAGATGATTTTATCCGTCAATTTGACAAAGGAGAATCTATTGGTGGACGTAAACCCAATTTATATAAATTATGTGATGGATTGTTTCAGGTGCTGTCGATCGAGCTCCAACGTTTCTCCATCACAATGAGCATAATGGACAACAACCAGCATGTTATTGCTGAAACTGTTGAACTGGATAATGAATTATCTCGCGATGCGGAAAATCTATCCACTATCACACAAATTATTGATCAATATCTTCTCGATAAATCAGTTGATATCGAGAATCTAACAGGGCTTATTATTGGTATGCCTGGGCTTATCAACGCTGAGGAGGGTACAAACGAGACATTTTTGCATGATGACAATCAATCGATCACTAATTATTTTGAACGCATATATAAAAAACCGGTCTTCATACTGAACGACGTCAAAGGTGCAGCTTATGCTGAATTGAAGTTTGGATTGGCAAAAAACACGAAAAATAGCCTCATTATCCTCATGGATTGGGGGATAGGTTTAGGAATCGTGTCCAATGGGGAAGTCTATCTGGGTCGTGATGGCTACTCTGGCGAAGTAGGACACATGCCCTTTATCGACAACGGTGAGCTTTGCTACTGTGGCAAAAGAGGCTGCCTAGAAACCGTGGCCTCTGGAATAGCTTTGGTCAACAATGCTAAACAGGAAATCCAAAAAGGGGAGCTAACTAAACTAAATGAGTTGCGGGCAGAAGAATTGCAACATTTAACGCCGACACATATTATTGAAGCGGCAAACAAAGGCGATCAATTTGCAATAAATCAGATCTCAAAACTAGGCACGAATCTGGGGAAAGCATTTGCATCCTTAATACAGCTACTCAACCCCGAATTGATCGTGTTGGGTGGAAAAATTGCGAAAGCAAATGAATTGATCACCATTCCGATACAGCAGGCCATAAATTCCTATACCATGGCCATATTGAAGGAACATTGTGACATAAAAGTGTCAAGTCTAAATCTCGACAGCAATACCGTGGGTCTGACAAATTATTTTATCACAAAGTATCTGTCAGTGGAATTGCTTCGGAAATCCAAAATCTAAAACTGCCCTGTACTCAACAAGACAAGAGTACAGGCTCTTTCTGTCTTAATGCCATGTTCCATAGCGAGTTGTTCTAATTCAGCATTCTCCGCACCAGGATTAAATATAATTCTCTTTGGCTTTGTCGCTAATATGTAATCGTAATATTCCTTCTGATTAGGTTCACTGAGATACATCGTCACGGTATCAATATCGGGGTATACCTCAGCTTTCTTTTCAATGGGAACTCCAGCTGCTTCACCACCGCTCAAGCCAATATTGACAATATCATGTCCGTGCTTATGTAGCATATTGGCAGCTTTATTTGAATAACGAGAAGGATTGGCACTTGCACCCAAAATCAATGTTTTTTTCATCTTTTTATTCCTTTTATATCCATCTTTCGCCCGTCCATTACCGGCATTTATTTTATCACCTTCGCCCTATTTTAATTAGAGGACAAAGGTGACAAAGGTTTTTCAAAAGTAGTATCGTTCAGAAACTACTCATCAATGATAAAATCACCATGGTTGCTATACGCATTTTTACGTAACACTGGCATTCCCATGATTTTATAGAGCTCGTCCAGCTTGACCAAGCTTCCGTTTGTCATATTAGAAAGTAAAACAATAACAATGTTTCTCTTTAAATCTCTCACATAGATATGTCTAAAACCGTGCCACCAACCGGTATGGTATACGATGTGATCGTTGCCATGCTCAAATGTACGCCAGCCGTAGCCATAGCTAAAAATTCCTTTTTTCGCATCAGGATATCCCCGGTATGCCGAATCCAATGTGGACTGTTTTAACAATCGTCCATCTCTTAGAGCCAGATCAAAACGATAAAGGTCACGCACAGTACTATAAATCCCTTTGTCACCAAGTGGCCCATCCTGAAAATTTTGTACGACCGATCTTCGCCATACTTTATCATGCCCAATGACGTTAGTTGGAATTTTATCATAGACTGCCTTGGAGAGTGCAGCTGTGTTTGTCATCCCCGCAACATTGAATACACTATCTTTCATATAAGTAGCGTAATCTTGTTTTGAGATCTTTTCAATAATGGCCCCTAGAACCATAAAGTTTGAGTTATTGTAAAAGAAACGACCTCCCGGCGCACCATAGCGATTAGGCTTAAATTCGGTCAGCATTTTCATCACATCCTGATTTGTCATTCCTTTCTTACGATCCGGCCAATGTGCTTCCGAAAAATAAACGTAATTGGGCAATCCCGAACGGTGTGTCAACAACATTTTTATTGTAATACCAGGGTAAGGAAAATCCGGATAGAAGTCATTGATCGTTTGATCAAGGCGTAGCTTTCCTGCCTCCACTAGCTTTAAGATTCCGACAGCAGTAAGCGGTTTAGAAACCGAAGCCAGCTCAAATTTGTCGTCAATTTTCAGGCTATCCCGTTTTAAGTAATTAGCCCATCCAAATGTATTCTGATATAAGATTTTCCCGTCTTTGGCAACAAGAACATTTCCATTGAATGCAGCTTTTGAATGAAGGTTTTTCATAAAAGCATCGATTTTCGGGTCTGCATTATTTGGATTATAGACGAGTCTTGTGCTATCTATTTTCGCCTGCGCTACTGCTGCTTCCTTCTGTTTTTTCTCTTTTGAACTACAGGCCACTGTAGATGCCAACAAAAGAGCGACCATTCCCTTTAAAAAAAATAATTTCACTATACTAAGTCTCCCGGATTTTTGTGTTTCTGTATTGTATATCAATAAATATCTCCTATTTCCATTGTCTTAAATAACAACAAATTATTGAAGCTCGTAATAGAAGGATCAGCATACTGATAATAATGCTAAAATGAAGATTTTAGTATAAAAAAACGAATTTTTTCCTCATAATAATTGTTATTTATCGTATATGTTACCTTTTCTACCCTTTATGTTGGTTTTCCTGGAAGCCACACCAGGCCTGCATACGTCAAACTAACAGATATTGACTGGGCCAACTTTTTCAACCTCATGAACTCAAAGAATTAAAGACACAAAAAAAGCCACTTTATTGCTAAAGTGGCTTTTGATTTTCCTATAAAGGATTATGCTAATAATCTTACTGGATTTTCAACCAGAGATTTTAAAGTCTGTAAAAATGCAGCACCAGTTGCGCCATCCACCACACGGTGATCACAGCCCAATGTTACTTTCATTACATTACCCGGAACCACAGCACCATTTTTAACTACAGGAACTGCTTGAATAGCTCCTACCGAAAGGATAGCTCCGTCCGGAGAGTTGATAATGGATGTAAATTCGTCAATTCCGAACATACCTAAGTTAGATACTGTAAATGTAGATCCTTCCCAATCTGCAGGTTGTAATTTTTTAGCTTTCGCTTTTTGAGCGAAATCTTTCACCTCTGCAGAGATGTGTGATAAAGATTTACCATCTGCAAAACGTACAACAGGAACTAATAAACCATCCTCAACAGCCATTGCAACACCGATGTTAGTATGCTCATTGAAACGGATTTTATCACCTTGCCAAGAAGAGTTTACTGCAGGGTGCTTCTTCAAAGCAACAGCGACAGCTTTTACAACGATATCATTGAAAGAAACTTTTACCGGAGCAACCTCATTGATTTGAGCACGTGCAGCCATAGCATTATCCATGTCAATAGATACAGTCAAGTAGAAGTGTGGAGCTGTAAACAATGACTCTGCTAGACGACGCGCAATAGTTTTACGCATTTGGTTAACTGGTTTTTCAGTATAACGTTCTTCACCAACAAATGTAGGTAATGTAATTGCTTTGGTTTCTGTTGCAGCAGCGGCAGCTTTCGTCTCCGCAGGTTGTGCAGCAGCAGGAACAAATGATTCAACGTCTTTCTTCACAATACGGCCGCCATCAGCAGAACCTTTGATATCACTTAAGTTGATCCCTTTTTCTTGTGCAATTTTACGCGCCAAAGGAGATGCTTTCACACGAGAATCATCGTTGCCAGCAGCTACAGGAGCCGCAGTTGCAGCGACAGCAGCTTCAGCTTTAGGAACCTCAGCAGTTTCGGTCTTTGCAGGTGCAGATTTTTGATTTAGCAAAGGTGTGATGTCAGTTCCGGCAGGACCGACGATCGCGATGATGTCGTTAACCTTCGCTGCTTGTCCAGCTTCAAGACCAACGTATAACAATGTACCGTCAGCATAAGCTGTAACTTCCATTGTCGCTTTATCGGTCTCTACATCAGCAATAGCATCGTCAGATTTAATCGTATCACCAACTTTGAAGTTCCATTGTGCAATGACACCCTCTTTCATGGTATCACTCAACAAAGGCATAGTAATCACTGTACATCCCAATTCTTCAGGAGTTACAGTACTAGCCGAAGATTCTGGACCAGAAACTTCTTCTGCTTTTTTTTCTTCAGTTTTCTCTGGTGCTTTTTCAGCAGCAGGAGCGTCACCACTCAACAATGCTTGAAAATCTTCACCCGGCTCACCCAAAACAGCAATAACAGCATCAATAGCCACTGCTTCGCCTTCTTTAGGACCAATATATAAAAGAGTTCCTTCTTGGTAAGACTCAAAGTCCATTGTAGCTTTATCTGTTTCAATTTCAGCTACCAAATCACCAGAATTTACTTTATCACCAACTTTTTTGTGCCACTTTGCGATGACCCCTTCGGTCATTGTATCGCTCATTTTGGGCATTCTTACTACTTCAGCCATTCTTTATTATATTATCAAGTTAAAGAGTATTAATCTAAAATAAATGGATAGTCTTGTTGTACATATACATCTTTGTACAATTCATCTGCAGTTGGATAAGGAGACTCCTCTGCAAACTTCACCGACTCCTCAACTACTTTTTTCACATCAGCCTCAACTTCTGCAAACCAAGCATCATCCGCATAGTTATTTTCTAAAATAGCATGTTTAGTTGACAACAATGGATCGCGGTCTTTATATGCTTCTAGTTCTTCTTTAGTACGGTATTTAGCTGGGTCAGACATCGAGTGTCCTTTGTAACGGTAAGTACGAATTTCAAGGAATGTTGGCCCCTCTCCCGCACGTGCACGTTGAACAGCTTCGTCCATTGCATTATGTACAGCAACCACATCCATTCCGTCAACTGGAGCAGAAGGCATATCAAAACCTAAGCCCATTTTGTAGATATCTTGCATGTTGGTTGTACGTTGTACAGAAGTACCCATTGCATAACCGTTGTTTTCACATACAAAAATAACAGGAAGCTTCCACAACATCGCCATGTTAAGGGTCTCATTGAATGCACCTTGACGAACAGCTCCATCTCCCATATAACAGATGTTTACATTATCTGTACCAAGATATTTTTCAGCAAATGCGATACCAGCACCTAAAGGAATTTGACCACCAACAATACCATGGCCACCCATGAATTTATGTTCTTTGGAGAAGAAGTGCATAGAGCCTCCTTTACCTTTTGAACAACCAGTGATCTTTCCATATAATTCAGCCATACAAGCATTTGCAGAAACGCCTTTAGCCAAAGCGTGGGCGTGATCACGATAAGCAGTGATTAAAGAATCCTCAGGTTTGATAACCGACATCGTTCCAGCGACAACTGCCTCTTGTCCTATGTACAAGTGACAGAAACCACGAATCTTTTGCTGTCCGTAAAGTTGACCTGCTTTTTCTTCAAACTTACGCATAAGTAACATCGACTTATACCACTCCAAATATGTCTCTTTTGTTATAGGTGTTGAACTCATTTCAAAGTTTTGATTTTCTTACTATTCTAGACTACAAATCTAATAATTTTGGACGAATTTCCTTGTCCAAAAATCAATTTTATTTACACTTTAAGACACTTCTAAGACATTTGATTTAAAGTATATAGCATTTGTTTACAAATAAATGAACGGCACAATCAAATAAATCAAAAACTTATGAAAATAAAAAAGCCAAAGGACTTAATAATCATTTGGCTTAATCTATTTTATACAAACTGTTTGTTATCGAAGTTTTTGGACCAACTCACTTTCAGTCACCTTTATCTGTTCGCCACTTTCCATGTCCTTTAAAGATAATTGTCCCGATGATGCCTCTTCTTCCCCCACTAACAATACATAAGGAATCCCTTTACCATCCGCATACCCCATCTGCTTTTTCAACTTTACAGGAGAAGCATAGAGTTCGGAAGCGATATTTTCCTTCCGGAGCTTATTCAGTAAACTTAGGGTATACCCTTCCAGTTGTTTATCAAAATTTATAATCAGGAGTTTGGTAGAATCTGCTTTACCCACAGGGAACAGATTTAACTCTTCTAAGACATCATAAATACGGTCGGCACCAAAAGAGACACCAACACCAGTCAATCCCTTCAGGCCAAACATACCTGTAAGGTCATCATAGCGGCCGCCGCCACCGATACTTCCCATGGCAACTTCATTTGTCTTAACCTCAAAAATACAACCCGTATAATAATTAAGGCCACGAGCCAAGGTAATATCAAGATCAATGATCTGCTTCAGTAATTTTTCATCTGCACCTAACTTAGACACATAATCAAATACCTCTTCGATCTCGGCAATACCATTTAAACCAACAGCAGAAGTTGATAAAATTGTTTTTAGTGCAGCGAGTTTTACATCATTGGATCCCTCTAATAAAATGATAGGTTTCAAAATAGCAAGATCTGCTTCCGTAAAACCTCTTTCCAATAACTCTTTGTTGACACCTTCCAACCCAATTTTATCCAATTTATCGATCGCGACAGTCATATCCACAATCAACTCCGGCTTTCCGATAATTTCAGCAATACCGGAAAGAATTTTGCGGTTGTTGATTTTAATATTAAAATCTTTCAGTCCAAAGCGCTCGAAAGCCTCTTGATAAATCAGGATAAATTCAGCTTCATTCAGCAAACTAGTTGAACCCACCACATCAACATCACATTGGTAAAATTCTCGGTAACGGCCTCTTTGCGGTTTATCAGCCCGCCAAACCGGCTGTACCTGAAAACGCTTAAATGGTAAGGAGATCTCATTTTGGTGCATCACAACGTAACGTGCGAAGGGCACCGTAAGATCATATCTTAAGGCTTTATTGGAAATTAAAGGAATAAGTTCATTCAAGGCCCTTTCTTGCAACAAATTATCTGGGGCTTTGTCCAAATAATCTCCTGATTTAAGGATCTTAAAGATCAATTTATCACCCTCGTCCCCGTATTTACCAGTAAGAGTTGTTAAATTTTCAAATGAAGGGGTCTGTATTTCATTATAGCCATATTTTCTGAATACCGTTTTCAGTGTATCGAAAATATAGTTGCGTTTGATCATTTCGGAAGGCGAAAAATCACGCGTTCCTTTTGCCAAAGAAGGTTTTACTACTGCCATATTTGGCAAAGTTAATAAAATCCTTTATTCTACTTCCAGAATTTTAAGGAATTCACAGGCTTTTTCGGCTGCGGATTTCTCTGCAGACTTTTTATTGAAATCACGTCCTAGCCCACATACGACACCATCAACGACCGCTTCAATACTAAACATTTTTGAGGACTCCCCTTCCGGATTGTCTGTTTGTTGAAATACGATCTCTTTGCCTGTATGCTGACACCATTCAATCAACCGGCTTTTGAAGTTTGTTTCAGTCTGTTCTAGAAGATGAATATCAACGTGTGGTTTGATGATTCGGTTAAGCAAAAAGCTCTTTGTAAAAACATAGCCCTTATCGAGATAAACGGCTCCTATCAATGCTTCAAATGCATCGCCTAATAACGATCCCTGTTTATTGGGAAAACTGATCATTCGTGCATCAAACTGAATAAGTTCATTAAACCCCAACTTTCTGGAAAGCTGGTTTAGGTTTGCTCTACTGACAATTTTTGAACGCATTTCTGTCAGGAACCCTTCATCTTTATAAGGATATTTCTTAAATAACAATTCGGCCACAACCGAGCCCAAAACAGCATCACCTAAGAATTCTAAACGTTCGTTGCTATTTTTTGCTCCCTCTTTGATGGTAACGGCGACAGACTTATGTCTAAACGCCATCTTGTACAGATGTACATTTCCAGGAACAAATCCAAGCAGGTTTTTTAGTTTTCTAACGTATTCCCGATCTGGCGAAAAATATAATTTATATATCCTTGCAAAAGGCATCTCTTCTAAAAATAAGGCGACAAGTCCTAGTTAAAGAACCTGTCGCTAGCTCATATTATCAAACCATGTTTGAAGGATCAAACATTAAGCTTTATATTTTTTCACAATAACGGTAGCATTATGACCACCGAAACCAAATGTGTTGCTCAACGCAGCATTAACAGTACGTTTTTGCGCTTTGTTGAATGTAAAATTCAAGTTATTATCAATTTCCGGATCGTCTGTAAAGTGATTGATTGTCGGAGGGACAATATCATTTTGAACAGCAAGTATTGAAGCAATTGCTTCAATTGCACCTGCGGCACCCAAAAGGTGTCCAGTCATTGATTTTGTTGAACTGATATTCAATTTATAAGCATGGTCGCCAAATAAATCAACAATGGCTTTAGTTTCACTAATATCACCAACTGGTGTAGAAGTTCCATGAACATTGATATAATCAATATCTGAGAAATTCAAGCCCGCATCATTAACAGCCATTGTCATGGCCAATTTTGCGCCCAAACCTTCAGGATGTGATGCCGTGATATGATGTGCATCAGCACTCATGCCACCACCAGCAATCTCTGCATAGATTTTTGCTCCACGTGCCAAAGCATGTTCCAAACTTTCCAAAATCAAAGCACCCGAACCTTCACCTGAAACAAAACCATCTCTGTCTTTATCAAAAGGACGCGAGGCTGTTTTAGGATCATCGTTTCTGGTCGACAAAGCATGCATAGCGTTGAACCCACCGATTCCGGCTTCATTGACCGTCGCCTCCGATCCACCTGTAACAATCACATCTGCCTTACCCATACGAATATAGTTAAAAGCATCTATCATTGCATTGGTAGCTGACGCACAAGCCGATACCGCGGAAAAGTTAGGACCACGAAGACCATGACGCATTGAAATATGTCCTGGAGCAATATCAACGAGCATCTTAGGAATAAAGAAAGGATTGAAACGAGGCGTTCCATCTCCCTTTGCAAAATTTGCAACTTCTTCAGTGAAGGTTGTTAAACCTCCGATTCCCGAACCCCAAATTACTCCGATACGATTTGTATCTAATTTTTCAAAATCTAAGCCAGCATCTTTGATTGCCTCATCCGTTGACGCAATTGCATACTGTACAAAAGGATCGACTTTACGAGCTTCCTTACGATCCATAAATTCATGCGGATCAAACCCCTTTACCTCACACGCAAACTGAGTCTTGAATTTTGACGCATCAAAATGCGTAATAGGAGCAGCTCCGCTTACACCATTTATTAACCCTTCCCAGTAAGCTGAGACGGTATTACCAATTGGTGTAAGGGCGCCTAATCCTGTTACTACTACTCTTTTAAGCTCCATTTATTACGATTAGCCTAATTAAATT
>Ga0308171_1001373_pt1 | contig 33372 bp, 38 predicted proteins | sample PhyGR1_FD_202135 | JGI IMG/M metagenome (GOLD analysis project Ga0308171, IMG submission 202135) | Phyllosphere microbial communities from UC Gill Tract Community Farm, Albany, California, United States - DLSLSG.R1 | ecosystem: Host-associated > Plants > Phyllosphere > Unclassified | place: USA...
TAGATAGTCATCTCATCGTTGGGGGAAACCTTTGGTAGTGCCAGCAGACGTCTTTCAAGACATTCAGAACAAGTACTCGGCATATCCGTACGATGACCGCTACGCCCGCTACTACCAAGATCAAAGGGATGAGCTGCGGCCGGCTTTTGCATACTTCCATGACCAGCTCAACTCGTTGCTCGGACACATGAACCATAAACGGGAGCGAGGAGGGCACTACAACGCCGAACAGAGTCGGGAGCTTCTTGAAGTAATGCGTGCCCTGGGACAACTCAGGACGAACCTCAAAAGAGTTGACGTTGAGGTAAGCCTGAGAAAGTCCTATGAAGATGCACTCGAACGCTGCCGCGCCTTTCTGTCCCCTAGCGGGGGGAGCCCCATGCCCCCAGATTTCGAAGAGATACCTCTCGAGGATTACGAGCCCATTTTTACTGTTGCGGCAGACACCGTTCGCATCGAAAAGGCCGGCAAAGACTATCCACTGAAACCACTGGGAGAGGGTTCCTACGCGCTTGTCTATAAGTACAAGGACCTTGAATACAAGATGCCCGTTGCTGTGAAGGTGGCCAAGAAGAACCTCGCTCAGAACGAGCTGGATAGGTTCAAGGCCGAATATGACGTTCTAGCTGGCCTCAGCTCCCCTTACGTGTTGGGTGTCTACGGGTACAACGAAACCAGAATCAGCTATGCCATGGAGTTTTGCGACTACACCCTCGGGAAGTACATCTCCATGAACAATGGCAACCCGAAGTTCGACTTCAGCAAGCGGCAACGCATCGCACAACAGTTCCTATACGGCATCAGCTATCTCGCATACAAAAACGTCCTCCACAGAGACCTGAGCTACACGAACGTACTCGTCAAGACCTACGACGCAGGAGTAGTCCAGGTGAAGCTCTCAGACTTTGGTCTGCACAAAACCCAAAGTTCCTTACTCACGCGGACAGGGACCGAGATGAAAGGGACCATCCTTGACCCGACTCTCACGAGCTTTAGGGACTACACGCTTAGCAACGAGATCTACTCGGTGGGATTCATCCTCTCCTTCATTTTCACCGGAAAGGAAGCCCCATACGTGGCCGGTGCCAACCTGGGGGCTCTTGTCCGGAAATGCACAGACCTGGCCACTGAGAACCGTTACACGGGAATTCAAGAGGTAATCGATGCCGTGGCGGCTCTGGACAAGGACACCTTCCTGGAATGAGTTGCCCTCAGACACCTCGGCTGAGCGCGCTCTCCCTCTGCTTCTTGTAGTGGCCAGCATGTCGACGACGTGCTCGCCTTAACCGAGTGGATGCCCGGTAGAGGATCGGCCTACGCACGCGCATCGTAGCCACCCAAATGTTTGGATGAAGCATGACCACCATCAAAGTAGTGAAGGCCAAAGACCTGTCACTCAGCGAAGTCCTTGAGTTATACCGTGCGGTGGCATGGCTTGCCTACACGAAGGACCCTGACAATTTAGTACGAGCATTGGAAGGATCTTCCACACTCGTGGCCGCTCATGATGGCCAGACTCTGGTTGGACTAGCGCGCGTCATTTCCGATGATGCTTCGATTTGCTACCTCCAAGACATCCTCGTGCGGCCGTCCCATCACAGAAGAGGTATAGGACGAGCCCTCGCTGAACGAGCGCTCGAACAGTACTCGCATGTTCGTCAGAAAGTCTTAATCACCGACGACGAGCCGAAACAGAAAGCGTTCTATGAAGCGCTCGGCTACACCCAGACCGAGGAGTTCCAAGGAGGATCGGTCCGGGCCTTCATCAGATTCGACTGAGTACCTACGTCCGTTAAAGGATCGGCTTACGGGCAATGCATATGCAAGAGTAAGCGGCATGAGCCCAACGAGGAGTTACTGCCCGATACCGAAACTCATATAGGAGCCGCTGTCGGTAGGATCGAAAGTCAGACAAGAAATCGATGCGCATCAGGAGTCGGGTTGCCTTCATATTCAAATGCCCCTATCTCCCACGACGTTGCAGTCGCCTTTGCTCGCTTCTTCCATCGCGGTGCGGGCCCATCCCACAAGCAGATACGACGTGTATTGATACCCGCCGGATATGACGATGGATACGAGTACAGTGACCACGCCGGGGGACCAACGAAGGAATCCCGGATACATCAGGCTTTCAATCTGGCTCAACGGAAGCAGGGTACTGCTCGCAAGTTTGTCGAAGGGCTGCTGAGCATCCTCCGCGTCGACGGTCTGATTGGAAGCCCGGAGCCAGATCAGTCCGAGAATGAGCGGATACTGCGTTTGGCGTTAGGGCGGGACGGATGGTTTCTCTCCGATAATGGAGACCTCAGCCGGTTTGGTGGGGCGGACTTGGAGACAGGTGGCCGTGAGGCCCTAGAGCAGCATCTCAACCGACTACGAAAGGCAGCAGGCGATCCCGCCCTGTTGCTGGGATCCTCAAAGGAAGTCTTGGAATCTGTTGCCAAGATCGTCTTGGTCGAGTTCGGGTATGAGCGGGCAGACGTCCGAAAGATGAAGTTTGGCCAGCTGATGCACCTCAGCCGGGAGCGCCTGGGAATCCTTCCTCAATCAGTAGATCCCAACATCGAGGGACATGCTCACATCCGCAAGCTGTACCAATCGATTTGGTCAATCATCGATGAGATCAACGAACTGCGGAACCTTCAGGGAACCGGACACGGCCACGACCTGCCCATCGGTGTTCCTGACGATCTGGCACGAATGATCGTCAAGGAAACCTGCATCGTAGCTGAATTCATGCTCGCTACGCTTGATCGACAGGTCACCAAGGTTCAGTAGCCAGTCTGCCGGAGGGGCGACGCGGTCTGGCATAGCGCCCACCTTCCTCAAACAAGGGCTGAATAAGCACGTTGCGAGATTGGGCTAGAGGACGGAGCGAAATGAAACCAACTATCTCCAGATTCGTGGCGAACGGCAGGGTGTTCTCACTCATCCAGACACCAACATCTGACATTAGGCGGACAGAACTAACCATCAATTTGAGCGGTTCCCGTAGTTGGGCCTACGTGGTCCCAGGCTGGCGAGATGTATCTGTCGGCATGAGCGGAGCAACCGCCTACGTATGGGCGGCAAGAAGCATCATCATTCTCCCTTCACATGAGAACGCGGACCCCGAAGTCATCGCCTTTGATGAGGAAGACATCATCGTCGTTTTCGTAACTGGACCATGTTGGTTGCTGGTGTGCGAAACCTCCATGCGGCTCATTGGGCCCGAAGGTGAAACAGATCAGGTTCACTTCAGAGAAGTCGTTGAGGAAGCATCCTTTGATGGCCGCATCGTGCGAGTCAAAGACATCGACTCAGCGGAATACCTCTTCGAAATATCCGGGACCAACTTTGTCGAGATCATCGGTTCGTAGCGACTCCGCGATGCCAGTACTGCGGCTTATGCCGACTCCTCAGCCGATAGCGCTCCATAAGGGTGCGGTGCACGCTGAAGGATCCATCAACGGACGTTCCATGAGCGAATGAAATCAGAGGTTCAGAACGGACAGCACTCTTGAGCGAAGCAGTTGGTACTCGCTGGCGTACGCTCGTGGACCTTCTGGTGGTCGGACGATGACGCGGGGCAGCCCGATGATGCGGTGACTTCTGAATTGCTCTCGGGTGAGGTCGATCTCGAGGCCGCCGGGAAACCGGTTCCAGTAATGGACTTCGTCCTCCTCGTTGCCGCCGCTGACGTCTGCGATGAGGAGATCACCGCCGAGCAGGTCTTGAACGATGAGAGCTGTGGGTCCGCACTGGCCGTGTGCCGCGTTGTCGGGGCGCCACTTCGCGAGGCTCTTTGCGTCGAGACAGGTCGTATCTGCGCTCCAAGATAGACGGAATGCTCGCTCGAGCTCGAGCAACGTATGAGTCATGGCGTCAGAGTACCAAGGGACTACTGAACGGTAAGGAATCCTCCATCGTGCGTTGTCATGTGTAGGGCTTTAGGACGCGTGATCTCAATCCGGTGGAGCGGGACAGCAGGAACGATGAGTGACCGGTTGCCCTATCCGGCCTGGATTGGAATAGCCAGTCCCAGCCCAATGGCAATAATGCCGAATAGCAGGGTGATCGCTCTTAGACATACGACGAATGATTTGTCAGGGACGCGAACGTCTGGGTGTCGTTCCTGAGCCTTGAGATAGCGGGTTCGCAGCACGTGATGTGCGCGTGCAACCTACCAAGTGTCGGAGGGCGTCAGAGGCAGGTCGTACGGTAGTTGCGCGTCGCTCACGTCCCAGGCTTATATCCGACGAGCCGGGCCGGGTCCTATACTTCGCTTATGCCCGATATGGAGTCTTGGCCTACGGTTCGTCTTCTCTCTACGGCAGCCCGGCTGGTCGAACGGGCATGGAATGAGAAGCTGCAGCCTATCAGGCTGACTCACGCCGGAGTGATTGTTCTGGACGTTGTTTCTGTGATGGGGCCCATCACCCAGGCCGGGCTGGCCCGGATTGCCCGGGTTCGGGCCCAGACCATGGGTGCTTCCCTTGCCCGACTTGAACACCACGGATACGTCGTCCACGCATCCAACCCTTCGGATCATCGCGACCACCTTGTTTCCATCACCACGACCGGTGCCGCGGTGTTGGAAAAAGCCCACGAACTGGAACACTCAGTTCTAGCCAACGTGGCCGTGCATACCCTATGCTCAGGAAAGAACTTCAGACGATAGCGCGTTCCCTCCCCGGCCCGGGACCGGACCCAACACCCTTGGAACCGTGAGTTGGGCTTTCCCCTCATTCCTGAACGGCACGAACGGCGTGTTCCGGAAGGAGCCGGCCATCCGAGGACCAGGCTTACACTTCAGAGATGCATGCCCTTGTCCTGATGGGTTTGGTTCTCGCGGCATCTGTTCTGTGGGTCGGGGTCATTATGGGCGTGCTTTGCAGGCTTGGTCGTCCCGGGCGAGAGGAACGCCGCAGCCGGGCCGGAGGAAAAGACGCCGACACTGCCGGTGATTAGCGGTCCGGCGATATCTCAATGGTGGTACCTCGGGCTTCGCTCAGCATCGTGGCCCTGTCTCTGAAGGCCTTCACTGCCCAGGGAGGGCTCCAGCGTTCTCAGTCCGCGAACGGCGGGAAGACCCGCGACACCCCTTCGGATGAGTCAACTGGCTAAAACGGCTCCACTTCCCAGGCCGGCTCTTGTTGCTGATCGCCCCCCGCTTCTTAGGGTCTTTTGCCGCGGACCTTTCGTCGTCGGCGTCGGGTCCGAGGGGGATCCTCAAAGGTAATCAAATCCGAGCCCCCCAGGCAGCGACGACGAGACCGACCGGGCGTCTTCGGTCCGGGATCGGCTGAACGGTGGATGAGGGGGTTTGCGTAGGAACCGGCGCTGGTATTAATCTCTTGCTACTGAAACCGGCATGGGCAGGATTCGCCCGGAGAGGAGGAGCGCATTACCGCTGACCAATCCACGCAAACACGTCCATTCCCGTCGAAAGCCCCTCCCGAGGGGCTTTCCCTATATCCGGACCCCTTACTTAGCGACCGCGTGTGCGGACGATTCCCGATTCCCGCGGCCCCGGACCGTTAGATGCTCACGGGCTGGGTCCTGGGACTGGCTCGGCGGGTCGTGTTTTTGGGGTTATTGAAAGGCCTTCAAAAGGCACGGACAGGAGTCGACATGCCGGCGGTGTTGAGCCGCCGGAATGGGGGAACCCATGAACAACCCGAGCGAGAGAGCGCTGAAGCTCATTGAGCAACAGGCCATCACCTTGGATGAGTTATGGATCCAGTACTGGGCCAACGGCGGCAATGCCAGGCCCTTTGAGCTGGAGGCCTTCCTCTACGCCGCGTACGAATTGTGCCCGTTCGAGAACACCATCATCGCCTGGGCCTTGGAAGACCTGAAGGTCGCCTAGCCCCCAGACACGGGTTTCCGATGAAACAAGAATCTCTCCACAGGACTTGAGGGCGATTAGCGAACAAGTGAAAAACCCGGGGGGGGGGGGGGTAGCGGAGAGCGCTCATTCGGGTGGCCTGGGGATTAGTCAGGATGTGCACAGCATCCGGGCCCTGACCCAACTTCTCTGCCCGAAACGATCGGGGCGGGCAAGGAGTGCATAACGACGCTCTCAACTTGCCCGCCCCATGTTACGGGTACTGCACTGGCCATCTCAAGCTGTCGACGACCAGGTGTTGCTGGTACTGCTGTGTCCGTCTCCTGTTGCTTGACGGCCCGGTACTGCTGGTACTGCGCTGGCCGTCTCAAGCTGTCGACGACCAGGTCCTACTGCAACGGTTCTTCCCCCCAAACAGGCAACTACAGCTACTTTGAACGGGGGAACTTCCGTTCACTTGTTCTTGCGAAAAAAAATATAGCCACGCACTGGAATCTCGTCAAGTCGCCATGGGAGCTCTCCGTTAGGCCGCGTTCTGCGGTTGGTTCGGGACCTACCTTGCAGGACACCCAAGCCGCAACGGATTCTGCCCGGACCGGCGCCCTTCGCTCCCTTGGAAATAGTCCCCGACTACTCCAACGGTGAGAACAGGACGATAGTGCGGGGCTGCGAGGCAGTCGATTGGTCCTCAGAGGACGGGGCCGGCAAGTCTTAAGGCGACCAGGGTGGATCTCTTTATGGAGCAACTTGATAAGGGCGAAATGAGGATTGCCGCCCGCGGGAAGCCGCGAGCAGATCCGGGCTGCGAGGACATCACGTTGCCTATCGCCCTGTTCAACCCCGTTCCTAAATCCTCGGAAATGCCAGAAAACTCGCCTATCATCCAACCCGGCCTCGCAGACATCGACCGAAACTGACCGACCTCCCCGGTACCGGCGATTATTTGGTTGTTTTTCCGGGCAGTGATTCCAGGACCCAGTCAAGGAGTTTGAGCTGGAACGGTGCTGGCCGTAGGGCTCGGTGCGCGTAGCATCGAATTCCTCCAGGCTGGCCTCCCAATGCATAAGGTTTGTTGTGCCTCTGCGCCGGAGTAACTGCGGAACCTGCGGTGGAGAAACCCTTGCTGTAGCGCTGTGAGATGATGGGGTGTTTGTTGGGGGAGCTAGTTTGGGGGCTGGTAGTGATCGGGAATCCGACGCGCCGTACGTTTATGGGGGCCGCAGCGTCGGCGTTGCTGCTTTCCGGATGTCGCCCGGGCGCAGATCCGTCTCTAGTCCCGGCGCTGACGGAAACGCAACCTGTGTCCCCATCATCTCCGCCTGCTGATCCGCATCCGGCAGTGGAGACCATACCGCCAGCGCCGGTTCCCAAGACGGTGTTGTCCCGGCAGCAGGTCGTTGCCCGGTTCGGTGGAGTGGTTCCCTCCTACTGGGGGTTGGAAGCGCCGGGCGTTGTGCGGATACTGTCGGCTTCAGCGATAGCGTTGACCCTTGATTATTGCGGCGGTCCGGGAGGAAGCGCCGTGGACCACACCATTTTGGACATGCTGCAGAGGTACCAGGTCCCGGCGACTTTGTTCGTGAACAGCCGGTGGATTGAGGCGAACCCGGTGCTGGCGCGTGATCTGGCTGCGGTTCCGTTCTTCGAGCTCGCCAATCACGGAACCGGGCATCTGCCGTTGAGCGTGAACGGCAACTCGGCGTATGGGATCGCTGGGACCAGGAACACCGGCGAGATTTACGACGAGATCATGGGCAACGATGAGGTCTTGGCTGAACTGACAGGGGAGCGTCCACGCTTTTTCCGGCCCGGGACCGCCTATCTGGATAACGTTGCCACGCAGATTTGCCATGCTCTGGATGTGGTCCCTGTTGGGTTCAGCGTCAATGCCGATGGCGGGGCAACCTTCCCGGCGGCCACGGTCGCCGACATTGTGGGACGGGCCCAGCCGGGGGACGTCATCATCTGTCACGGAAACCAGCCAAGGTCAGGGACGGGGGCTGGGCTCGTCAGGGCGGTGCCGCAGCTGCTGGATAAGGGATATGTCATCGCAACGCTGGGCGCAGGAGTGCCGTAGCCGCGAGAGCAAACTTACGGTGCAATCGGGTGATGTCTGCATCAGTCATTGCGGACCATCTATTGGCGCGGATGGTCCGGAAGCAATGACGCTGGCCGCATTCTTTTGGGAGGGCCGCAGATTCATCGCGGCGGGAAAATTCCTGTGGATTGATGTCAGGAATAGTTTTGATTCTTGGTGGAGGACATACGGGTTGAACGTATCGAAGGCACCCCGGTGGCGCATCCCCCTTGACCTATCAGTGACTGTTTCCGCTGGTGAGCGGCCTTTATCGCTGAAGACAAATAGAAATCTATCACATAGTTTCGCGTCCGTTTGCCAAGTGTCCATGTTCCGGTGTTGCTGGTTGTTGTTTGGCTAGTTCAGGTGGGGGAGTTGCCAGCCGAGGAGGACGCCTCCGGCGCGCAGCAGGAAGGCTCCGGCTGCGGCGAGGAGCAGGCAGGTCCCGGGTTTGATGCCGAGCCGTGCGCACGCAAGATACAGGACGCCGGCAGCGGCGGCGGCGGTAGCGTAGATGTCTTGGGTGAGGATGGCTGGTGTCTTGTTGAGCAGAACGTCGCTGATGACACCTCCTCCTGTGCCGGTGATGGCGGCGAGAATGATCACTGTTACGGTGTTGCGGGATTGGCCGAAGGCTTTCTGGGCGCCGGTCGCGGCGAACAGTCCCAGCCCCAGGGCGTCTACTGCCCACAGGGATCCTGTGGGGAGGGGGCCGTAAATGGAGTGGGTCAGGATGACGAATGCTGCCCCGGCCAGGGCCGCATACATGGGCGCGCGTGTCCGCAGGGCGTGGGGCGGCAGATCGCCCAGGAGAACGTCACGGATGATGCCTCCACCGTTGGCGATGATCAGCGACAGCGCGACGATCCCGAACAGATCCAGGCCCGCTGCGGAGGCCCTGGTGCCGCCTTCGACGGCGAACAGTGCGGTGGCCGCGAGGTCAGCTGAATTCAGGGCCCTGGTTCCGGCCGCAGCCCGGAGGACGGACTTGTCACGGATGGGGGCCGGCCACATCACCGGCTCAGGCCCAACCGCGGGTACAGGATCTCAAATCCTTTCTCCAAACCTCCCAGAAGCGCGTCTTCGAGGTGACCGGCGTTGGGGACTTCGTAGTACGTGGTGGCCATGCCTGCTTTTTCGGCGGCGGCAGAGACGATCCTGGCTGCCTGGACGTAGGCGTGGTCGTTCGACCCGGCGGTGAAGATGGCGGTGGTGTCCTTGAACCTGGTCTTGTTCAGGAGGTTGACCGGTTTTTGTGCGTCGTAGGCGGCTTGGTCACCGTGGAAGATGGTAGCGAGATTCGCGGTCGGGTCTTCGGCCCCCGGATATTCCTCACCGGAGATATCAAGGATGTTGCCGAACACCTCGGGGTGTTTGGCGCCGAGGGAGATCGCGCACTGCCCGCCGTTGGAGTAGCCGGCGATGGTCCAGTACTTGGGGTCCTTCAGGATGTTCAGGTGGGTTTTGGCGTAGTCCAGAACATCTTTCATGATGTACGTTTCGACGTTGCCGTACCGGGTGCTGTCCAGGCAGAGGGTGTCGTCCTGGCTTGGGCCAATTTGGTCCGCCACGATGACGATGGGCGCCAACCCCTTGTTCTTCGCGGCGTATTTGTCCAGGACCGCAGCGATGTCGGCCGGGTCAGGGTTGCCTGGCTGGCCCATGAGCAGCACCACCAGGGGCAGCTGCGGGGCGTTGGGGCCCTGCGCGGCTGGCGGCAGGTATATCCCTGCGTCGCGGGCCACGAACCCGGAGGCTGTTGCCGGGATAGCGGTTTTGCCTTGTTCCCCGACTGCGGCCAGATCCGCCGGGGGGGTCCATCGTTCCCAGAGGGGGCCGGCCGGTGCCGGGGCGTCTTGGTTGACGGGTTGGGCCAGATTGATGTCCTTGGCCGTGGAGATGCCCAGTACGGCGCCGAGGGTGCGGTTCAGGCCGAACTCGGCATTGATTCCCAGGCCCCCGGCGACAATGAAGACGGGGATGGCCGCAGCGGCGATCACTTTGCGGAAGGCGGTGCTGTGCCGGAAGCTCATGGCCGCCAGGACCAGGGCACCTAGCATGGCAGCGAACCAGAACACGGTGGTGTAAGTGAAATCGATCCCGAACACGTCGTACACGTCCGTGACGAGCCAGCTGACCAGGACCCCGAGCAGCGCACCGGCGAAGACGGCGAGGATGGCCCGGGTGGTCCAGCGGCCGCTGGGGCGCAGGAACAGCACGATGAAGAACGCTGCGCCGATGGCGGCGGCTGTTCCTACCACCACGGGCGTGGTGATGTTGGCTGCGAGGAAATCTGTGAACATGGTGGCTCTTTTCCGGGCCGGGACCCTCCGGGGAACAAGCTGCAGTGAGTTCAGGGCGCCCACCGGTGCGCGGTGGGCGCCCTGGCGGAGGCTAGTGGGCGGGTTCTTTGGCCATCATCTGCTTCACGATCGTGGTGCTCTGTTTGGCTGACAGTCCTGGCAGGTAGGCGGCGGTGATGGCCAGGCCGATGGACGGCAGCGCGAGCGGGTCCTGGTAGTACATGTACAAGGTGCGGTGTTCGGGCTGGAAGCGGGATTTGAACGCTGCCAGGGACTTGAACCCGTACATCGGTTCGAGCGCGTCGCCGAGCATCGCCAGGACCTTGTCCACGGCCGTTGCGTCCCCATCCTGGCCGGGGGCCCCGGCGTTGGCCAAAGGGGAGCCCGACAGGGAGATCGTGGGGATATCGGTTTTGAAGTGGGTGACTGCTGAAGCGATCAGGAATTCCATAACACCTTTGAATCCGGTGGTTCTACGGCGCATGAAATCCAGCGTCCAGCCGGTGATGTGGCCTTCGGTGTAGACAGGGAGCCAGCTGGTGACGCCGTGGACCAGTCCGTCGTCGTCCACGGCGACACAGCACAGGACGTTGGGGTCTTTGAGTTCGTCGAGCCCGCCGAGGGTGAAGCCCATTTCGGGCAGTGATTTATCGGCGACCCACTCTTCGGAAATTTCCGCCAGTTGGGCGCGCAGCCCTGGGGGCATGGTGGGGTAGTGGTGCCAATGGTCTTTGATGCCGAGTTTGTCGGCCCTGTTCAGGGCGGTGCGGACGTTCTGCCATTCCTTGCCCTTGAAGGACATGGTTTCGATGTTCAGCAGGGTTTCTTCGGCTACTTCGAGTGCCTGGAACCCCATGCCGTCCAAGGCGTCCCCAACGTCGGAGGCTGCCGAGTAGAAGCAAGGGGTGAGGCCCAGTTCCAGGGAATGGGCGACGAAGGCGCGCGCGGCTTCGGGCTGGGCTTCGGCCGCCCCGAAGGGCCCCGCGACGGTGAGGGCGACACCGTTGTGGACCTGGTAGGCGACACCGGCCTGGCCATCGGGGGCGAACCAGTAGGTGTTGTTGTCCCACAGGGCCATCCAGGACAGCGATCCGCCGCCGCGCTGAAGCAGTTCACGGACCCGGCCGGCTTCCTCGTCCCCGCCCGAACCGCGAAGGTGGAAGAGCCGGAAGTTACGGAACGCCAGGATCGCGAACACCAGCCAGATGACCGCACCGCCAAACCCATAGATCAGGGTGGTCATGAACCCCTGGGGCAGTTGGACGACGAACGGCATGGGGAAGGGAATCAGCACGTGCGTGAACTGCAGCAGCAGGTCCCCGATCGTGGACCGGCCCAGGTTTCCTTCGGCGAACCAGAAGATTGTGTAGGCGGCCATGACTGCCGCGGTGAGGATCGCGGCGGACTTCATCATGGCCCGTGTGGCATCCGCTCCGGACCCTGCCTGGAAACGGTCCCGAGTCAGGAACAACAACGTCGCTATGGCAGCAGGAAGCAAAGCTGCGGGCAGAACGTAAACCAGCAGGAGTCCAACGGAGTCTTCCAAACCGGCAGAGGCCAGGAACTCCACGAGCTGGATCAGGACTACGGCGGCGAAGATCACGTTGATCACCAACGCCGTCCACATGGCCAGCCGGCGGCCGCGGCGCAGGCCTTCGGAACAGAGCAGCAGCAACAGCAGCGGAATCAAAGACAAGACCACGGCTCCGGCGCTATTGATGCCTACTGCGTCCTGCAGGGCAACGCAGCCCGCGTCGCCGCCGCACAGTTCGGCCATCTGGTCAGGATCGGGGCGGTTCTGCAGCGAGAGCGTGCCGATCGTGGACAAGGGGCCCAAAGCGAAGTTGCTGGTCAGCTGCGACAGGAGCGGGCCTACTGCGAAGACGCCAACAATGGTAGCGATCAGGAAGCGGCTTTCACGGGGCGAGGAGAAAACCCCGGCTTTCGTGTTCTGGCGGGTACCTGTTCCCAGGAGCCTGCCGCCAAGCACACCCAGGACCGCGCCGGCGAGCAGTTGCAGTGATTGGGCCACACCAACGTAGAGGGCGAACATGATCGCCAGGGCCAGAAGCCAGGTCCGCAGGCGCCGCCGCCACAGGATGTTCAGTGAAGCTGTTGAGGCACCCAGAGCGGCTGCCGCGCCGCCGTAGGCGCCGACGATGTAGTCACCGCCGAGGTAGCTCAACCATTCATCGTTGTTGACCGTTCCCAGGAGGACCAGGCCGATCAATACCAGGGAACTGAGCGCGCCGCCGATCAGAAACGCAGTGAGGGCTTTCCATGGCCCGACGATCCTTTCGGCGATACCAACGCCAAGGACCAGCACCAGGATCAAGGTCAGGTAATCCAGCCAGGAAGTGGCGAAGAAGGAGCTGGTGACCAGCGCCCACCAATCACTGGCCGGGTCGGTGGTGTCGATCGCGACTGCGGAGAGCAGTTCCGTGGACGGGCCGTCGATCAACGATCCGGTGACCATCGCCACAAGCAGCACCAGGAAGATCAGTGCTGTGGTCGCCGGGGATTTCCTGAGGAACGCCGTCACCGGATGGTTCCTCAATTCGTTCGTGCTGGGGGCCATGTAGTGCTGTGTCCTTCCAAAAGACCGGCAACTCGTTCGGAGCGAATAACCCCTGGAGCATTATTGAGTCAGAGGGGCCCGAAGATTGCGATCACAGAAGTCCTGCCCCTTAGAGGACCCAGCGAAAGTGGAGAAAGCCAAACCCCTTCCCGCTCACGCGTGAAGGCGGGCGGCTGAGTCGAAGAAATCTCATCTCAGAGCATATTCTCACATCTGAATATCCGAAACTCATGGTGAATTGTGTAAGGATTCTCAAAGGTCCGGTTAACACCTTTTCGGGATCTGGCGGCGGGGGCCCTGCTGGTCCATATGAGCCGCATTCACGGCTTCGCCCAAACCAATGGAAGGCACGACTTTTGACAACGAGACCGGCAATGACAGCACAACAAATCCGGCAAGGATTCCTTGACCACCAGCGCCGGCACGCTCACGCCGTGCTGGACCGGGCACCCCTGATCCCGCTCGATGACCCGACCACCTTGTTCACCGGCAGCGGCATGCAGCCGTTGCTGCCGTACCTGCTCGGTGCCGAACACCCGCAAGGTGACCGGCTCGCCGACAGCCAGCCCTGTTTGAGGTCCCAGGACATCGAGGAAGTCGGCGACAACCGGCACACCACGTTCTTCGAGATGCTCGGCAACTGGAGCCTGGGGTCCTACTTCAAGGACGAACAGATTCCGGCCATGTGGGACTTCCTGGTCAACGTCGTCGGGCTGGATCCGGAGCGGATCTACGTCAGCGTCTTCGGCGGAGACCCGGAACGGGGAATCCCCAGGGATGAAGAAAGCGCCGACATCTGGGAAAGGCTCTTCAAAGAAGCCGGGATCAGCCATGACCGTATCGATCTGGGAACCGAGGAACACGGCAACGCCGTCGGTAACCAAGGTGCCCGCATCGCGTTCTACGGCGACAAAAACTGGTGGTCCCGCGGCGGATCACCTGACGCCACACCCATCGGAGACCCCTGCGGGCCCGACACCGAAGTGTTCTACTTCTTCCCCGAAGTTGAGCACGACACCGCCTACGGCGAGTTCTCCCACCAGAACTCCGACGGCGGCCAATACCTGGAGATCGGCAACTCCGTCTTCATGGAATATCAGCGCCAGGAATCCGGTTTCGTGCGGCTGCCCCGACACCAAGTGGACTTCGGCGGTGGCCTCGAACGCATCGCCGCCGCTGCCATCGGCAGCCCCGACGTGTTCCGCATCAGTTTGCTGTGGCCCATCGTCCAGGCCCTTGAAGAATTGACCGGCGTCTCGTACGAGGAGCACAAAACAGCCCTTCGGGTCATCACCGACCACGTCAGGGGAGCGATCTTCCTGGCACTGGACGGAGTCCGTCCCAGCAACAAACAGCAAGGCTACGTCATGCGCAGGCTGCTGCGCCGTGCCATGCGCTTCGCCCACGAACTCGGTGTGGAGAAAAACTTCCTGTCCAACATCGTCCCGGTCGTCGTGGGCATCTACGCCGAGGACTACCCGTTGTTGGCAGAGAAAGAATCAGAGATCCGCACTGTCCTGGATAAGGAAGAACGAGCGTTCCGCCGCACCCTGGCCAAGGGACTGCGCGAGATGAGGCACCTGTCCAAGGAAGGCGACCTCGACGGCGCAGCCTTCTTCACGCTCTACGACACCTTCGGCTTCCCGCTTGAACTGAGCCGCGAAGAAGCCCAGCGGCAGAACTTCCCGGTGACCAGCGCCTGGGAAGAGGAATTCCAGAACCAGATGGAAGAACAGCGCCAGCGCTCCCAGAAAGCGGCCACCCTGGGCGTCCACTAACACCCCCCGGATCAGCAGTCCCGCATCGGGCCGGAGCAAGGGAGTTAGTGCCTTCGGCCCGATGCGCGGCTCAAGGAAACCCGCAGCTTAGACTGCCGATGCTCCCAAAAAGCTTGGAATAATCCGGCACGATCATTCGCTCTTCACAAGGACACCCATCATGAAATTGACCACGAAGCTGCTCGGTGGACTCGCGGCAGGGGCGCTGGCATTCTCCGGCGCCGCGCCGGCCAGCGCCGCCACGACTTACCCCACCCCCACGCCGACCCCCACCGACTGTTTCGGCGCCCTGCTGACCATGGAGTCGAACCGGAATCTCGGTGCAGTCTTCCTCGATGGCGGCAAGCTCCGCTGGGAGAACAGCAGTTGGTCCTCGCCCGTTCCGTTCGATGCGAGCTACCTGACGCAGCTCGGCGGGTTCGGGGATGAGACGTTCGGCAAGTTCTCCTACTTCGGTACCTCTTCGGACGGCAGAGCGAAGTTCTACGACGAACGCAAGGACCTCCAGTCGGACGGGACCTGGAAGCGCTCCATTGACGGGCCGGTGACCACTATCGGGAACGGCTGGTTCCAGAAGTCCATCACCACCGCCTATAGCGGCACGGCCGAGGTTCGGGGCCAACAGTTCGTCTTCCGGCTCACCAGCGGCGGCGAGCTCTACCGCTATACCCTCGATTTAAGTACCCGGTCCATCACCGGTACGGTCAAGGTGTTCGGCGGAGGGGCCTCCATCACCTCCATCGGCTCGGCGCCGGCTGTGGCCGTCAACGGCAAGCCCGTGGCCGTGTTGATGGCCACCCTTTCCACCGGCGAGCTGCGCCAGTACCTCATCCCGGATGCCACACCCACCCAGTGGAGCGCCAAGACGATCCGCCCGGCCGCGGCAAACGGGTGGCAGAACTTCACAGCCATTAGCGCCAGGAACTGCGGTACCAAGGGACAGATCGTGCTGGGCTACATCAAGCAGCGCCTGGTGGCTGCCTACTATGACCCCACCGGCCTGACGGCCAATGACCAGGACCTCGGCGGCAACGCCTCTTCCATGCCCGCGATGCCCGAGGGTACCAGGGTGTTCGGGTGACGCCCGTTCACTGACGGGGACGGAAGCGTCGGCGACGCTGACAATGGCGGACCTTCGGCCTTTGAGGGGCTTCGGTAAAAGAGCCGGTAATCGCGTATGAAGCTGGTTCTTTCCTTGACCACACTGGTCGCATGAGGAAGGGGCCATGCGGGCGCGTGGCAGGCAGGGAGTGTTTAGGCCGGGACGGGCTCTTAGTCCTGAACAGCGTCGTCGGCCGGGAAGGACTCGTCCGGAGTGTTGCAGAGCGGGCAGGGTTCCGGGAATTCACCCATTTGGGTCCACACCCAGCCGTCTTCGCAGTCGTCGTTGGTGCAGGGTGTTTCTGTCATGGATCCCCCAGATCTCATGTCCTGTGCCCGATGAGGTGGGCGAGTGGATGGTCGGTAAGTGTGGTTTTAGCGGCCCGGTACGCAGCCCGGGGCCGTGCCCCGGCATTTGTAGGACGCGCCTGGTTGGAGGTCAATTCCCGCGAAGAGTTGCGGCAGGGTGACCAGGTAGAAGCCCTTGCCCTTGAGCTGGGTGATGAGTTCGTCCTGGCCATCCACGGTGGTGCTGTGCACATCATGCTGAAGAATGATCGATCCGGGCTTGACCAGGCTCATGATCCGAGGAATGAACACGGCCTTGTTCCGGGACTGCCAGTCCAGGGAATCAACATCCCAAATGATCAGCGGCATCGCCGCTGCGGCGGCGACGGCGGCGTTCGTTGCGCCATAGGGGGGTCGCAAATAGGCAGGGACCACGCCCGTGGCTTTTTCTATGGCCGCCTGTGCGCCACGGATTTCCTTGTTCACCCCGGACGCCTGGAGCTTGGTCAGATACGGGTGGCTCATCGTGTGGTTGGCGACGGTATGCCCGGCATCGACCACGGACTTGGCAATGGCGGGGTTGGTGTTGACGTTCACGCCCTGCTCGAAGAACGTGGCATAGACCCCATGTTTGCTCAGGATGTCCAAGAGCCTGGTGGTTTGGGCGTTCGGTCCGTCGTCGTAGGTCAGGGCCGCGCAGGCAACAAGATCGCAGTTGATGTGCTCCAGTCCGCCCGGGACAGGCTCCGGTGCAGCGAAGGGGGTTTTGGCGATGACGGCTTCACGCAGCGCCTGCCCCGATGAGGAAACAACTCTGTCCGTGCTCTGAGCAGTCAGGGCAACCGTTGTGCTCTGGCCCAGCATGGCACCGGTGTCAGGGTCCCGATCGAAGGTGATGCTGAGCTCACCGTCCGCAGTGAACGCCACGGCAGAGAGCAACTCCTCATCGGCAACAGGGCCCGGGGAGGCCGAGGAGGATTCTCCGGTGGCTCCGGCAGGTTTGCTGGGCGACGGTTCCGCGGGGCCGGGACTGGAGGGCGTCAAGGGAACCTCCCGGACCAGGTCCCGCACTGTGCCGATTTCTGCAGGGTTGACCAACGTGGAGCTGGCCGAGATCACCCCGGTGGCGAGATCCTCATAGGTGATTTCGTCGGTGTGTCCGGTGATGGTACCGCTGGCCATGGTGGTTTGCATCAACCTGACGCCCACCACGCCTCCGGTGGCCAGAATGAGCTCATGGGTGAGGGACATCCCGTTGGACAGCAACGCTGCAGGGGTAGCCGGCAGCGCCTCCGGGACGTGCCTGCCCCCGGCACGCGCGTCCAGGACGCCCAGCAGCTTCTGGTCCAGCCTGCTGTTGAACCCCTCGGCCCCGCTGATGTACTGCCACGTTGCCGCTGTCGGGGAAGATCCCGACGTGCGGGTATTCATCGTCACAATAGTGGGGGCACCAAGGGCTATTGCCTTGGGGGCCGCGCTGATGCTCGCATTTACCGGCTTCGGCGGAGGACTGACAAAGCTGTCAGATTCACACGCGGAAATTAAAAGAATGCTTATTATCAGAATGCTGATTAATGAGAAGGTCCTAGTACTTGGGGAATGGGCAGGTGGTAGCGTCATCAAAAATCCCCCAAAAAATGCGGCGCTGTATCAGCGCCGCCCTAGCGATTGCAATCCCAATCCTAAGCGATTGAAGACTCGCAGTATAATAAGTGGTATCCCTCACCATGTATTCCCGGCCCTCATTCATGGCCGCTTTCTATGTGCCATCATCCACTCGCGCAAAGGTAGTCCACAGCTCATGTCCACGAACCCCCTGCGCCATGCCATCTCCCGCATGGGCGGCCGCGATCCCCACGAGAAGCACCGCCCATCCACGCCCCTGGAACTCTTTTTCGACCTGACCTTCGTTATTGCCTTCGGCGTCGCCGGCAGCCAGTTTGCGCACGCTGTAGCCGAGAACCACTTCTGGCCAGGACTCCTCGCCTTCTCCTTCGCGATGTTCTGCGTGATATGGGCATGGATCAACTTCTCCTGGTTCGCCAGCGCCTACGACACCGACGACTGGGTGTTCCGTGTGGTCACCATGGTCCAGATGGTGGGAGTCCTCGTCCTGGCCATGGGCATCGAGCCGCTGTTCCACTCGATCATCGAGGGCAAGCATGTGGATAACGCCACCATGGTGGCCGGCTACATCATCATGCGCGTGGCCCTGATCTTCCAGTGGCTCCGCGCAGCCCGGCAGGACCCCGCACGCCGAAAACTGTGCCTGCGGTACGCCGCGTACCTCGCCATCGTCCAGCTCGGCTGGGTAGTCCTTCTGTTGGCCGACGCCGACATCCCCACCATGCTCCTCATGGCGGCGCCGTTGTTCATCCTCGAAGTGATGATTCCTTACACAGCCGAACGAAAGGGTAACGGAACGCCGTGGCACGCCCACCACATGGCCGAGCGCTTCGGGCTCCTGGCGATCATTGCCTTGGGCGAATGCTTGATCGGGGCGATCGAGACCCTGCGGGCGATCGTCGGGGTCAACGGATGGACTGTTGAAACGGCATTGGTTGGCCTGAGCGGGACCGGGCTTGCCTTTGCCATGTGGTGGATCTACTTCGTGTTGCCCTCCGGCCAGGCGCTTCACGTCAGGCGGGACCGGGGGCCGAGGTTCGGGTACTGGCATATGCCCGTTTTCGCGGCGATCGCTGCGACAGGTGCCGGGCTCCACGTTGCCGCGTACTTCATCGGCCACGAGGCGCACGTCAGTGCTACCGTGGCCGTGGCGTCCATCGCGATACCGATCGCCATTTTCTACGTTTCACTGACCGCGCTTTACAGTTCACTTCTGGGCGTTGACCGCCGCTTCGTGTGGGCTGCTGTTTTCGTCGTTGTAGGGCTTGGCGGTGGTGTGGCCATGGCAGCTGCAGGGGTGTCCGTGGCGCTTTGCATGCTCGAAATGATGCTGGTCCTCGGACTGGTCATCGTCTTTGATGAACGGAAGAGCCACGCTGGCCGGGCAGAAGCTCTCCAGCGACTGGATTCCGCAGCAACCTCTTAGCAAAGAGCGGTCCGTCATGGCGTCACACGTGGTGGTTCAGGACCGCAAAGGACCAGACATGCCGCGGGGATCTATTCCCGGCCCGCAGGTTAGGGGTCAGGGGTGCAGCTTGGAGGGTTGGAATTGCCGCTGATGGAGAAATCGCCGCAGGTCAGGAAGTGTTCCTGGAGAACGCCCAGAGTGTAGGCGATCGTGAGGATGCCCAGGGCGGCGATGACGAGCACAGCTCGCTTGGGGCGGGAAAGATCCTCTCCGAAGCCGGGCCACAGCAACTGCGTGATCACCCAGACCGCAAAGGGTAAGCCCAGGATGGCGACCAGGATCCCGACCAGGTCCGCGATGAGTTCAACACCGCTCTCAGACTCCGAGGGGGAGAAGAAGCTGAGGATCAACCACAGCGAGGGAACCGATAACGCTGCGGCTTTCCACAGCCGGCCGCGGTAGGGGCGCGCTTGGACGAGGACAATGACCAGGCACGCTGTTGCGGCGGCCCACACTCCCAGAAGCTGATCGAAGAACAAGGTTCCCCATGCTCCGAGGGTGAACGCCGGCCACCACAACGAGGCGCTGATCCCTACAAGGACCAGCCCGGCCGCGGTATTGCCCGGCTTTGGGGTCTCTTCAATGCTCCGTCCAGCGGCTGCGGTTTCCACCCGGACAAAATAGCACCCAAAAGCTGCTGCCCCAGAACCGCCCCCGATGGCGGCGGCGCATTCTCCGGCCCCCAGCCCAGGGCAGGGTTTCCTTCGACTGCTGGCTGACGGCGGGCTCAATCCCGTTCAAGCCCGGGTTGGGCCCGCCGTTCCAAGCTTTGACCCCTGCCACCAGAGAGGCGGGGCCGTTCCTAGATCACGTCAGCTATGAGCAGGGAACCGTTGGTGAAGTCGGCGTGGTTTGGTCCGTTGAACAAGGAACACGATGGAGTGGCATTGGCCAAGGTCAAGGTGAGCTCGACAATTGCCGGGGTGCCGGCGTCATGGAAACGGCCTGCTTGTGAGTATCCGACCAGGACAATGACCGAGCTATCGGCACCGAGCTGCAGACCAGCAGGGACGGTCCAGGCAAAGTTTGTGGTGGCTGCACCTGAGCCGCCTTGCCAGTGTGCGGTCATAGTTCCGGCGTTGAGCGTGCCGAGGATGACCCCCGTGGCGGGAACGCACAACCCTCCGATGAGGGTGGCGTCGAAGTCCAGGGTGTATCCGGTGATGCCCGAGGGGCTGCTGCAGGTATTTGAGGCTGTCCCGCCGGTCATGGTGATGATGCCCGGGATGGCGGTCAGTTTGGGTGAGAAGTTGATGTCACCGGTGACGTTGCTGCAGTTGACGAGGTCGAGCAATTGCGTCTGGTTGCTCTGGGGTGTGTCTGCGACAGCGGCTGTGCCGCTGATAAGGGTTAGGGCTGCTGCGGCTATGACCGCGATGGACCGACGAAAAAATTTCACGAGAGTTCCCCTTGCTCTGCGGACGACGCGGAGTGTCGCGTCAGGGGTTATGCTCGCAGTCAATTCCGAGGACGACAAGACCTTGACTCTGATCCTGGCAAAGGATCACCAAACCAGCTTCGTTGCAGGCAAGTGTCCGCGTCGATATTACAACCCGTGCACCAAGTGGCAGATTCCATAGGCCGGTGACACCAAAGTACGGACTTGGATAAGGGAGAACGGCACTCATGTCGCGGACCGCGGACTTACGAACGCTCAAGCGCCGGAGCGCTAGGAGGCCGACCGCAAACACCCCTAGGGTATCCGGGCCCGGGTCTAGTCCTCTGATTCTCCGGGGCAGGGCTTCTTCCAGAGCCCAATCTATGAGTTTGAGCTCGAACTGTTCCGGCTGTAATGCTCCATGGATGTAGGCATCGAATTCCAAGACGCCGGCGGTCCCGCCCTGCGCCCAGTATCTGAGCCATAGAAGGTCAAGGCTGATGGTCCTCGTCCCGAGTAGGTTTCCTGCGGCATGACGAGGGTCTCTCATGTTAGATATCCCAGTGCTATCGAGCGTGCCTCCTGCACGCCCACGCTCTCATGTAAGTCTGGACCTAGTCTTGGAGCCAGCCCCCTTCAATCAGGCGTTGCCGAAGCGCCAGGCGGGTCACCGGTTCATGACCGTCCTGGAACTTCCGGCGGACCGAAGCCAGATGCTTTTTCACCCCATCTACGCTGATCCCCATCGCTTCGGCGGTCTCAGCCATGGTGGCTCCTTTCCCAGCGAGATAGATGGAAACTACCTCGTGTTCCCTCGCGGTTAACTGCGGTCTTGTGTCCTCACTTGCCAAAACAGCAGCCACTTCCGACGGGACGTATTGCTCTCCTTGGGCCGCTGCCCGGATGGCTGCTTCCACCACCGCAGCGGGGGAGGTCTTGGGCACATAGGCCAACGCTCCCGCCGCGTAGGCCTGCCTGATCACTGCCGGGTCCGTCACGCTGCTGCACACCACTACTTGCGGCCCAGCCGACAGGAGTGCTCGGATCTTGGCCGACAGAGGAATATTGTCTCCAAGCAGCACGTCCAGAATGACGACATCGGACAGTCGGTCAAGATGCGGGACGAGTTCGGCCCAAGACGCGAAACGACCGACGACGCGGATGCCCTCAGTGTTGCCCTCCAACCACACGGCAAGGCCTTCGCGCATAACAGCGTGGTCCTCGACAATGTCCACATCAAGGGTCGGCGCAGATAACGCATAGCGGCGCCAACCTCCATTCCAGCTCCTTGTTCTGGTCATGGTCTGTGCCCCCCAACAAAACTTCTTGCATTTTCTCGTCATGATTCCGTCAGTAACGGCACTGTAGTCGTTGGGGGAGCTATGTTCTGGCATTTGGCGTGCCGTGCATCAGAGGTGCACCTGGTCTCAGGAAATGGGAACAACGCATCCCCGCCGTGCGAAGTAGTTCGTCAATCAGCGAAAGATGAGACTAGGCCCTCGTCTACCGCCTTGCCCGGTTTCTACTGAACGCTACGGCCATCGTTCCCCTCAAGAGTCAAGGGACGCTCTAACGTTTTGTGTGGAGAATAGGGTCATGTGCGGCAGATACGTTATGTCCAAAGCAGCGAGCGATCTTCTGAGCCACTTTGAGGCAAGGGAGGTTGAAGGCAGCGCTCCTGGGCCGAGCTGGAACGTCGCCCCGACCCAGAACGTGCCTATCGTGGCCGAACGCCTGGACGAGGGAACCCTCGACCGGCGCCTCCTCATAGCAAAGTGGGGCCTGATCCCGTCATGGTCAAAGGACACCAAGATCGGCTCGCTCATCAATGCCAGGAGCGAGACCATCCTGGAGAAGCCCTCGTTCAGGTCCGCTGCGGTCAAACGCCGGGCGATCGTTCCTGCCGAGGGATATTACGAGTGGCAGAAGACCGAGGATGGCAAGAAGATCCCGAACTATCTGTTCTCCGAGAAAGAACCGTTGCTGGGCTTCGCCGGCCTGTACGAGTTCTGGCCAGATCCGGAGCTCCCGGAGGATGATCCTGAACGATGGTTGCTGACCTGCACGGTCCTGGCTGCAACGACGCAGGACGCTTTGGGACACGTCCATGACCGGTCCCCGGTCATCATCCCCAAAGAGCGCGTCACCGAAACTACTCACCGAAACCACCCAGGGTCTAAACGACCTTCCGGCCCTTTTCGGTGTCTGCGGTCTAGCGTTGAAGCCATGACGGAAACGAGGACCATGCTTAGACGGAAGGAATGCGGCCAGTGGGCTTGATTGGATACGCAAGGGTGAGTACCCGCGACCAGCACCCGAAAGCCCAGGTAGCCGAACTACGTGCATTCGGATGCGTGAAGGTGTTTGTGGATCACGGAGTATCCAGCCGGCTCAAGGACCGTCCCGAATGGCTCCGGTGCTTGGAGTACATGCGGGAAGGAGACACTCTCGTGGTACGGAAGATGGACCGACTAGCCGGCACTGACACCATGGCCTTGGAAACCCTTCGAAACCTGGGGGGAGAGGGGCATCGACTTTCGAAGCCTCACAGAACCAGCAATCGACACCACCACGGCCATGGGCCGGGCCTTGTTTGGCGTAGCCGCTGTCTTCCTCCAATTGCGGGTGGACGCCATCAGGGAAAACACCATGGCGGGTCTGGCCCACGCACGATCCCAAGGACGGGTCGGTGGACGCCCCACCGTCATGACGCCCGATCGGGTTGACCAGGCCGTGCGTATGAGGGAAGACGGGAAACCCATCACCCACATCGCCCGGATCCTCGGGGTTGGCGCATCAAGCGTCACCCGCGCACTCGCCAAAGCCGAGGAAAGCCGGCACGAAGCGCTCGTTGAAACCACGTCAGGCAAGGGGAAACTGACATGCACCTGAACTCGATAATTTCCGATGTGCTCGCCTGGGAGCGGCACAGCAAGCGAGTTGAGACCCTTCAGGCCGAGAAGCGCTCCCTTCCTTGGTGGGGATTCGTGGATGGGTTGCACATGTCAAGGGCTCTCAAAGAGGCCACAGCGGCACAGGCCCGTTACGCAGAGCGTTTCACGAGCGCCGACCTTCACCGGATAGCCGAGCTCATGACAATGCGCGTCTGGCACTCTGCCGCGCAAGACTTCGTCGACGGTGGGAACAAATACGGGCCAGTTGCAGAAACCAACATTGATGCCATCACCCTCGACGTCCACCAAGGGCTGCATGAAGGCTCAATGACTTTCCCAGAGGCCCACCTTGGGCTCGCATCCCTAGAGTCTGCGCCCTCAGTCCTCAAACTGCTTACACCCGAATTCATCAAAACCACTGCCCAAGAAGAAATCGACTACCGCAAAAGAGCAGCGGCATCTGATGAATTCCTCCGACAGGAAGGCACCGCAGAGAACGGTGACAGGATCATGACCGTTCAGCACAAGCAATCCGGACTCCGGGCGATCTTCACGGACACGCAAGACGGCTTCGGGGGGATTTACTCCAAGCCCTATCGCATCGCGTCGATCGATCCTGACAAACCGGGTCCGTCGAGTGACTGGGAAAGATTCGCAGGGCTTGGGATTGGAACCAGACTGTACCGATACGGAGCTTCCATCTGGCCAACAATCCGATGGAGGTCGCACACAACATCCCCGGCGGCCGCGGCAGTACGGCGGAAACTCCACCGGGAAAACCCATACCGTTGGGATGCCAGGTGTGATTGGTGCACGCGGGTTGACGAAACAAAGTGGCTGTACTGGGACAAACGAACCCAAGCCGAATTCAGCGACCATCCATAAGACCGCAACACGCACTTCCCCTTTGCTCTCGTAATGGGGAAGCGGCAAGCGAACGAAGATTGTCAGGGCTGCCTTGTAGGCTCACTGCATGCGGAGCTCAAGGTCATTTACCGGGCCTGCCAGAGCGCCGTCATCGCGAGACAGAACACGGGAAGAGACTCCGCTTTCAGCGTCTTCTAGGCCGCGTGGCCTACCGTCAATGAAGTAACAAGGATTAGGGGGAATCAATGACACAGCAAGACTTAGTTCTCATCTCACCAGAGGTACGAGAGGTGCTGACGGATCCGGTCGCTGACCGATTGCAGGTTGAGGGGCAAGGGGAGTTCAACTGCGTCTCCTGCAAGTTGCCGGGGTCCACCGACCAGGGCGACGCCGTTAGCGTCGTGGTGTTTCAGCATCCGGACCAGATGGTCATCAAGCTGGCACACCAGCTGTGTGTTGAGTCCGTAGTCATTCCTACGGACAAGCTGTACAGCCAATTGCCGAGCGTCCTTGAGCCTGAAGCCGATGACGTAACGACAGTCGCGGGCGTGACGGAGATTCCCGGGCAGGGCAAAGTCGCTACGTTGGTGTTCGACAGAGAGCGTGGGTTCAGTGCGTTCAGCGAGGCCGGCGACAGCATTGATCCTTGGTTCAGTGCGTTGCTCAAGTCCGGTTGGAGCCTCGCTCCGGCAGCTATATCGTGGCCGCGGCCAGTCCCACGCTGGAAACTCGCTCTCGACCGGAAGCAAGGTATCGGTGAAATATTCGCCGCCGACAAGAGTTCATTCCTGGACCAGCTGCCACCGCTTCCCCCTGGATGGACGGAGCTAGCGGCCAGGAACAAAGAGATCCTTATAGTCGCTGGCAGCGGCCTGGGTCTTGCCGCCAACGAAGGCATGGGCAGCGCCGTACGGCGATCACTTGACGAAGCCGCCCAACAAGGCAACCTGCTGGCCGGACGAATCGCAGTGTCACTCGTGGCCATGCCTCCCGCGCTCCGTCGCGCAAAACAGCAGACAGTACGCAGCGGGCTTGCCAGTGAATTGCGGACCGCACTTGAACAGCGCGCACGTCCCGGCCAGGCAAACGCTGGGGGCTTGAACGCCACCACTGAGCTGGCTCCTCTGCCGGCGAGGCCTAAGCTGCATCTGACAGCGTACGGGGATTTTCCGATCCTGCTGGTAGACCTTGCCGCGCCGCCGGAAGCGCAAGAAGTCACCGATACATTGATTGAGCGCATGCTGGATGAAGGCATGAAGCCGTTCACGGGTTGGGACCAAGGACCAGTCGCGCTACCGCCCGAGGGCTGGGGTTACGTTCTGTGGCCCTCCCAAGTCGTCATCATGGCAGGAAAAGGCAGCGATGACATGCCCCGGAAACTGCTTTTCGAGCCGTTCCGCCCAATCAGCAGTTGGTACGAATCCGTCAAGAAGTCTCCCAATTCATCTCTTGGATTGATGGTTGGGAACATGAACCTGCCCGCCCCGGAACAAGATCAGCAACGTTTCCAGCAAGCCATCGAAGAGCGCATGGCGGCCGGAGACGTCCTAGCCTGCGCACTGATGGGAATGTGTACAGAATGATCCCCAACGACGAGGCAATGAACGTCGCCGTTGCGCGCGAGGAATACCGGGCGCGCTTCTGGCTGAGCGCAACACTGGCCTACTCAGCGGCATGCTGTCTTTGGTTCCTGGCAAGTCATATCTGCTGACCGAGCCGGGGTATTGGGCTTTTTCTGCCGCGCTGCTTGCCTCCACGGTCTGGTCTGCATGGCGCTGGAATCTAGCCACGAGCGCTGCAACAGTTCGATACCCGCGGCCAAGCATCATGGTCAGGAATCTCTTCAAAAACTCACACCAAACCATCAGAGGACAGGAAGCCCCGCAGAAATGACGACCCAACAGAATCTCATGAGTGGCGACGGCTGGTACGCGGCGGTCGAGGGACGGTCCGCCAGTGATCCGGACAGGGGCTACTACGCCGCCCCCAAAGAAGATCAAGCAAAGCTTCGATACGCTCCGGTGATCGCTTGGGAGCGGTACACCGAAGCCGACGGCACGCCCATGATGCGAGCCTGGCTGAGCGGGCAATCGCCCATCGCCTCCGATAGATTCCCGGAGGAATGCCGCTCGTATTTCATCAACCATTTCGTGCCTGAACAGCCCGAAGGCACGCGATCATTCATATGGGCCTGAGTGGCGGCGCGGGAGCTACCTACCCACGAAGATTCTTGTAGACTGAACACAGATTTCCTTTTTGCAGAAGGGGAGAACGAGGAAGGACCGGCACCTCGTGCCGGTCCTTCCTTTCTTAAACCCACAGAATCAATCACCTTCCCCATGGGCCAAGACAGCCAGCGACAGCTCACGATCTGCTGGGAACAGTTCTTTTCAGCTGGGACGACACATCGGGATAACCGTGGTCACCGGGATGCAAGCGCAGGAACCTAACGCCCAAGGCAGCTATCAAAGAAGCCGGGGGAGTCGCACAGGACTACTACGCGCGATCTTCCAAAACGCACGGCGCGCTCCAATCACCAAACAGCCACTACCAAAATCCCGTTAAAAACCTCTAGAAATAAGGTCAAAATCCCTTTAAATCCAATTGGATAAACGTTAGAATAGTAGTAGCAAGCCAGCCAGACGAACCTAACCAAACTGATACGAAACGCAGGACTGAAAATGACTTCCTCAACCACCGATTACACGGTTTACACCAAGCCGGACTGCCGGAACTGCGACAAGACCAAGGCCTATTTCGACTCCAAGGGCATCACCTACACGGCTGTGGACATCACCGAAGTACCCGCCGCTTTGGAGTACATCACCCAAGAGCTCGGCTACTCCCAGGCACCCGTCATCGTGAACAACTCCGAAGACCAGGACCACTGGTCCGGCCTACGCCAAGACAAACTCGTCCAAGCAGCCATGACCCACAAGGCAGCGTGAAGACCATGACCACCCCGCACCCGGTGGACGGCTTCACGATCAGCCCACGGATCCCGCTGGACGTGGACCTGTTCCGGCAGACCAACCCCAGCGGCACGATCACCCCCGACCCGATAGAACCCGAAGTTATCGACCTGTACGACGGCTTCTACGCCGTCCCCTACAAGGGAGGGGATGACCGGTACCTTGAGGCAATCAGCCGCGCACCTCTTGGTCCCGGCGGTCTCTGGGACGAACACACCGCAGACCAGCACCAGCCCAACGACCTCACCCACGATGAACCGGGTGGGACCGAACCTCAGAACGAAACCAGCACATCGCCCGCAAACACCAGCAGCGCACGAGGAAAAGGACTCATCATGGCCGGCGAAACCACCATTACTGTCATTGGAAACCTGACATCGGACCCCGAACTGCGGTTCACCCCGTCAGGATCCGCGGTAGCGAACTTCACGATCGCATCAACACCCAGGACCTTCGACCGCCAGTCCAACGAGTGGAAGGACGGGGAGACACTGTTCCTCCGCGCCAGCGTGTGGCGGGAAGCAGCTGAGAATGTGGCTGAGTCCCTGACGAAGGGCACCCGCGTGATCGTGTCGGGACGGTTGAAGTCCCGGTCCTACGAGACCAAAGAGGGTGAAAAGCGCACCGTGATCGAACTCGAGGTAGACGAGATCGGCCCCTCACTGCGTTACGCAAATGCGAAAGTAAACCGCACCCAGCGCAGCAACCAGGGCGGAGGGAACGGCGGCGGATTCGGCAACCAGCCTAACACCGGGCAGCCCGCCCGGCAGGACGACCCATGGGCCGCGAACTCGCAAGCGAACGCCGGTTCTTGGGGCAACGGGCCCGACTCCGAACCTCCGTTCTAAACCACCAGCTGTCGGGGTCAGGCTGGCCCCGGCACCACTCCCTCCAACAAGTACAGGACTTGAACATGACCCATGGTGACGATGACTTCCGTTGAAAAGAAGAGCCCCTACTTCACCGAAGAGGACCTCAAACAGATCCGGGCCGCGGTTCAAGCCGTCGGTCAACTCGAGGGCTATGTGTCTATTTCGGACTTCGTTGAAGCAGCTGCGCGCCGAGAGCTGCGCCGCCTGCAGCGCAAGTACAACAACGGCCGGAAGTGGCCGGGTGTTGAAGCCGGCGAGCTCCGCCCAGGGCGCCGCACGCGCGCCGAAGCAGCAGCGAAGGAAGACCACACATAACGGGGCGGTGCATACTGTCAGTGTTGGCCGCTATCCAACAAAAGAAGGAGGAGACCCGATGGGGTCTCCTCCTTCGTGCTTGCGTCCTGGAATCTTGGGGGAATCATGAGGACGAGACTCAGCGTAACAACGCTGTCTGACAAACTCCCGGGAACCGGCGCCGGACTGAAGCGAAGCGCCATCCCAGCATCTCGCGTTGGTAATGCCCTAGCCGGGGACGTTCCTCGGATCGTTGCCGTAGCTGTTTTTCTCGGCAATGGTTCCGTCCTGGTTCTTGATGATGTGCTCCACTTTGTCCTTCATGGCAGCCTCACGTCCCTGAGCCGTTGCCTCAGCCTTCGTCCCGCCGGTGGTGAAAGCCCGATCAGTGCCCTCGCGCTTGTTCTTCCACGTGCCCTCTTCGTAATACGTCTCGATGTCACCCTGTGCCACAACGTGTCCCTTCGATCAGAATCAATTACCTTCGCCACGATACACAGCGGTGGCCGGAGGTTTGCGGAACGGACGGCCCCAGGAAAAGTACTTTCAGTTTTCGCGTCACGTTTGACCAGAAGCCGGCACTTATAAAGGGGCGGTGCCTGCACTCCGGGTCAGGAACTCCGGTCCCATCCGGGCATGCGCGTCTTCAGTTCCTTGATGCGGGCAGGGTATTCGCCCTTCTTCGCGTGCACCTTCTGTCGCGCCAGCCATCCGGCCAGTGCCCGTTCGGTGGGGTCCCAGGCAGCTCTGTGCGGGTGTCTGCCGTTCTTCTTGATCCATTCAATGAACTCGGTGGCCCGTTTCTGCCAGCGACGTTCTACATTGAGTGCGTTTCCGTCCATCCACCCCGGGAAGGCGGCATCGAGTGCCTGAATGGCTTCCTTGGCCAGCAGGCCGCGCCTTTTCTGGTTCCGCAGAACAATGAGAACCCCTGCCAAGCGTTCAGCCTCGCTCCCGCTCTGGCCGTCAGGGGCAGGCAGGCTGCCGTGTCGTTGTACATAGGCGGCTATCTGCCGGGCCGATTCGACGTATGGCTGTCTGTCCTGGTCCGAAAAAGTCTCACGCCATTCAGGTAGGCGCGTATCCAATTCTTCAACGCGGGCTGGAAAACGTTCTTGCCGGGCATCGTTGCGTTGTCTGTGCAGCCATTTGCTGAGGAAGCGTTCTGTAGGGTCATCGGCGGAGGGGCGAGGGAACCGTCCACGCTGTTGGACCCAGGCAATGAACTCGTCCGCTCTGCTGTGCCACAGTTCGGTGGCGTGATCGGCCCGCGCGGTCCAGTCCGGGTGCGCTTGTTCCAGGATGCGGGCAGCGGCCTCGGGCAGGTTCCCCGCCGCATGGAGCCTGCGAAATCTGTGGAGAGCGAGTGCCAGGCGTTTGTGTTCGCCGGATGGGGGTGTGTGCTGAGTCGGGAGATACCCGTTGTCCTTGTAAAACTCAGCTATCAGCCGCGCTGTCTCTTCTGCGCTTCGTTTGTCCCGACTCTTGGGTCGCTTGCTAGTCCGTGCGGAGGACAATGGCTTTGGAGCCCTCCGGGATCAGCGCCTCGGCAGCTGCTTTGGCTTCTTCGTACGTCTCGCCTTCGGCATCGACATAGGCTTGTTTGCCGTCGGCGGCCTCTACGGTCAGGATCACTTTCACCCCAATATCCTAGGCCGCACTCTCCAGGAAGGTCTTTTCCAGCGCCGCTTGCAGCACGGAGGCCTTGCCGCTGCGTCGGAGATCCACGGGCCGGGTCCCCTGCAGGGCAGGGGAGGGGGCCATCATCCACAGCGCGAAGTAATTGTGGGGGATCCGCAGCTCCAAGGCCCGTTCGAAGAGCGCCACCACGGCCGGCTCCAAGGTCAGGTCGGGGCGGAACTGGTAACCAGGGCAATAGGTCCCTTCCTCTCCAATGAAGACGCGGACGAGTTGCCGCATCATCGGTTCGGGATTCTCACGCACGCCTGAAAGTCTCTCGTGGACCTGTTCCAGGCTGGGTAGTCCGAACTCTTCCCGTATCCGCGCCCACAGTTGCTCCGGAACGGGGGAGCGGTACAGGTCGGTCGGCATTAGCTGATGGATTCCAGCAGCCAACGATCGGCCGCGGGGTCCAGGCGCAGCAGAAAGGTCCGCAGGGCTGAATTTGCGGAGAGCTTCACCTGCACCCTCCAGAACTCGATATCCACGATGTTTCCCACTCCTACCGGAGCAGTCCGGCGGCGCTCCCACCAGGAGTCCCGTTCGAACCAGTGCACCGGTTCTTCGGTAATAACCCAGAGCCGGCCGTCATGCCTGACGGCCAACGGTCGCCCGGTCGGGCTGAACCGGACATCGACGGGGGCATTGAGGGTTGTTTCATTCGCTGTTGCTGTCACGGTTTACGCGCTCTCCTAGATTCCTGCTCATTGCTTCTCCGCGACGGGTCACCGCCGAGGCCCACACCCATGTTCGGTACGTCAATGGCCCGTCCTTCCACGTCACTTCCGCCGCGCGTTCGGTCCAGGCGAACACCTCGCCCTCCACCAGCTCGGCGCAGTTCGGGAAACGCAGCCACGCACGCACGGGGATCCCCGGATAGCCGTTACGCAAGGGGAAGTGCTTGAAGTCAAGCTCTTCCAAGGTGAGCCCGAACGGCTGCGCACGCTTGGAATACCTCGCGTGCAGCGCCTTGGCCTGATCCGGGTTCACTATCACACTCATTCGTATATATGTTCGAACGACTCGTAAAAATTGTAGCGGCTCATGAAGGGCCGCCGGTACCAGTCTGAGGTGGAGCTGAGACAAAATAGCCGCCTCGTGGGCGGCGTGGACGGCTTGTACACAATGGGGACAGCTTTGAGCTGTGCGGAGGGCTCCACCTGCCCGCCAGTGTGCACAACCCGTCCACCGCCAGAACGCGAGTTAGCGGTTTTGGAGGTGCGGTGGGAGTTCGACGTCGGCTGGGTCAAGCTCCGGTCTGGACCGGAGCATGGACAGCGGATGTCTGAAGGATTTGCCGGTCCAGGCGACGTCGGTTGATATCTCGACCACGATCGGTTCCACCAGTGTCAGGTGAACCGGTCCTTTGTCTTTGCTGAATCTGTTCAGCGAGGTTTCGCTGATCTCTTCGGGCCAGGGGTGCCCTGGCTGTGCGTGGCGGAGCTGGCGGCCCAGCTCACGCCCTACCCGTGTGGAAAGGACCGTGGAGCGGCCGACGATCCGTAGCTGCCCATTGACCGGCAAGCCGGCGATGATGGCCTGCGGTTGCGTTATCGGACCGATGACGGCTGCACAGACCGCATCGAACGTGCTTTTTGTCTTCAGCTTGAACCAGGCGCGCGAGCCATCATAGGGCTGCGCCCCTCCCTTGAAGACCAGTCCTTCCACGCCTGTGGCTGGCAGGTCCTTCAACCAGGTCTTGGCCAGTTCCATGTCCGTGGTGGTGGGGGAGAGGTTCAAGGGAGCGGCCCAGTGGCGGGCCAGTTCCTCGAGCAGCTGACGGCGGCCCGTGAACGGAACACCCCGGATGTCCTGCCCGGCAACGGCGAGCACGTCAAAGGCCGCGTAGGATGCCGGCAGCTCGTGGACCAGGGCCGGCAGGGCCGCCCTGGAGCTGACTATGCGGCGCTGCAGCGCCTCGAAGTCCAGCCGGTCCCCGTTCCAGATCACCGCCTCACCATCCAGGACGACACCTGGAGGAACTAGGGCCCGCACAGCTGCGCAGAGCTCAGGGAAGATGCGGGAGAGTTCTTTGCCTTGCCTACTCCACAAGGTCACCCGATCAGAATCACTCAAAATGATGGTTCTGAAGCCGTCCCATTTGGGTTCTGCGTATAGGCCGCCCGGCAGTGCGCCCGGGCCGGGGAATGTCTTGACGAGTTTCGCCAGGGCAACCGCAACCGGTGGTTGCAGTGCCCGCGGAATGGACTCGTCCATGGCTCCAGCCTAAGGGACCAGGACCAGAACGGACCTTCGCTGCGCTTCGGCCTGTAAAAACCTGTTTTTGCCTTACATGTGGCTGGGTTGTTCTCCGTACAAGGCCACTGATCGTAGCCGTCCGGGGGCCCGACCCGTCAACCCACGCAACCGGACAATCCCACGCGGTCGCTTCGCTCCCATATTTCGCGGATTGCCCGGTCACTCTTCGGGGTTGACGGCCCACCCTCGACCGGCTGCGACGTGGGGGCCTCGCACGGCGGGGCAGGAAGGAGGTGGCTACATGAGCATCGACGAAGCGATCAAGCTCGCGACTTCGGTCGTGAGCTTGATGACCGCTGTCATCGCTCTACTCTCCATGCGGAACGCACGCTCAAAGAGCAAACGCTCCCGAGGGGCAACTCGGAAGCGTAAGCGTAAAGCAAGGAAGAAGTAGTCACACAAACCGGTGGTCGTGACCGCTTCGGTTGCGGCCACCGGATCCTTCTCAGACTAAGTCCTACTCAACGATAAGGAAACCCTCATGGAACCACTGACCATCGTGAACTTCGTTCTCTCACTCACAGCACTGGGAGCGTCGATCATGGCGTACCGCGCCAACTCCAAGCTCCACAACGACGGAAGCTAAGCCGGGGCCGGTAGCGGGCTGTCACATGGCGGCCCGCCCTACCGGGCCGGCCCGGGATCCGCCGGCGACCGTTGCTCCTCCGAGTGTGCTTCCCTGAGGACCGCGGTGATGGTCCGTATGGTCTCGGGGTCGTCCTGCCAACGGCTCCCGTCCCGAGGGCAGGCGTTGAGGCTCTTCACTCCGACCTCGGCGGCGAGCTGCAGCAACTCGGCGCGCGCAGCATCGAGCTCTGCCAGTTGCTCCGGGCTCACGTGCCCGGCCGTTAGCGGCTCCTGTTCTACGGGCGCGTCTTGCACCGCCGCCGGCGGGGTGCCGCCTTCAGTCGGCAGGCTGCGCCAGTTCAGGAAGTTCCGTAGTCCCATTGCGTACCTCTTCGTCCGAAACAAGTGTCCCGCCTGGGATTGGGGGTAACCAGGCGGGACACTTCCACCGTACCGGCTTCACCTGAGTGTTTGGGTGCCGCTACGTGCTCGCGGGGCTCGCACCCCTTGTGGGCGTCCTCTCCGCTTCGCTCCGTGGCC
>Ga0308171_1001375_pt1 | contig 33355 bp, 27 predicted proteins | sample PhyGR1_FD_202135 | JGI IMG/M metagenome (GOLD analysis project Ga0308171, IMG submission 202135) | Phyllosphere microbial communities from UC Gill Tract Community Farm, Albany, California, United States - DLSLSG.R1 | ecosystem: Host-associated > Plants > Phyllosphere > Unclassified | place: USA...
CTGGCGCGCTACAGTGGCATATCCGCGTCGCAGCTATCGAGGATCGAACGCGGGCAGGGCGGTAAGTCTGCGGTCTTTGGCTGGCACCCGGATTACCTGGCGATAGAACTGCAGGACCGGTTGATCGTGTTCACTCACCCCGTCCTGGCAAATGTCGCTGGGGGCGGGGTTCGACCTATCCATCCCAGTTATCAGAAATGAACGACACATTGCCCTATGAGGCAGTTTGACCACCGACCTCATGATGTGGGTAGGAATGCTGAAAACCTGGAGGAGGCACGAACCCGCTGCGCGGGAGGGCGTGCGGGGCGCGGTTGAGGTGATGTAACGGGCGTTGCGCGCCGGTTGAGCGTTTCGGGAGGCTGGCAGAGCATCGGGGTTTCACGAAAGGAGCCCTGCCATGACCATCCTTGCCCCGGTTGTTACCGTCAGCCCGTTACGCCAGCGTCTTATCGACGAGATGGATCTGCGCCGTTTCGGCCATGAGACGCAGCGCAACTATATCCGCGACGTCGGGCGGTTCGCGACGTTCCTGGGGCGCTCGCCGGATACCGCGACGGCAGAAGAGGTGCGGTGCTTCCAGATCGAGCAATGTGACCTGGGCGTGCCGGCGCCGACCATGAACGCCATCGTGTCGGCATTGCGGTTCTTCTTCACGCATACGCTCGACCGCCCCGACCTGGCGCGCAAGCTGGTCCGCATGCGGCACGTGCGCAAGCTGCCGGTGGTGCTGAGCCAGGACGAGGTGGCGCGGCTGCTGGCGGCAACCACGTGCCTGAAGCATCAGGCAGCGCTATCCGTCGCCTATGGCGCGGGGTTGCGCGCGTCCGAGATCGCCGCGCTCAAGGTCCGCGACATCGACAGCGAGCGCATGCTGCTGCGGGTCGAGCGCGGCAAGGGCGGACGGTATCGCAACGCGATGCTGCCGGCCGGGCTGCTGGCGCTGCTGCGGGAATGGTGGCGGGTCGGTCGACGGGAGGGCGTGTTGCACGTCGATGGCTGGCTGTTCCCCGGCCAGCACTATCTCAAGCCAATCAGCACGCGGCAGTTGCACCGCATCGTCGTCGAGGCGAGCGTGGCGGCGGGCATCGGCAAGCGGGTTGGACCGCACACGCTGCGGCACTGCTTCGCCACGCATCTGCTCGAGGACGGTATCGACGTCCGCATCATCCAGACGCTGCTCGGGCACGCGAAGCTGGAAACCACTGCTTATTACACGCAGGTCGCCACCCGGGTGCTGCGCAACGTCACCAGCCCGTTCGACCGGCTCGCCACGGCCGCCAGAGAAGCGAGAACGTCAAGCGGCTGAGCGGGCATGCGCGCCTCCATCGAGGTCGCAGACATCTTCAGTGCCGCGGGTCCTGGGTATCGTGCCGCCCATGCAGGGCACCTGAGCCTGCACCAGTTGAAGGTCATGTCGGCCATCGAACATTGCCGAACCGCCGTCATGGGCGGGCATGTCGAGGCCTGCACCGACTGCGGGCACTGGCGGGTCGCGTATAACTCCTGTCGCAACCGGCACTGCCCACGGTGCCAGGGTGCGGCCGCGCGCACCTGGCTCGCCGAGCGCGAGGCCGACCTGCTGCCGGTCGGCTACTTCCACGTCGTCTTCACGCTGCCGGCCGAGGTCGCTGACATCGCGTGGCAGAACAAGGCGGCGATCTACGGGCTGCTGTTCCAGGCGGCGTCCGAGACGATGACGACCATCGCCGCGGACCCGAAGCATCTCGGCGCCCGCATCGGCATCACCGCGGTGCTGCATACGTGGGGCTCGGCGATGACCCACCATCCGCACATCCACATGATTGTCCCGGGCGGCGGACTATCGCCGGACGGCAGCCGCTGGGTCTCGTCGCGTCCGGCGTTCCTGCTGCCGGTGCGCGTCCTGGGCAAGCTGTTCCGCCGCCTGTTCCTGACCCGGCTGATGGCCCTGTACGATACTGGGCGGCTCGGCTTCCACGGTAGCCTCGCGCATCTCGCCGACCGACGCGCGTTCCTGCGGCATCTGACCCCGGTCCGGAAGAAGCGCTGGGTGGTCTACGCCAAACCGCCGTTTGCCGGACCGGAGACGGTGCTCGCCTATCTGTCGCGCTACACCCACCGCGTTGCGATCTCGAACAGTCGGCTGCTACGCTTCAACGAGACTGGCGTCACCTTCCGCTACAAGGATTATCGCCGGGGCGGTGCCGACCGCCAGCAGGTCATGACGCTGACCGCCGAGGAGTTCATCCGTCGGTTCCTGCTCCACGTCCTGCCCAAGGGCTTTCACCGCATCCGCCACTACGGATTGCTCGCCGGCGCCACCCGCAAGGCACATCTCGAACGTGCCCGCGAACTGCTCGGGATTGTGCAGCCTGTCGTGCCCGATGCTCCGGTCGAACCGGACGATATACGGCCGCCATGCCCATGTTGCGGCGGGCGCATGGTCGTGGTCGAAACCTTCGAGCGCCAGTGTCAGCCCCGCGCACCGCCGGCCCATGCACCACTATCCGGGATGCAGGCGTCGTGACCCGGCACCGCCCGAGGACAACATACTCCGCAGCGCCGGTGCTTACGGAAACGATGCCATTTGTGCCAGCCGCCGCCGGAGCGCTGGCCACCTCGACTGTTACCGGGCTGTCCCCGCCGGTGAACCCATCCTGCCCACTGGATTCCGGACGGTCCGAGTTCACGGGCGCGTCCACATATGCCGTGTTACTGCGCACTCCAGCAGGCTGGAAACCGAAAACCCCATAGCGCACCGCCCGCGGCCCACGGGTTCGGGCTTCCAAGACTTTCGTACGCCTACCGGCATCCGAAACTCTTCAGGAGAGCGGAATAGCCGCTTCCGGGCCGCCCGTTCCGGTAAGCTGCCATTTGTTCAGGCAGCGGGGTAGGGGCCGGAGGATCGGTTCCTTGTGGTGAGCGGCCTATCCGCTTCCGGCTACCCTTCGTTGACACCGGATGTTCGTTCAGCGGCTATAGCATGCGGGATTAAGACGTTCGAAATCTTAGAAGGAGAATGCTAGCTTCAAAAAGCAATTATTCTGATCACCGAGAACGCGGCTTGCGGCGCGCGTTTAAAGTCGGTGAGTTCCGCCCTCTCGACGGGTGTCAAAGGTATGGAAGTATTGGTCCTACGCGAATTCCCATACTCATAGAGCGTCGGACGTCAGGCTTCCGCGCGGTACTGGTGCCGTTTGATAGATCCCGCCTACGAACCATCTCGACCGTCAGCGACGCGTATTGCTGCGGCGTGGGTCGAAAACAGTCATGGCTGGCGACGACTCAAGTCGTCGCTTTACCGGTAAGCACGTTCGATACGGCAAGCACCCCCGTTCCGGTCGCGAGCAAGCCGGGGGCGATGGCGATGACGGCGACCTGGGTGCGCTGGCAAAGCTGCCGGGCGGCCATGGAATGGGTGTCGGGCATGAAGCGAACGTCCGGTCTGAAGCGAGCGGGGCGGCCAAAAGGGCATGGTACGCCGGGGACAGTCCATGGGACGCCGGGATCGGCTCGCGGAATTTTAGAAGGGAGGGTGGCGGACGACAGGGAGTGCGCGCCCGCCAGCCGCATCGTCAGAAGCGCTGTCGCAGTCCGACGGTGATCGAGGCCGCCGTGAGTTTCGGCTTGTAGCTGGTGGCCAGGGTCCCGCCATTGGCGAGCGGCATCCGCCCTGCAAATTGAAGCGCAGTGGTCTGGGCGTAGCGGGCCGCCAGTTCGACCGTGGTGCTGTCGCTCAGCGCATAGCCGACACCTGCATCGGCGTGCCACCGTAGGCCCCAGTCGCGCCCGTTCATGGTGCTGCCCTGGCCGCCGGTCCGCGTTGTCCGCGACAGGCGCTCGGTCACGCGGACGACATCGATGCCACCACCGACGAAGGGACGGAGCGGGCCTTCCACCGGCACGTCGACGTAGCCCGCCAGGCCCAGGCTGAGTGTCTTGGACCGACCGTCGGATACCAGCGACGCGGTGTCGAGCCGTTTGGCATTGGCGCGGGCGGCGGTGTAGCCGACCGTCGCTTCGAGCCGGAACCCGCCCAGATCATAGCCCACGCCGCCCTCCAGCGACTTGCCGCGCCGGAAGTCGACATTGGCCGGGAAGGTCGAGGGCGGTGCCGTATCCGGTCCCTTCATCTTCAGATCGGAATCGATCAGCGAGCCGATACGGCCGACGATATATGGTCCGCTGATAGTCGTCTGTGCCGATGCCGATCCGGCTAAGAGAGTTCCCGCAGTAACGGCGGCAAGGCTAAGAAGGATGGAAATTTTGGGCATGTCGGTGAAATCCCGGTATCGTGATGTCTTGGTCGATAGCATCGTCCATCGATACTGTGACGAACTGGTACCGGGTGCGCCTCAATCGGTGTCCGAAGATTATTTTTGCGGATCGGTTAGCGACAGCGGTCCTGGCGGTGGATGGCATCGCCAGCGACCCCGCCCGCCAGCGCGCCGACCGCCGTCCCGATCAGCTTGTCACGGCGTCCCGCGACCAGATGGCCTGCCAAGCCACCGCCGACCGCCCCCAGCAGGGCCCCGGCGCCCCCTTCGGCGCGGCAGGGATTGCGGACCGGGCGGTCATCGGCCCGGCCATCGGCATAGCCGCGATGATAGCCATCGCCATGTCCCCGCTCGTAACCGTCCTCATGGCCATCGCGATACCCATCGGCGCCGCCATCGTCATAGCCGTCGCGATAGTCGCGGTACCCGCTGCGATCATATCCGTCCCAGTGCCAGCTTTGCCCGTGCGCGGTGTTCGGGATCAGCGTTGCCGAAAGAAGGAGAGAGGCCAGGCAAAAGGCAAGAAGTCGCATCGTTCGTCCTTTCATCCATTTACCCGAAACGGGGCGGTGATGTGCAATGGACGAAGCCGATGCGCCCGCTCCGCAATCCGTCTGTCAAAAAAAACCGCGCCTGGACGGCCTTACTCACTTGTTATCGGCCTGGCCGTGCGGGCAGGCTTGGGCCGTCACCGAGGGATCGACCCGGCCATAGGGTGTTTCCGCCACGACGGCCTCGGCATCGGCCAGTCCTTTCAACCGCCGCATCCGTGCCTCTCGCCGATCGAGATAGCGATCCCGGTGTGCGGCATAGGGATCGGGCTGTTCGCGCATCGCGCGCAATTCCTCGTCCATCTCGGCTCGGCGATCCAGCGTGCGGAAAATATTGCTGGTGACGATATAGGCCCGGTTGCGGAACGGCCCGCCGATGACCAGGGGCGAGGCGACGCCGTCGACCGCGCCGCCGACCAGATCGCGCAGCGTCGTCGGCCCGATCAGCGGCACGAACAGGAAGGGGCCCGGCTTCACCCCGTAAAAGCCCAGCGTATCCGAAAAGCCGTTCGGGCGGCGGGGAAGGTTGAACGGACAGCGGCGTGCAACGTCGATGACCCCGACCAGGCCGAGCGTCGAGTTGATTGCGAAGCGGCCTGCCGTTTCCACCGCCTTGCCGACTTTCAGCTGAAGCAGGAAATTGGCAAAGGCCACGGGTTCGCGCAGGTTGGCGAAGACGTTGCGCAGACCGGTTCGGATCGGCTTCGGTGTCGTCCGCTCATAGGCATGGGCGACCGGCGCCATGACCGCATTGTCCACCGTCTCGGTCAGCGCGAAGGATGCCATGTTCACCTGGCGCAGGGGATCGTCCGCCCGGTGGCGGCTTGCCGTGACCACGATCTCGTCGCCTGTGCTTGTGCCCGTATTCGGGCCCGCGTCAGGGTCGCCTTCTTTCGCGGGGGCGGGGGCCGGAGTGACGACCGCAGGCTCGAACGCATGGACCTGCGGGACGGTGATCGAGACGGCGTCGAAATCCCCGGTCGGCAGAATCGTCCCCTGCAAGGGCGAGGACGTCGTCGCCAGCAATGCCATCAACGATGCAGCAATCAAATCAGTCCCCCTCCGGCCCGAGCCGCAACGGCACGCGCCCTTCAATCCCATCGGTCGGATCAGAGACGACGCGGTCGGACGATCACCTCAAAGCCAGCCGTGCGAAAAGTCGAAACGGGTTTGAGGTGGGGGCGCGTGGTCTCCGTCTATTGCGCATGCCAGGATATGAACCAGACAGTGAGGCGATGGCCTTTGATCGGGATTGGTCGGACGAACCGGTCGCCCCTGTCGCCGTCGCCCCGCGTTGGACGATCCTTCTGGCCTTCTACAACGAAGCCGATGCGACCGTGGCGACGCTGCAACAGCTTCGCCGCCAAACCAGGCCGTTCAGGCTGATCCTGATCGACAATGGCTCGACCGATTGCTGGTCGCCCTTTGCCATGGCGCGCTGGCCGGTCGCGGCATCGATTATGTCATTCTGCGCCAAGGCGAGATCGCCGGGCAGACTGCGGCCTTCAGCGCCGGGCTGACGCGGGTGGCAACCGAGTTCGTCGCGACCTGCGATGCCGATACCTTCTATCCGCTCGACTATCTGGCCCAAGCCGAGCGTCTGCTCGACGGTTGCGGCGGGCGGACCGTTGCGGCGTCGGCCTGCTTCGTCACGCTGGACAAGCATGGCACCCGTGCGGCGGCCATGATCCTGCACCAATGCCTCGCCCACCGTCTTTTGCCGCGCCAGACCCATGTCGGCGCGGCGGGGCATTGCTTTCGCACCGACGCATTGCGGGCGGCGGGCGGCTATGACACGCTGCGCTGGCCCTATGTCCTGGGCGATCATGAGGTCATGCACCGCGTCATGAAGCTGGGGCGACAGCGTATGACGCCGTCCCATTGGTGCAGTCCGTCCGAACGGCGGCGGGTGTCGATACGCTGGACGCTCATGGAGCGGCTGGCCTATCATCTGACGCCCTTCGCGCTGAAGGATCGCTATTTCCGCTGGCTGGGCCGCCGGTTCGCTCGGCGCGAACTGTTCGCCGAGCGCCTGCTGATACGGGACTGGCAGGGGGCATAGTGACCCACATCATCGCGCGTCCCGTGTCGATATCGAACGATTTTGTGGAGGCTCTGTGGAGACGATGTGGAGATGGCGCGGCGCTCCATTGGCCGCGCCCGCCGCGGGTGATACCTGCTCGTCCCCATCCTGAACCACCCGTGCAAAAGCCACCGATGAACGACATCGTGCCGACCCCGCCGCCGTCCACGGCGCTGCTCGACGCCTTTCTGGCGCGCAGGGCGGCGCTGCTCAGTTACTTCGGGGCGCGGGTGGGGGAGGCGGACGGACAGGACATCGTCCAGGAAATCTATCTGCGCGTCGCGTCGGCGCGCGGTGATATCGAAGTGCAGCATCCCTGCGGCTATCTCTATCGGCTGGGCAATAACATCCTGCTCGACAGGCTGCGCCAAGACCGTGCCCGTGCGCGGCGGGACCGCGACTGGCGCGAGGTGCATCATCATGCCCCGCTCGGCGGAGAAGAGGTCAGCAATACGGTCCCCCAGGACGAGGCACTGATCGCCCGCGATCAGTTGCACCGGATGCGCATCGCGCTCGCCGACCTGCCCGAGGCGGTGCAGACGAGTTTCCGGTTGCACAAGTTCGAGGGGCTGACGCATGCGCAGGTGGCCGAGCGGATGGGCGTGTCGCGAAGCCTGATCGAAAAGCATATGATGTCGGCACTCCGGCATCTCTCGCAACGCCTTGACCGATAATCCTGTGCACGGACACCGAAAGATATTGCGGAGCCCATGGCGTGACTTCGTCCATGGTATCGGGGGACCAGTGAACGACGGGGCGGTAGCGTGATGGCACCAATGACGACCGATGATGCGGACGAGGCGGCCGTCCAGTGGTTCGTTCGCCTGCAGGATTGCGAGGAGGAACAGCTATGGGAGGCGCATCTCGCATGGCTACAGGCCGATCCGGCGCATGCCGCCGCCTATGCCAGGGTCGAAAGCCTGTGGGTCGCGGCGGATGATCTGCCCCATGCGGCGGCACCTGCCGCGCAGAGCGAGGGGGCGGCTGTCCTCTCCCTGGCCGAGGCGCGGGCGAAGCGGGACCGGTCGCGGCGATGGGCGCTCCCGTTTCTGAGCATGGCTGCGGCGGTGGCGGTGCTGGCTGGCCCGCAGATCACGCGGATGATCGCTCCCCCGGGCGAGACCTATCGCACCGGTGGCGAGGAGACGAAGGTCGTAACGCTGGCGGACGGGTCGCGTCTGACCCTGAACCGCAACAGCGCGGTGACCGTCCGGCTGGAGGATGACCGGCGCACCGCGACGCTCGCGACCGGCGAGGTCCTGTTCGACGTGCATCATGAACCGGCGCGGCCCTTCACCGTCACGGCGGCGGGTCGCGACGTCCGGGTGTTAGGGACCGAGTTCGATGTGCTGGATGACGGGAGCAGTTTCGCGGTCGCCGTCCGCCGGGGGCTGGTATCCGTATCGCCTGCGGTCGAGGGCGGGGCCGTCACCAAGCTGCCCGCCGGAAGGGCACTCAGCCGAGGGCCGGGCGCGCGGGTCGACACGGTCGAGCGGATCGATCCCTACCAGGCGCTGGCGTGGGAGCGCGGGCAACTGGTGTTCACCGACAAGCCGATCGAGGCGGTCGCGCGCACCCTGTCCCGCTATATGGGCGCGCCCATCGCGGTGGACCCGGCGCTGCGCGGCATGAAGGTCAGCGCGGTCTTCCTGGTCGCCGACCGATCGCAGCTCCGCCGCCAGATCGAGGCGGCCCTGCCCATCCGTGTGAAGGCGATCCATGGCCGTTTGTCGTTCGTCCCGGCGCGCTAGAACAGGGGACGGGAACCTGATGCGGGACGAGCCTGTGCGACGGTGAGGGCCTTGCATGCCGTCGGGGTGACGATCCCGATGATCCTGTCTGCGACCGCCACCGCCGGACACGGTCCGGCGAGCGGAGACATGCGCCGGTTCGATGTCGGGGTCATGCCCCTGTCGCGCGCCCTGGTGACGGTCGGATTGCAGGGCGGCGTCAGCGTGGCGGGCACCGACCCGATCCTGGCGCAGTGCCATTTGCGCGCACCCATCCGGGGCCGGATGACCGTCGGGCAGGCGCTTTCCCGCCTGTTGGCAGGCACCGGCCTGGTCGCGGTGCGGACCGCGCCCTACGTCTATCGGATCGAGCGCGCGCGTCACACCGTCGATCCGGCACCCCCGCCGCCGCGCCGCGATGCGCTGCCCCCGCCGGTCGTCGGCGCAGAGATCGTCGTGATGGCCAGCAAGCGCGGCGTCCCGATCGAGGATTATCCCGGTTCCGCCCATATGCTCACCGCCGACGATCTTACGATCGGCAGCGGTGCCCATGCCGACACCCGCGCCTTGACGAACCTGTTGCCGGTGTTGACGACGACCAGCTTGGGGCCGGGACGCGAAAAGCTGTTCGTCCGGGGTATCGCGGACAGTAGTTTCGTGGGCGGCAGTCAGGCGACCGTCGGCCAGTATCTGGGCGAGATTCAGCTCAACTACAGCGCACCCGACCCGAACCTCGCGCTCCACGACATCGCCTCGGTAGAATTACTGGAGGGGCCGCAGGGTACGCTCTACGGCACCGGCGCATTGGGCGGTGTGATGCGCGTCACGCCCAACCCGCCGGAGATGGGGCGCTGGTCGGGCACGGTCGGCCTGGGCGGGACCGGGATCGCGCATGGCGGGATCGGCAGCGATGCCATGGCGGTCCTCAACGCGCCCTTGGGCGACCGCGCCGCGCTGCGCATCCTGGGCTATGGATCGCGCACGCCGGGTTATATCGACGATACGCTTCGGGGCAGTAGGGGCGTGAACCGCAGTGATGTGGGCGGTGGCCGGGCGACCTTGCGCCTCCGCCCCAGCGATGCCTGGACGATCGATATCGGCGGGGTGTATCAGCGGATCGACAATCGCGACGCCCAATATGTTGATGCCACCGCCCCGCCCTTGACCCGTGCGGTACCGGTTGCGGAGCCGTCGTCGAACGACTTTCGGATGGGCTCGGTCACCGTCCAGCATCGCAGCGCCGGGGGACAGACGCTGACGGCGGCTTTGTCTCTCGTCAGGAACGACGTCATGGCGCGCTATGATGCGGCGGGGCTGGTGCGCGAGGCCACCGCGCTGGAGACGGCAAGCAGCTCGCAGGTCGTGACCGGGGAACTGCGCCTGGCCCGGCATCGCGACAGCGGCAACGGTTTCGTATTGGGCAGCTATGTCACGGTGAGCGACGATCGGCTGATCCATTCGACCGTCGGCCGCGACGGCGGGACGGTGTTGCGCGGTATCGGCAACCGCGTGGTCGACGTGGCGCTGTTCGGCGAAGCGACCCTGGCGCTGGGGCATGGGCTGGCGGCGACCATGGGATTGCGCGCGACCTATCTCGACTTTTTCGGCACCACCATCCTGCCGGGCGGACGCGAGCAGGGGCTTGCGGTGGAGGTGCCCAATGGCGGCGATGTGACCTTCCTGCCCAGTGCCGCGCTGCGCTGGGACTGGAAGCCCGGCGTGACCGGTTATCTCCGCTATCAGCGCGGCCTGCGCGTGGGCGGCTATGGTCTGGATGCCGAGGTGTCGTTCGACCCCGAGGACAGCGCGTCGGACGATGGCTCCGTCGTTTTCCGGCCCGACACGCTGGACACCTTCGAGGCGGGTCTGCGTTTCGGCAGCCCCGCATCGGTCCTCCAGGCGCGAACCGCGCTGTCCTTCGCGAACTGGCGCAGCATCCAGGCGGACCTTTACGGACCGACGGGACCGCACACCGCCAATATCGGTGATGGGCAGATCTGGTCGCTGGAGACGACGGCGCAGTGGCGGCCGACAAGGGCCTTTCGCTTGACCGGCGCGCTGGTCCTTACACGCAGCGTCCTGACCGATCCCGCTCCGCCCTTCGTCCGTGCCCGGCAGCAGGCACTTTCCAACACGCCAGCGGTCTCGCTCCGGGTGGCGCTCGATCGGCGGTGGTCGCTGGCGAACGGCGACGACCTGGTGCTGCGCGGCTCGGTTCGGTATGCGGGACGCTCCTGGGTCGGGGTCGGTCCGCTCCATCTGCCGCAAGGCGATTATGCGCAGGCGGACATGGGGCTGGCCTGGACGCACCGGCCGGTGACGCTGACCCTCGATGTCTCCAACCTGTTCGATGTCGCGGGCAACCGCTTCGCCCTGGGCAATCCGCTGGCCTATGCGCGGCGGACGCAGTGGACACCCCTGCAGCCGCGAACCGTCAGGATCGGTGCCGCCTGTTCCTTCTAGCGTTCGTCCGCCCGGCGTAGCTCGCGGGACAGGAAGGCCAGCAGGCTGACCAGCGTTCCGAGGGCGCCGGTCAGGACGAACAGCCAACGGACGCCGATCACTGCCCCAAGCGGCGCAGCGGCAAGCAGACCGATCGGCGCGGCCAGACCCATCAGCGTACCGAGCAGGCCCAGCGCCCGTCCTTGCAGCTGGTTGGGCACGGTGGTCTGGATCAGTGCAGTGAACGGCGCATCGCCCAGGATGAAGGTAATGCCGCTCAGTGCCCAGAAGAACGCCGCCAGCCAGAACAGGCCCGGTGGGACCAGCGCAGTCAGCGCCAGTGTCGCGCAGGACAGGGTGAAGCCCCACAGGATCCACGAGACCAGCCGCCGGGGCACGATGGCCGCGACGATCACGCCGCCCGCGATCATGCCCGCCCCACCCATGCTTTCGAGGATCGCGACCTCGGCCGCCCCGCCGCCGAAATGCTGTTTCACCAGCAGCGGCAACAGCGTGAAGGTCGGCATGATGACCAGCACGACAGCAGTCAGCAGCGCATAGATACGTAGCAATTGCTTGCTCTGCCAGACGACACCGATGCCCTCGCGAAACTCGGCCCACAGGCCGGTCGTGCCGCCAGAGGTGCGGTGTTGCGGAATAGCGAAGATCAAGAGGGGCGTGATGCCGAGCAGCGCCGTGCCGACGTCGATCCACAAAGCCATGCCGACCGGCATCGCGGCGATCGCCAGGGCTCCCAGCGGCGCGGCCGCGACCGTCACTAGGCCCATCAGCGTCTGGTTCAGCCCGGCGGCGCGCGGAAGGAAATGCCGCGGCACCAGCATCGCCTCGCTGGCCGAAGCGGCGGGCATCTGGAAGGCGGAGGCTGCACTGCGCACGAACATCGCTATATAGATATGCCACAGGGCAATATGGCCGCTCAGGAACAGGGCGATCAGGATCACGATGCAAAAGGCCGAAACCATATCGGAGACGACCATCAGCATCCGGCGGTTGTAGCGGTCGGCGAACGTACCTCCGACCGGTCCCAGCAGCGCCTGGGGCAACAGCGCGACCAGCCCGGCGGTCGCCAGCGCGCCAAGATCGCCGGTCGTGTCGGTGATCCACCAGATCAGCACGAACTGCGTCATCGCCGAGCCGATCAGCGACAGCGACTGTCCGGCAAAGATCGACCAGAAGCGCCACTGCCAGCCGGGACCGGGGTCCACGCCCGCTGAACCCTGCTCCATCGGAATGTTCGGGCTCATAGCATCCGGGGCAGGACGTCGGTGGCCCGGCCGCGATCGAGGAAACGATGCTTGAGAACACCCATGACGTGCAGCGCGACCAGTGCCAGCAGCGTATAGGCCAGTAGCTTGTGCGCCAGCGCGAAGAGGGCGAAGGCATGGTCGTTCTTGGGCAGTAATTCGGGCAGGTCGGTGACGAAGAACGGCACCCCGTCGCTCTGGCTGAACGAGCTGGACATGGCATAGCCCATCAACGGCACGACGATCGCCAGCGCCAGCATCGCATATTGGACGATGCTCGACAGCATGACTTCCCACCGCGCGAGCCCGGCGGGATGATGGGGCAGGGCGGAACGGCGGCGCGCGATCAGCGCGATGGTGCCGATCATAAAGGCCAGCACGCCGAATTCCTTGTGGACGGGATACATCCATTCGAACTTGGCGGCGGTGCTGTCGGGCAGCGACGTCATTGTCCAGCCGAGCGCGATCAGCCCCAGGATCAGCGCGGCGCGTGTCCAGTGGAGCAGCCGCATCGGCGGGGTATAGCGGTCACGGCGGTTCATCGCGGCGTTCCTTCGGCTTCGGTATCGCCACCGAGCGCGCGATAGAGCGCGGCGGCGGCGGTCAGTTGTTCGCGCCTGACGGTCAGCGCGGTCTGGCGCGCGGCATAGGTGGCGCGCTGCGCGTCGAGTAGTTCCAGGCGACTGGTCTGCCCGGCACGATAGGCAAGATCGGTCAGCTCGGCGCGACGTTCCGCTTGGGTGACGACGGCGCGCTGCTCGGTCATCTGCTTACCGTAGGTTTGCTGTGCCGCAAGCCCGTCGGCGACTTCGCGGAAGCCCGTCTGGATCGCCTTTTCATACGTTGCCACCGCCGTCGAGGTACGGACCTTGGCCAGATCGAGATTGCCCCGCAACTCGCCGCCGCGAAAGATCGGCAGGCTGATCGCGGGCGAATAGGACCAGGATCGGTTCGCGCCCTGAAACAGGCTGTCGAGCGCCAGGCTGGCGAAACCGAAGGCGGCGGTCAGCGACACGCGCGGGAAAAAGGCAGCGCGCGCCGCCCCGATATCGGCATTGGCGGCGCGCAACTCCTGTTCGGCCTGTGCGATGTCGGGGCGACGGGTCAACAGGTCGGAGGGTGTGCCCGCCGCCAGCGCGGTACGGATCGGCTGCTCCATCAGCGGGATGGGGGGCAGCAGGTCGCTCGGCATGGGCGCGCCGACCGCCAGCGTCAGCGCATTGGTCGCCTGCGCCAATTCACGCTCGCGCTGGGCCAGATCGGCCTGCGCCTGTCGGACCAGCCCCTCGGCCTGCGCCAGATCGGCGGCGCTCGCCTGGCCCGCTTGCCTGCGTAACCGGGTGATTTCGAGCGACGCGCGCCAGTCGGCCAGCGTCGAACGGGTCAGCGCCAGCTGCTCGTCGGCCAGCCGTTCGTTCCAATAGGCCTCGGCGACCGCGCCGATCACTGCCAGCCGCACCGCGCGCCGGGCCTCGACCGATGCAAGCCAGCGGTGGAAGGCCGCCTCGTTCATCGCGCGCAGGCGGCCGAACAGGTCGATCTCGAAACTGGTCAGCGCGGCTTGGGCGTTGAACTGGCCGAACTCGAAACCGGTCGCCCCGCCTCCGGGGGATAGACCGACGCCCGCCCCAGCAACACTCGAGGGCTGACGCTGGCGGGTATAGCCACCGTCGACATTAAAGCCTGGCGGGGACTGGGCGCGTTGTACGCGTATCTGCGCCCGCGCGGCTTGCGCGTTCAGCGCGGCGATACGCAGGTCGCGATTGGCGTCGAGCGACAGCACGATCAGGCTTTGCAACCGAGGGTCGCCGAACATGCCGCGCCATTCGGGCAGCGCTTCGGTGCCGCTCGGCGCCGGATACGCTGCGGCGACCGGCGGTGTCGGCAGGCTGAGCTTCGGCGTCATCGAACACGCGGTGGTCGCCAGCAACAGAGTGAGGGGCAGGTATCGCATCCTCATGCCTCCTTGGTCCGGCGCATGCGCCAGCGTTCGGCCAGGCCCACGACCACCACGAAGAAGGTCGGCACGAAGATCAGCGCCAGCACGGTGCCGGTGATCATGCCCCCGAACACGCCGGTTCCGATCGCATGTTGCGTCTCCGCACTTGCCCCGCCCGCCAGCATCAGCGGCACGACGCCCAGCGTGAAGGCCAGGCTGGTCATCACGATCGGGCGCAGGCGCACGCGTGCGGCGGCGATGGCGGCGTCGATCAGGCTGCTTCCCGCCTCGCGATATTGCTTGGCGAATTCCACGATCAGGATCGCATTCTTGGCGCTGAGCCCGATGATGGTGATGAGGCCGACCTTGAAAAAGATGTCGTTCGACATGCCTCGCAGCATCACCGCAGACACCGCGCCGATCAGGCCCAGCGGCACGACCAGCATCACGGCCATCGGGATCGACCAGCTCTCATACAGCGCCGCCAGCACCAGGAAGACGACCAGCATCGACAGCGCGAGCAACATCGGCGCCTGCGCGCCCGCTTCGCGCTCCTGCCGCGACTGTCCGGTCCATTCGATGCCGAAACCGGGCGGCAGTTCGGCGGCCAGCCGCTCCATCTCGCGCATCGCATCGCCGCTCGACACGCCGGGCGCGGCACTGCCGGTGATGCTCACCGATGAGTAGCCGTTATAGGTCGACAGCTGGAGGGGGCTGTTGCTCCATACCGGCGTGACCAGCTCGGCCAGCGCCACCGTGCCCCCGGCGGCGTTCTTCACGCGCAGCTTCATCACATCGTCCAGATTCATGCGGTGGGCCGCATCGGATTGGACGATCACCTGCTGCAACCGACCCTTGTTGGGGAAGTCGTTGACATAGCTGCTACCCAGCGCGGTGCCGATCATGTCGGTAATCGCGGTGAAGGACACGCCGAGCGCGCGCGCCTTGGCCCGGTCGATGTCCAGCCGAACGCTGGTGCCGGACGGAAGCCCTTCGGCATAGACGCCGGACAGCTTGGGGCTGCGCTGCGCATAGGCGACCAGCATGTCGCGCGCGGTGAACAGCGCGTGACGTCCCTTGCCCGCCCGGTCCTCCAGCCGCAGTGCGAAACCCGACGAGGTGCCGAGCTCGTCGATCGCGGGCGGCATGACATTCATCACCTGGCCTTCATGCACGTCCCGGGCCATGGCAGCTTCGGCCGCGGCCACCTCCTTGGCGACGTTGGTGCCGCCGCGGTCCTTCCAGTCCTTGAGCATCGTGTAGACCATCGCGGCGTTGGGGCCGGAGCCAGAGAAGCCGAAGCCCAGGATCGACTCGGTCGTCTCGACGCCGGGTCGGGTCGCCATATGCTTCTCCAATGCCTTGACCGCCGCCAAGGTGCGGGTGGCGGTGGCATCGGCGGGCAGTTGGAAACTGGTCATGAAATAGCCCTGATCCTCCTCCGGCATGAAAGACGACGGCAGGTTGACGAAGGCGATGGCGAGCATTCCGACGATCGCGGCGAAGACCAGCATCATCCGCCCGCTCGCCTTCAGCAACCGCGCCACCCAGCCCTGATAACCGCGTGTGGCGCGGTCGAACTGGCGGTCGAACCAGGTGAAGAAGCGGTTCTTGGGGCGTTCCGCGTCCAGAGGCTTGAGCAGCGTCGCGCACAGCGCCGGGGTGAGGGTAAGGGCGAGGAAGGCGGAAAACAGGATGGAGACCGCCATCGCCATCGAAAACTGGCGATAGATGGTGCCGACCGATCCGGCCGCCAGCGCCATGGGAATGAACACCGCCGAGAGGACCAGCGTGATGCCGATGATGGCGGGGGTGATTTCCTTCATCGCCAGGCGCGTGGCATCGGCTGGCGACAGCTTTTCCTCGTGCATCAGCCGCTCGACATTCTCGACCACGACGATCGCGTCGTCGACGATGATGCCGATGGCCAGCACCATGCCGAACATGGTCAGCACGTTGATCGAATAGCCGCTCGCCAGCATGACCGCGATCGTGCCGAGTAGCGCGATCGGCGCGATGATGGCGGGGATCAGCGTGTAGCGGACCTTTTGCAGGAACAGGTACATCACCAGGAAGACGAGCAGCATCGCCTCGGCCAGCGTGTGCAACACCTTCTCGATCGAGATGCGGACGAACGGTGCGGTGTCGAACGGCACCGACCAGCTCATCCCCGGCGGGAGCGAGTGGGCCAGTTCGGCCATGCGCGCGCGCACCGCCTTCGACGCGGCGACGGCATTGGCGCCGGGTGTCAGCTGGATGCCGACCGAGGCGGCGAACTTGCCGTTCTCGCGCGTGTCGTTGCCGAAGCTCTGCCGCCCCAGTTCGATCCGCGCGACCTTGTCCAGCGTGACGCTCGACCCGTCGGTATTGGCCTTCAGGATGATGCCGGCGAAATCCTCTGGCGTCTTGAGCTGACCGTCAGCCGTCAGCGGGACCAGCACGCGCTGGCCATTGGCGGTGGGCTCGGTGCCCAGCGCGCCGGGGGCGATCTGGACATTCTGTTCGGTGATCGCGGCCGTCACGTCGGTGGCGGTCAGGCCATATCCTGCGAGCTTCGCGGGATCGATCCAGATGCGCATGGCGCGCTCGGCCGAGAAGTTCTGGACGCGCCCGACACCAGGGATGCGCTTCAGTTCGTCGACGATGTTGCGCGTCATGTAATCGGACAGCTCGACCTCGTCCTGCCGCCCGTCGGACAACAGGCTGACGATCATCAGGAAGCCGGACGAAGCGGATTCGACCGTGACGCCGGTCTGGCGCACGACCTGGGGCAGGCGGGCTTCGATGGTCTTCAGCCGGTTCTGCACATCGACCTGCGCCATTTCCGGGTTGGTGCCGGGGCGAAAAGTCGCGGTGATCGTCGCCGAACCCGAGGTGTCGGCCGAACTCTCGAAATAGAGCAGGTTCTTCACGCTCGACAGCTCGCGCTGCACCAGTGAGACGACGCTGTCGTTCAGCGTCTGCGGCGTGGCACCAGGATAACTGGCGAAGATGCTGACCGTCGGCGGCGCGACGCTGGGGAAGCGCGCGACCGGCATTTGCGGGATGGCGATGACGCCCAGCAGGACGATCGCGATGGCGATCACCCAGGCGAAGATCGGGCGGTTGATGAAGAATTGCGCCATGGTTCAGCCCGCCGCCCCGCCACGCCAGGGGCGTTGGTTGACCGGGGTGCCGGGCTGGACGCGGTCCTGCCCCTCGACGATCACGGTTTCGCCCGCGCGCAGCCCCGACTGGATAACATAGCGGCCACCGATCAGCGGGCCGAGCGTGACGCGGCGGAGATGCACCCGGTCCTGTCCGCCGACGACGCTGACCTGCGGCGTGCCGTCGCCTGCGCGGGTCACGGCCTGTTGCGGCACGGTCAGCGCAGCGGGCATCCTTGCGCGCGGCAGGCGGGCGCGGACGAACATGCCGGGCAACAGCTGCTCGCCGGGATTGGGCACTTCGACCCGGACCAGCGCATCGCCGGTGCCCGGATCGACGGCGATCCCGGAAAACAGGATGCGCCCCTGTACCGGATGGCTCCGTCCCGAAGGGGTGAGGATCTCGACCGGCCCGGCCGCCGCACCCTTCGCGCGCAATTCGGAATAGCGTTCGGCGGGTTGCCGGACATCCACATAGACCCGGTCGATCTGCTGAATCGTCGCCAGCGGGGTGGCGTCGGCCGCCGTCACCAGCGCCCCCTCGGTGACATTGGCCGGTCCGATCCGCCCGGCGATCGGCGCGGTCACCCGCGAAAAGCCCAGGTCGATCCGGCGGCGGCGAAGGGTGGCGCGCGCTTCGGCCAGTTCGGCGGCGGCCTGCTCGCGCGCGGCGACGGCATCGTCATAGCTTTGACGGCTGATCGCATCGGCGGCGACCAGCGGCTTCAGCCGGTCGGCCTGGGCGCGGGCGCGGGCATAGGCGGCGCTGGCCTTTTGCACGGTCGCCTGCGCGGTGTCGGCATCGGCAAGGAAGGGGGCGGGGCTGATCTGGAAGAGCATCTGTCCGGCCCGCACCGCCGCACCCTGTTCGAACAGGCGGCGCTGAACGATGCCGCCGACCTGCGGGCGGATTTCGGCAGTGCGGAACGCCACGACACGGCCCGGCAGCTCGTCGGCGGCGGTGACCTCGGTCGGTGCGACACGCATGGTCAGCACGGTGACCGGGTCCGCCGGGGCGGCGGGGGCCTCGGCGGAGCAGCCGCTGAGCGAGGCCGCCATCGCCATCATGATCGGCAGGGCGGGGAGCGTGCGGCAAGAGAGAGATCGACCCATCATGCTGCCGCCTATCCGCGCGGGTCGTTGCGCCTGCGTCGAGATTGTGTGGAGGCTTTGTGGAGGCGGGCTGGCGGCGTGGGCTGTGCCACTGATAGGAACGACGTCATGCTCAATGGACCCGCCGCATGAACCCGCTCGTGCTGATCGCCGAAGACGATCGCGATATCGCCGAGATCATTCGCGCCTATCTGGAGCGCGAGGGGTTCCGGACCGTTCATGCCAGCGACGGGCGCACCGCGCTCGACCTGCATCTTGCGTTGAAGCCTGACATTCTGTTGCTCGATATCTCGATGCCGCTGGTCGACGGCTGGGGCGTGCTGTCCGAGGTGCGGCGGCGGGGCCATACGCCGGTCGTCGTCACCACCGCGCTTGACCAGGACATCGACAAGCTCCAGGCGCTGCGCATCGGGGCCGATGATTATGTCGTCAAGCCGTTCAATCCGGTCGAGGTGGTCGCGCGGGTCAAGGCGGTGCTGCGCCGGTCCGGCGGGGAGGGGGCGAACGGCGTGCTGCGGGTCGGCCCGGTTGAGGTCGACACGACCGCGCATATGGTCCGCACCGAACGCGGCGAAGTCGCGCTGACCCTCACCGAATTCCGCCTGCTCGCCCATATGGCCCGCACGCCGAGCCGGGTGTTCAGCCGCAGCGAGCTGCTCGACGCCTGCCTGCCCGGATCGGACGCGCTCGATCGGACCGTCGACAGCCATGTCAGCAAGCTGCGCCGCAAGCTCGATCAGGCAGGGGTTCCCGATATGCCCGAGGGCGTGCGTGGTGTCGGATACCGGCTATGGTCGCGCGGATGAAGAATCGGAACAGCCTGACGCGGCAATTGTCGGTCGCGATGGCGACGCTGGCGCTGGTCGCGGTCGTGGTCAGCACGGCGGCCTTCTACATCGTCTATGCCGTGCTGGAGCGGCTGCGTATCGTCGCGCCGCTGCCGCCGGGGGTGGCGGACACGACCGGTCTGGATGTTGGCATCACGCTGGCGGCGTGCGTGATCGGGGTGGCGCTGGCGCTCGCGGTGGCGGTGCGACTGGCCCGGCGGATTGTCCAGCCGCTCGGCGCGGTGGGTGAGGCGGCGCGTCGGATCGCCGAGGGCGACCTGACCACTCGCATCACGCCGGTCCGCGCCGCGCATGGCGAGGCGGCGCTGCTGATTGCCGATTTCAACGCCATGGCCGACCGGCTGCAACGCATGTCGGACGATGTGAAGCTGTGGAATGCCCAGATCGCACACGAACTGCGCACTCCCCTGACCATCCTGCGCGGGCGGCTGCAGGGGGCAAAGGACGGCGTCTTTCCGCTCGATGACGAGCTGGTGGTCGGCCTGATGAAGCAGGTCGAGGGGCTGACCCGATTGGTTGAGGATTTGCGCAGCGTCAGCCTGGCGGAGAGCGGGCGCCTGGAGCTGATGGTCGCCGATCTAGACCTGGCCGCCGAACTTCTCGAAATGCGGCCGGAGCTGGATTCCATGCTCACGCCCGCCGGGTTCGGACTGGAACTCGCGTTGCAGCCCGGCATGGTCCGGGGCGATGCGGCCCGGATTCGACAGGCGGTCATCGCGCTCGTCGACAATGCTCGCCGCCACGCCTCGCCATGCATCGTGCGAATCGAAGTCGGGTTCGGTGGTGCCGGAGCAACCATCACGGTCGCCGATCGAGGGCCAGGGCTGGCGCCGGGGTTCGAGGCCAACGCCTTTCGCCAATTTGCGCGGGGCGGGGCAAGCGTCGGCGGGTCGGGATTGGGGCTATCCGTCGTGCAGGCCATCGCGCGGGCGCATGGCGGGGATGCGGTTTATCGGCGAACAGGTGATAGCTCGCTGTTTCAGGTCATCCTGCCGCAGCCGCGATAAGGTTCAGCTTGCCCACTTCAGCGAACCGAAGTCGGTGAACGCGATAGAACCGGTTCGATTTAAGCTTTGACGCCATGCCGCTTCTCTTGATGGAAGTTAGACAGTACGATGCAGCGTTGGGGGAACCATTATGATCGAGCTGTTGGCTTTGCTCTGTGTCGGTCAATCGGTCGAGTCGCCGCACATCCCCGACTTGGAGGCCGCCAAGCTATCGTCGCCTAGGCGTCCGCGTCGCTCCATCCCCACGGTAGCGCAACCCGAATTTGAAGTGCCCTCCACCCCAGGCGCGGACGACGATCCCGTCCGGGTCCAGGGTAGTTACAATTTCGATACCAATGCCGCGATTGGCGGGCGGGGTGGTGCGGCAGTGCTGGGCAAGGCGTCGGTGGTGGTCGATGCCGATCTCGAGAGGCTGATCGGCCTGCGCGGCGTCATCGCCCATGCCAGCGCCATCACCATCCACGGCACGGGTTTATCGAGCGCCTATATTGGCAACATCTCGCAGGTTTCCAGCATCGAGGCGGAGCCCGCCACCCGGCTCAATCAGGCGTGGCTGGAAATGCCGGTCGGTCCGTTGCGACTGCGTGTCGGCAAGTTTCCCGCGACGCCGACCTTCGTCACCAGCGCCACGGCGGCCTTCTTCGTCAACACGACCTTCGGCTGGCCGACCAGCTTTGGCAGCGACCTTCCCGATGGCGGACCCGCCTGGCCGCTGTCGGCGGCGGGCGTCATGGCGACGACCGCGGCGGAGGCGCCGGTGCGGTTCTCGGCGGCGGTGTTCACCGGTCGACCCTCCGGCCAATATGGCAATGATCCGCAGCGGAACGATGGGCATGGCTTCCGCACCTTCGCATTGCGGGGCCAGCCCTTCGCGATCGCCGAGGTGGCGGTGACGGCGGGGGCGGCGGTGTTCAAGCTGGGCGGCTGGCGGCATTTCGACCGGTTCGATCAGGTGCGCGACGCCGATCGCAATCCGGATGTCGTCCTTCGCGGCAATTGGGCGGGCTATGGGGTGGTCGACCTGCGGCTGACCCCCGAGGGGCAGGAGGTACGCCGCTTCAACGTCTTCGCGCGGGCGACCCTGTCACCCGCCGACCGCAACCTCGTGCCCTTCTACCTCGATGGCGGGCTGGTGCTGACGGGACCATCGCCGTCGCGACCGCACGACGCGATCGGCCTGGGGTGGACGCATGTCGCGATCACCCGCACGCTGGCCGCCGCGCCGCCGCCACGGTCGGAGGACGTGATCGAGCTCGGCTACCTCCTCCAACTGACCCCGGCTTTGTCGTTCCACCCCAATGTCCAGCTCGTCATCAATCCGGTGACCGACGCGGCCAAGGCCGGGCGCAGGACGCCGACCATCCTGGCCCCGGGGCTGCGCGCCACGATCGTGTTCTAGCCGCGAGCCCAGGGATTGGCCCCGCACGCGCGCGGGCGCCAGCGGGCCTTGCGGTCCCAGCATTTGTCATCCAGCCGGGGCAGGGCGGCGTCATCCTGCCGGGGATAGTTGGGGACGAATTGCTCACCGCGACTGACGAGGCTGCTGCGCAGTTCGTTGAACCGCGCGCCCGCGATGACGCCCAGTTCGCCACGCGCGGAAAACAGGATGTCGCGCCCGATCGAACTTATCGTCCGGCAGAATTCATATTGCGCCGACACCGTGGAAAAACGCGAATAGATACGCGTGCCATAGCGGTCGAGCGCATCCTGTCCGGCCCGGATCGACGTGTTCGTGCGCCTGAAATAGGCGCCCAATATGGCCCAGGCCGCCGCCAGCTCCTGGGAATGGTCAATCAGGATGGCGTTGTAGTTGCTGTCGGTGAGCAGGGTCGGCTCGAACTGGCATTGCAGTGCGGCGACGTTCAGCGCGGCGCGCATCGACCAGATCAGGGCGGCATCGTTTTCCTGGCCGGTTGCGCCCGGCAGGGGCTGGAGCACCTCGGGCATCCCGTCGGTCACGAGGGCACCGACATGATCGTAATTCTTCAGATAGAATTGTGCCGAGGCCGGGGCGGCGAGTCCGCCGCCGATCAGCAGCAGCGCGGCGGCCGCGATCGAGCGGATTATGGTCGTGAAGGTCGACCGTCGGATGGAACAGGATGAGCGTTGCATGATGTCGGGCGATTCCGGAGTTTCAGGAGCGGGTCGGATTGCGCATCCTCCATTCATGGCCGGCGAACAGCGCCAGCCCGAATGCAAGAGGCACGAGGAAGTAGACCAGACGGTACAGGAGCAGGCTGGCGAGCAGCGCACTGCGATCCAGATGCGGCAGCGCCATCACCATCATCACCTCGAACACCCCGACCCCGCCGGGCGCATGGGTGATGAGGCCGGCGAGCAGCGCGAGCAGATAGGCGATCAGGACGAACGGAAAGTCGCTCACCGGCATGGCCGGCATCAGCGTGAACACCACGGCCGCCGCCAGCACATGGTCGAGAGTCGCGAGCACGAACTGCGCCGCCGCGATCCGGGGCGTCGGGAGCGTCACGACCCATCCGAACAGCGACATGGTCCGCCCGGATCGATAATGGAGCAGCGCGGTGTAGCCGATCAGCGCGATGAGGGTGCTGGCGCCGACCATGTGCAGATGCGGCGCGCCGACCGTCACGCCCAGCACGGTCACAGGATCGGTCGCGACGACGAAGGCGCCGCCGAGGATCAGGAACACCCCCATCCAGAACGTCACGCCGGTCATCACCATGACCTGCGCGACCTCGCCCAGCGTCAACCCCTTGGGTCGATAGATCCGCCAGCGTGCAATTCCGCCGGTGACTGTCGCGAAACCGAAATTGTGGCTGAAGACATAGCTGGTGAACGAGGCGAGCGCCGTTGTCCCTGCATCGACGCGGCGTCCGACGACCCGCAGCGCAAGGGCGTCATAGCCGATCAGCGTGACGTAGCTGGCGATCGTCAGCACCGCTGCCACTGTCAGGCGGGCCGGCGAAATCCGGGCAATATCGGCGGCGATGCGGTCCCAGCTCGTCTCGGCTGCGATGTGCCGTAACGCGATGGCGGCGACGGTCAGCGCCAGAAGCGTGACGAGCGCCGTCGCCGCCCGCCGCAACCATCCGGGAATCTGATACGGCGATCCGGGATCGGGCATGGGCGCTCCGGGCAACGGCGGTGCGGAAGCGTCAGCGGATGGCGGCATGGGGTGCACGGATCACAATTGCCGGACCAGCCGCATACCGACGCGGGGCCGCCACGGCGCGTCCTCGTCGCGGGTCGCGCCCAGGCCTGCCTGGATTTGCAGTCGATCGGTCAGGGCCTGCTGGACTTGCGGCATGACCAGGGTCGAACGGTCGCGTCCGACCCGGATATTGACCTCCACCCCCGCCGTCGTCGCCGCGCTGATGTCATAAAAACTGGTATGGTTGAGCAGCAGCGCGCGGGTCTCGCGTCCGCCTGCGCCGACCTCGCCCACGCCGATCATCGTCAGGGTGCTGGTCCGGGGGCCGAAGCGGTTGCCCAGGACGTAGAGCAGCGAGCTTTCCCAACGACCATGCGCCCGGTTCCACAGGCCCAGATACTGGACGCCGTGGATACCGCGTCCCTGGTTGATGACCCCGAACGTCCCCTGCAGCCCGATCTTCAAGTCGGTGACCTTGCGGCCCTCCAGCGGCAGTTCGAGCTCGACGGCGAACCCGTCGGCGACGGCGTATTCGATCTCGGGCGCCCATTCGACGATACGACCGGGCCCCGACAGGTCATATTGCGCCAGCGTGTTGATCTCCAGTTCGCCGCGCCGCGCACCGAGGGGGCGGACGAGGTCGAAGACCATCGGCTCGGCGATTTGCGGCACCGTATGCGCTTTGGCCGGCATCGCGATCGGGGCGGTCAGCACCGCACTCAGGAGCAGCGACTTGCCGACCCTCCGTGCCGTTCCGGCCTTCGGAGACGCTGTGCGCGTGGTCGGAAGGGGGGACATGTTTCGGCAATTCCATTGAACGGGAGGCCGGACTGGCGCACGGGCATCGGACGGTGTCCGGATCGCGGGCGTCGCTTTACCCCGGCTGGCTTACGGCCACCTTACGCGGCGCCATCGGCGTCAAGACGGGACGTCGAAACATGCGCTTGCTGATCGTGGAGGACAGTATCGAACTGGTCGACATGCTCCGGCGCCAATTGGGGCAGGTGGGGTTCGCCCTCGATCATGCGGGCTCGGTACAGGACGGGCTGCTGATGCTGGAGGTGGGCCATTATGCCGCCCTTATCCTCGATATCGGCCTGCCCGACGGCAGCGGGCTGGAACTGGCCAGGGCGATGCGTGCGCGGGGCGACGACACGCCGATGCTGCTGCTGACCGCGCACGGCAGCGTCGCCGACCGGGTCGCGGGGCTTGGCGCGGGCGGGGACGATTATCTCGTAAAGCCCTTCGCACCCGAGGAACTGATCGCGCGGATCAGGGCGTTGCTGCGGCGAAGCGCGATGATCGTCGATCGCGATGTCGTGTGCGGCAACATCCGCTACGATCCCGTCAGCCGAACGGTGACGGTCGGTGGCACGCCGACCATATTGTCGGCGCGCGAACTCGACATGCTGGCGCTGCTGATCCAGCGGCACGACCGGGTCGTCGCCAAGACCCAGATCGAAATGCAGCTTTTCGGACTGGAGGAGGAATTGGGCTCCAATGCCGTAGAGGTCTATATCCACCGCCTTCGCCGTCGGCTGGGCGAGGCGGGCGCGACCGCGCAGGTCGTGACCATTCGCGGCGTGGGTTACATGCTTTTGGAATCCCCCGCATGATCCGGGCACCGCGATCGCTGCTGGCGCGGATCCTGCTGTGGCACGGCATCGCCGTCGCCTTCACCGCACTGGCCGTGTCCGCGGGCGTCTACTTCTTCCTCGAACTGACCGCCGACCAGCTCGAACGCCAGACCTTGCGCGCTCAGGTGGTGGAAATTCGAAAAGCGTTGGCGATCGATCGCAATGGCGAACTACGCATCGCGTCGGCCCGGCCGTCATCGGAATCGCTGCTGTCGGCGGGGATGAGCGCGCTGATTGTTGAGGGTGATGGCGCCAGAACCGTCTTGATCGGCACGCCGCCGCCGCTGGAAGTCACACGGCTGCCGCGCGACGCCGAAGAACGTTTCTTCCGGCGGCGGTCAAGACGCGCTTTTTATGCCGGGCTAAGCGTACCGATCACGATGGGGGAGCGGCGGCTGTGGATCGTCACGCTCCAAAATCTTGATCATCCCGCTAATGTGATGGACGACATCGTCCGGCAGTTCCTGTGGCATGGCCTGTTCGTCATCGTGCCACTGCTGGTGCTGCTGCTCGGTATCGACGCATATATCGTGCGGCGCGCGCTGCGTCCGATCCGGCGCGCCTCGGCGGCAGTGGAACGGATCGATGCTGGGCGGCCGGACCTGCGCATCGTCGATCCGGCGATCCCGAGTGAGGTGCAGCCGCTGGCGAACGCGATCAACATGGCGGTCGCCCGGGTGACCGAGAGTTTGCGGATACAGCGTGACTTCACCGCCGACGCGGCCCACGAGCTCCGCACGCCGATCACCATCGCACGCGTGCGCGCCGCCGACATCCCGGATGCTACGCTTCGCGCCGCGCTGATCGCCGATCTGGATGCGCTGTCGGGCATCGTCGGCCATCTGCTCGACATGGCCGAGCTGGATTCGCTCGATCAGATGGCGATGGAGCGTGTCGACCTGTCGCACATGGCGAGCCAGGCGGTGGCGGGGATCGCGCCGCTGGTTTTCCGCGGCGGACGAACCATCGCCTTGTCGGGCGCGGAGCGGGAGCATCTGGTCCTCGGCCACCCGCAGTTCCTGGCGCGGGCGCTCGGCGCGCTAGTGGAGAATGCGGTCGCGCATACCCCGCCGGGTACGGGCATCCGGGTCTCGGTAGCCGATGGCGCGATCACGGTCGCCGACGACGGTCCCGGCATCGCGTCGGACGATCAGCCATTGGTGTTCCGGCGCTTCTGGCGGCGGAACCGGGGGAGGGTGCCCAATGGCGGCCTCGGTCTCGCGATCGTACAGCGGGTCGCGCAGGTGCATGGCGGCACGGCGACGCTGCGGTCCGAGCCCGGCTTCACCGAATTCACTATCCGCGTCCCGAACAGGCCCTCAGGCACTGCCGCTACGGAGGCGCAGGCCAGTCCAGTCGATAGGTGACGTGCAGACCGTCATGATGGGACAACCTCGGCTGGTTCGCGGCGCCATCGAACATCGTTTCGATCTGGATCGGGTCACCGTCAGGCTGCTGCCGGAGCGATAGAGTTGGAGGTCTTCGGTAGCCGCCTACGGCGCGTCGCCGTCCCATGACAGCCCGACACTGCATAGCGATCCGGGCGTCGCACAGAAACCTGGTGGGCACCGGCCTGTCCGCTTTAGAGCGAGTGCCTGTGGTATGCGGCCATTCTTTAGCGCCTCACACGGCTCGTTTCGCTCTCGTGCAGCGGGCCCCTTTTTTGTTTCACTGAAAGATTGCCGGGCGCGCGGGGTGGCCATCGATTGTTTTGCCCCTATCATGTCCGTCCACAGTCAAAATGGGGCGGAGCATAAGCAGTGTCGAGCAGGGGTGTCTTTATCGGGCAGATCATCGATGATCTGGATGCTATTTCCCATCAGGTGAAGCGTCGGTGTGAACTGGGGCAGACCGACCTGAACAGTGTCTTGGAGAATTTCTTCCTCGAAATTCTCAACCTGACGCTCGACGCCGCTCTGGTAAATTTGAACAAGAAGCGTTCGAACGAGCCGGGCCTCGATCTCGGTGACAGCACTAGCAAGCGCAAAATCGCCTTCCAAATCACCTCGCGGTCCGATCCCGCCAAGGTCAAAGACACCCTCACCAAGATCAAGAAAGCCCAGCTTGCCGCCTATCAGGAGTTCTTCATCCTCGTGATCGGCGAGCGCCGGAAGAGCTATACCATCGATCCTGCGCTTTCCGCGAAATGCCACGGTTTCGCCGAGGCGAATATCATTGGCATCACCGACCTGTGCCGGATGGTTATGGAGACTAAGATCGATACGATCCGGGCGATCCAGCAGAAGCTTCAGCAGGAGCGTCGTGAAATCCGCATCGAACTCGAGCCCGAGATTGAGGGTACATTCGAGACCGATACCGCCGATCTGGTCGAGCGCCGACCGAGCATTACGCGGTCGGATGGCACGCTGTTCTATGCTAGCGACGCAACGGGCGGATTGTTCGAATCGGCCGCAGAGGCGGCCGAGGCGCTCGACGGCTTCATCGACCGGCTTGCGCCGCTGCCGCGCCTGTCGCGCGGTATGCTCGGCTGGATCATGGACGAGAGCGAGCATCGCTACGGCTTCAGCGAGAAGCATGAGATCAATGCCGACCTCGTCCAGCGCAAATATCCGGACACACAGGATCTGCTGGTCGACACCCGACTGCTGAAATCCTGGGGGTTCCTCGGCTACGAGGATCAGCAGGACGGGGAGTCGCCAACGTTCTGGTTCCGCTTTCCCGGCACCGATCACAGCTATTTCGCTGACGCCTTCATGAACTTCGTGAAGGAGCAGGACTTGAAAGTCTCCAGCCTCTTTCAGACCATGAACTTCTCCCCCTTCGGGCCACCCCCTGCGGCCGATGCACCTGCGCCTGTGCCGGTAAAACCGGCGGTACGGCGGCGTGTCCGCCTCTCGGGCGCCCAGAAGGCGCAGCGCAGCCGCTGATCAGCAATGGTACCGTGAGGTACACCAACATCTGGTACCATTAGCGCCGCCAGGCGCTTTTGCCCAATCCTCCTCCCTTTCGACGGACTTTGCGCCATGGCTTCGCTTACCGACCTCGGCCTGCAGCTCAGGCTTCAGCGCAATCGCTTACTGGACCAGGATGCGTCCGCTGCTGAGGAGCTGATGGTCGAACAGGAGCCGATGCCGCTCCCAGAGACCGATCAGGCGTTTGATCATGAGAAGCGGCAGGCGGGCGAGCTGGTCGATGCCCTCGATCGCGCATTGCGCGACGAGAATTGGTCGCCACCTGCGGCGGCGCTCGGCATCGATGGTGTCGGCGGCGGCTATTTCTATGGGCTGATCCCGCAGCGCGCGCCGATGCGGGAGATCGTTCGGGGGTTCGTTCAGCCCGTGCGCTATCTACCGCTGGTCGAGCGTGTCCCCGATCGCGTCGCCCTCTACCTTCGCTTCATGCTGCCCGGTGGCGACGACGGCCTCGAGCGGGAGGAGCATGGAGGCGTCAAATGGCACTTCCACTATATCGATGCGCGGCACCGGCGTTCGGACGTCATCCTGAGCTTCGACACGCGCTGGAAGATCGTGGAGTCGGCCAAGGGGAGCGATCTGCTGCGCCCGCTGTTCGTCGAGCGCCATGCCGAGGGCAAGGCCAAGTTCACCGCGCATCCCGGGCGGTGGGAAAACGAAAAGCGCACCAGCATGTACGAGATCTGCTCGCGTGATCTGCACAAGGGTATCGAGCATTTCCGCTGCGCCAAGAATGGCTCGGACGCTGTCTGGCCGCGCGACGCCACCCTGACGCCCCATCCATCCAGCCTACCGAATACCGGCACGGCGGCGGGCAGTGGGAAGGGGAAGAAGAAGCGCAGGTGAGGGCACATCGCGCCGGTGCCGGTACCGGCGCTCTACTCGCCTTCGGCTCCCGGACCACTCGCTGCACGGAGTGCCGACGCTTCGCGGCGTCCTTGGGTGTCAATTGGTGTTGGCGGCGAGGTCGGCGCACGTGTAGCCCTTACGTATGCTCACGACCGCCCAACTTCGTTGCCCCGTTTTTGACCGACTCACCGGCCGCCTCCAGCCGCCGCTGAAACATCCGACATCTCTCGAATTCGACCCGAAAATTTGGGTCGCAACGATTGCCGATGACATGCTTGGAGAGCGGGACGCGGATCTGGTTCGCGCCGCGATCTACATAGGAGGTTTCCTCGAAAGCGTCCGAAGCGAGCTGCTCGATGGCCTTTTCGACGGCCTCTCGGGAGACCAGCGCGTCGTGTTCGCGGTCGCAAACGCCAATCGCGCTTGGAACATCTTCCGTTGGAAGGTGAACCTGGCGCTGCCCAACGGCGGAGACGAGATGACATACAGTTCCACCATCGGGTTGGAGGGGATACCGGTCGGTCCCAACGGGACGCTCATGGACCCGAATCATGCGAACAACGCCGTGGTCGACGCGCTTCCTTACTGGCTTGACCAGGCGACCGAACCAGACGGTGGGGACAAGGCGCTCGACCTCGATGACATGCGGCTTCTTATGGCACGCGGTCATATGACCGCCAACTTCCTGCAAACTTTCCGCGCCTTCTGGCAGCAGATTTTGTGGGAGCCATGGGGTTTCGATTACAACGAGGCAGCGGCCGTCATGACACCGCGCGCGCGCGATGATCTCGCCAGATGGCGTGCCTGGGAATGGCGCGATCAGATCCTCGCGGCACAATCCTCTCTCTTGAGCCGTAACCTCGAGAAAGACCTTGCGGGATTGGAACTTGCCTTGCCCCTAACGGCGTGTGCGATCGAACCGGACGGGATTGAAGTTTGCGCGCCGGACGCCATCACAGCGGCCATGCATCGCTCGGCGCTCGAAAACTTGCGCAAAAGCTACGCGGCTCCATTTCTCGAAGAGCCCGTGGGTGCGGACCCGCGGATGACGCCCATCCTACTCGAGAAGGCGGTGTGCGTGCTACAGGATCTGGCAGGATTGAGGCTGCCCCGCGATATCGATCCCGCGGCGAAAGATCTGGACGATCCGCGCGATTTCGCCTGTGCATTTCCACGGACGCACCTCTTGGATTTCCTGTCGGCTGCGCTCGCAATCGATCCCGCTCTCGCCGAACTCTGCCTCGACTATTTAACCGCCGATCCATTCGGTAATCTCAACCCGCTGTTCAACACTGGGCTTTGGCACAAACCGTTGGTGAGATCGCGTGACGGAACGACGGTGATGATCGTCGCGGGTGCGCTCGTCTGGGGCTCATCGACGAGGCGTCTCGATCGCTGGCTTCAGGATGCTTACGGTGATGCCGACCTGTCGAAGACACCGGCGGGATTGCGCTTTGAAGCCGCTCTTCGCCAGGCTTTGGAAGAAGCGGTGGGCCGCAATCCGCTTCTGATCGGCATTCCTACCGGCGTTGCCAGCATAGCCCAAGGCGAGGCCCGTGAGGAAGTCGACGTGCTGTTGCGCATCGGCTCGACGATCTTGGTCTGCGAGGTGAAGTGCCTCGTGGCACCTTCCGAGCCTATCGATCGCAACAACCACATTCGAAAGCTCGAGCGCGCCTGCCATCAGGCTTCAAGAAAGGCAAAATGGCTCGCCGACAATCGCAATGAGCTCGACGCGCGGCTCGGAGACGGCGCTGGCGCGGGCCGCATTCAACCTCTCGTCGTCCTCAATCAGAGCAATGGCGTCGAATGGGAATATGAGGGCTGCCCGATTACTGACATGCGTTTTTTGGAGCTTTTGCTTGCCTCCGGCCAGATGGCCATTGGCGGGGCTCTTTTGGGCGAGCCGGGCAAGCTGCCGGTGCTCGTTCAACGCACGCTATATGCGACGGCAGCTGAACTCGAGGAGGCGATTCAGACCGTCTTCCTGGCGATGCCGGGCATGGATCCGTTTCGCCACAGCGTCAGCTGGGGCGACAATGTTCTGTCGTTGCCTAACGGTCACTCGTTTATTGCACAGACATCAAAGCGCGATGGTGACGCATATATTGAGCAGATGAATAAACTGATGGGCATCGCAAGGCGGTAAGCGACCCGGGTCGGTCGAACGAGCAAATGTCGGCTCCTAGCAAAAGCCGAGATTTTGGGACCGGGAAGGGAACGACGGCTTCGTCCCAAACCAAGCCGTCTTCCCCCTCGCTGCCGCGACATGAACCAACGGCCGAAGTCGGGAAGGCGGAAAGAGCCCGCGAATGTCCGGAACTGGGTCGTCTCAGCCGGACAGCTGCTAGGCGCCTTCGAACCTAATTCCGGCCGCTGGGTAAATCGGCTGGATATCGCCAAGCCGCCAGTTTCACCAACTTGCAGCAGTCCCGTTTCTCCGTGCCCGATGGACCGTTTCGAAAAAAATGCAAACGGGAACAGGTTTTGGGAAAACGGCTCACCCGGCATTGGAGACTGATCCTGCCGGTGCTGTCCCGCTGCATCTTCGTAATTGGGACGGCAGCTACCGACCGGATTACGTCGTTCCAGGGCAGCCTCTGGGATGACGGCTCAAGCCAAAGCCGGTCACTCCCAAGACTCACCTGCGACAATCTGCTCAGCGCTCCTCACCGGTCCTTCCTCGCATGATTGGGAACAACCGAAGCTCGCGAGTGCGATATCCATTGCCCACCGAGTTCGTCAGAGGTGAAGATGGTGGGGGCATTGGCCGACATCAGCGCATAGCCCCGCCAGCAAACATCGGCTATGCCCACTGTCGTACTAGGGGAGGTGTGACGTGCCGATCGAAGTTCTAGATCCTGCCAACTCAGTTCTGTTCTTAGGCTCTGGTTTTTCGGCTGACGCTACGAACATTGCGAACGAAATCGTCCCGGCGGGAAATCCCCTCCTTCTAAAGATGGCAAAAGCCCTAGACGAAGATCCCGAAGAATTAGATCTTAAGGCTGCGGCCGATGAATTTCTATCTAGGTCCGATCTCAGTTTGTACGAATTACTATACAATACCTTCACGATATCTAAGGTATTAGAATATCAGCGCGATATTGTCTCTCTACCTTGGGCAAGAATATATACGACGAATTATGATGACATCGTGAATTTTGTCAAAGGTCCGGCTTTTCCAGTTTTTACCTTCGACGAACCACGCCCGCGAAGATTGCCTCAATCATTTGCTGTTCACCTTCATGGATCGATTCGCAAAGCACGTGAAGAAAGTGCGGCAGATGAATTGATTCTAAATAATAGGTCTTATGATATCATTGCTCGTCAGTTCCCGGATTGGTTTGATGAATTCAAGCAAAACAGGCGGACATTTCAAGCATGCTACTTCATGGGTTTTAGCCTTGGGGACCACCACATCACCGGTTTGATGACCGCTGGTGAAGAGTCCGCTAGGCGAACCTATTTTGTCACACGCCCAAATCCAAAGGCTAGCTTTGTGCGTCGGACCTCCGACTACGGAGAAATCGTTCCGATTGGCTTTGCAAAATTCGCAGAACTTTCCAAGACCCTTCCGAAACCAGAGCTGCCGCAGCACATAGGCGCGTTACAATCATTTAAGTATCTTAATCGAGGTTTAGATGCAAAGGTGATCGCCGACCCAACTCCAACTGAGATCATTAATTTGGTCAGTTTTGGCACATTTAGTCAGAACCGCTTTTTTAATACGCGCGATGAAGTCAGCTATGTGGCATCGCGACGTAAGCCGGTAGAAGACGTAATAACTGCATTACAGGATGCTAGGACTGTTTTAGTCCATTCTAAGATAGGCAATGGAAAAACTATATTCACATCGATTTTAGCATTGGAGGCGACAAAACTCGGCTACACTTGCCTTCAATGGCGCCGTGCTGGGCGAAGCCTAGCCCAAGATATTGAGCTTATCGCTAAACATAACCGCGTTCTCATAATTTTCGATGATTACGATGCCGCCATCGAGAACATCGAGCGCTTGGCCATCGGCGCACCCGCAGCGAAGTTTGTTATCACGGTAAGAACCGGCCAGCAGGAAGTGCGCTTCCACGAAATTGCTCAACGTTTTCCACCAGCGGTCAAGCGGGTCAATCTGAACACCTTTGGAGAAAGTGACCGCGAGCAGCTTCTTGGCATCCTGCGCCGCGCCGGGGCTCAGGTTGATGATCTTGAGCAAGTCGTCATGTCCGCGCGAGAAGTCCGCGAGATTGTAACACAGCTGTATAATCACGCAGAGATCAGGGGCAAAATCCATAAGGTAGTTAGGGTCAGGACCCATTGATGTGAGGCGCGCGATCTGATTCAGGCTCCGAGAGGAGACTGGAATGAGCGACCTGTACTGGCTGACGGACGATCAGATGGAACGCCTTCGGCCGTTCTTTCCCAAGAG
>Ga0308171_1001377_pt1 | contig 33339 bp, 27 predicted proteins | sample PhyGR1_FD_202135 | JGI IMG/M metagenome (GOLD analysis project Ga0308171, IMG submission 202135) | Phyllosphere microbial communities from UC Gill Tract Community Farm, Albany, California, United States - DLSLSG.R1 | ecosystem: Host-associated > Plants > Phyllosphere > Unclassified | place: USA...
TCCGCTCTCAGCCCTGAAGCACCAGGCCAAACTCGAAGAAAGAAAAGAAGGGGTCTGGGGAATTCATTCCCCAGCCTTCCCCTCCCCGTCTCGATTCGCCGTAAGCTGCCGGCGGCAGGGAGAGGGAGCGGCGAGGCGATGGCGCAGAACATCTATGACGAGCCCGGGTTCTTTGCCGGCTACAGCCAGCTCGGCCGTTCCGTGCAGGGGCTGGAGGGGGCGGCGGAGTGGCCGGCGGTGCGGGCGATGTTGCCGGAGCTACGCGGGCTGCGGGTGGTGGATCTGGGCTGTGGCTTCGGCTGGTTCTGCCGGTGGGCGGCGGGGCAGGGTGCGGCGTCCGTGCTGGGGCTGGACCTGTCCGAGAAGATGCTGGCGCGGGCGCGGGCGAGCACCACCGAGGCGGGCGTGGCCTATGAGCGGGCGGACCTGGAGCAGCTGGAACTGCAGGAGGGTGCGTACGACCTCGCCTATAGTTCGCTGGCTTTGCACTATGTGGAGGATGCGGGGCGGTTGTTCGGCACGGTGCACCGGGCGCTGGTGCCGGGTGGGCGGTTCGTGTTCTCGACCGAGCATCCGATCTACATGGCGCCGGACCGGCCGGGCTGGGAACTGGATGGGGAGGGCCGCAAGGTCTGGCCGCTGAACCGGTATCTGGTGGAGGGGCAGCGGCGGACGGACTGGCTTGCGCCCGGGGTGGTGAAGTACCACCGGATGCTGGGCACGACGCTGAACCTGCTGATCGAGATCGGCTTCGGGCTGCGGCGGGTGGAGGAGTTCCGCCCCAGCCCGGCCCAACTGGAGGCCCACCCGGAATGGGCGGAGGAGCTGGAGCGGCCGATGTTCCTGCTGGTTTCGGCGACGCGTGGCTGAGGCGGGGTGTTCTTTCGGCTCCTTGCCTCGAAGGGCTGATCCACGAAAGATTAAGACCCTTTTCAGCCGCGTTCGCGACAGTTATGTGCTGGGAAGGGGGGAGGATCGCGTCTGCCACGGTGGCGGGCGGCCTGACCCGGTGCTTCAATAGGGCAGGTGGTGGCGCCATATGTGTCGCTTCTGCCCCCGCGCCACCTGCCCGTGGCGTCCTGTTGTGTCTTTTGCCCTGAGGTAAACGCCGATGTCGGCCACGAAGCCGCGTACGCTCTACGACAAGATCTTCGACGCCCACCTGGTCGAGACCCTTCCGGACGGCACCGCGCTTCTCTACATCGACCGCCACCTCGTGCATGAGGTGACCAGCCCGCAGGCCTTCGAGGGGCTGCGCATGGCGGGCCGCCCGGTGCGCCGGCGCGAGGGCACGATGGCGGTGATCGACCACAACATCGCCACCGATGAGAGCCGCTACACCGGCCGCATCGAGGACCCCGAGAGCCGCCTGCAGGTCGAGACGCTGGAGAAGAACGTCGCCGAGTTCGACGTGCCCTATATCCCGCTGACCGACGCCCGCCAGGGCATCGTGCACGTGGTGGGGCCGGAGCAGGGGCTTTCCCTGCCGGGCATGACCATCGTGTGCGGCGATAGCCATACCTCGACGCACGGTGCCATGGGGGCGTTGGCCTTCGGCATCGGCACCTCCGAGGTCGAGCACGTGCTGGCGACGCAGACGCTGCTGCAGAAGCGCGCCAAGAACATGCGCGTGACGGTGGATGGCGTGCTGCCGAAGGGCTGCACCGCCAAGGACATCGTGCTGGCCATCATCGGCAAGATCGGCACCGCCGGCGGCACGGGCCACGTGATCGAGTTCGCCGGCTCCGCCATCCGGGCGCTGGACATGGCCGGGCGCTTCACGGTCTGCAACATGTCGATCGAGGGCGGGGCGCGCGCCGGCATGATCGCGCCGGACGAGACCACCTTCGAGTATGTGAAGGGCCGGCCCTTCGCGCCGCAGGGCGAGGCGCTGGAGCGGGCGATCGCGTGGTGGAAGTCGCTGCCTTCGGATGAGGGTGCGTACTTTGATACCGAGGTGGTGCTGGACGCCGCCGAGATCGTGCCGATGGTGAGCTGGGGCACCAGCCCCGAGGACGTGCTGCCGATCACCGCCGTGGTGCCGGACCCGGCCAGCGCCAAGGACGAGGCGCGGCGGGACCAGCTGCAGCGCATGGTCGAGTATATGGGCCTGACGCCGGGGCAGAAGCTCTCCGACCTCAAGGTGGATGTCGTGTTCATCGGCAGCTGCACCAACAGCCGGATCGAGGACATCCGGGCGGCCGCGGATATCGTGCGCGGCAAGACGGTGGCGCCGGGCGTGCGCGCCATGGTGGTGCCGGGCTCCGGCCTGGTGAAGAAGGCGGCGGAGGCCGAGGGGCTGGACGCGGTGTTCAAGAATGCCGGCTTCGAGTGGCGGGAGGCCGGGTGCAGCATGTGCCTGGGCATGAACCCGGACAAGCTGACGCCGGGCCAGCGCTGCGCCAGCACCAGCAACCGCAATTTCGAGGGCCGCCAGGGCCCCGGCGGCCGCACCCACCTGCTGAGCCCCGCGATGGCCGCCGCCGCCGCCATCACCGGGCACCTGACCGACGTGCGGGAGATGGCCTGAACCATGGACGCCTTCACCACCCTGACGGGCATCGCCGCGCCGCTGCCGATGGCCAATGTCGATACCGACAAGATCATCCCGGCGCGCTTCCTCAAGACCATCCAGCGCACCGGCCTGGGCAAGGCCGCCTTCGCCAACCTGCGCTACAACGAGGATGGCAGCGAGAACCCGGATTTCGTGCTGAACAAGGAACCGTACCGGAAGGCGGAGATCCTGATCGCGCATGAGAATTTCGGCTGCGGTTCCTCCCGCGAGCATGCGCCGTGGGCGTTGCTGGATTTCGGCATACGCTGCGTCATCGCGCCGGACTTCGCCGACATCTTCCACAACAACAGCTTCAAGAACGGCATCCTGCCGATCAAGCTGCCGCGCGAGATCTGCGACCAGCTGATGGAGGATGCGCGCATGGGCGAGAATGCGCGCATCAGCATCGACCTGGAGCGCCAGGTGGTGGTGCGGCCGAACGGGGACGAGATTCCGTTCGAGATCGACCCGCTGCGTCGGCACCTGCTGCTCAATGGCCTGGACGATATCGGGCAGACGATGCAGCGCGGTACTGCGATCGACAGCTTCGAGGCCAGGCAGCAGGCGGCGCAGCCCTGGCTTTATGGGTGAGGGATGAGGCAGGCTGGGGGAAGGAATTCCCGCAGACCCCCATCTTTTTTCTGCGAGTCTTTGGTTGTGGTCCCAGGGCCTGTGGTTGGGGCTTGGTGGTGAAGTCTGAATAAAAGGCCGCGCGGGGCTGAAGCATCCGTCTTCAGGGGCGGGTATTTGGCTGCGGCAAGACGGGAGGCTTCTGCCGGCTTCAGCGCGCGCGAAGACCCGCAAAAAGAAAAGGAGGGGTCCGGGGAATTCTTTCCCCGGGCTTTTTTGCAAGCACCTTGACCCAATCCGGTGATTCCGCCTGATTGGGGCTGTTCCACACGTCAGGAAAGAGACACCCACAAGCATGTCCGCGAACAAGAAGCTGCTGGTCCTCCCCGGCGACGGCATTGGCCCTGAGGTGATGCACGAGGTCCGCCGCGTCATCGACTGGATGGACCGCCGGCGGCATGTGAGCTTCGGCATCGAGGAAGGCCTGGTGGGCGGCGCGGCGCTGGAGGCCGAGGGTTCCCCGTGCCCCGACCGCACCGTGGAGCGGGCGCTGGCGGCCGATGCGGTGCTGTTCGGCTCCGTCGGCGGGCCGCGCTGGGACAGCCTGCCCTTCGACAAGCGGCCGGAGCTGGGCATCCTGCGCCTGCGCAAGGAGCTGGGGCTGTTCGCCAACCTGCGCCCCGCCATCGTGCTGGACCCGTTGGTCGATGCCTCCAGCCTCAAGCCTGACATCGTGCGCGGGCTGGACCTGATGATCGTGCGCGAGACGACGGGCGGCATCTATTTCGGCGAGCCGCGCGGCGTGGAGACCATGGCCAATGGCAAGCGCCGCGGCGTCGACACCGAGGTGTACACCGAGGACGAGATTGCCCGCGTGGCGCGCGTGGCCTTCGATCTGGCGGGCAAGCGCACGGGCCGCCTGACCAGCGTCGAGAAGGCGAATGTCATGCAGTCCGGCCGCCTGTGGCGCGCCGTGGTCAGCGAGATCGGCCGCGACGAGTTCCCGAATGTCGAGCTGAGCCACATGTATGCCGACAACTGCGCCATGCAGCTGGCCAACCGGCCGAAGCAGTTCGACGTGATCCTGGCCGGCAACTTGTTCGGCGACGTGCTGTCCGACCTGGCGGCGGCGCTGACCGGTTCGCTCGGCATGCTGCCCTCGGCGACGCTGGGAGCGCCGGATTCCTCCGGCCGCCGCAATGCGCTGTATGAGCCGATCCATGGCTCGGCGCCGGACATCGCGGGCAAGGGCATCGCCAATCCCTGCGCGCAGATGCTCTCCTTCGCCATGCTGCTGCGCTGGTCTTTCGGCATGGAGGAAGACGCGAAGATGATCGAGACGGCGGTGGAGAAGGTGCTGGCGGGTGGCCTGCGCACGGCCGACATCATGGGGCCGGGCACCGCGCGCGTCGGCACCAGCGTGATGGGCGATGCGGTGCTGCGGGAGTTGGACAAGCTCTCCGCCTGACGCATTGGTTTGACGGCCGCATGCGTGGCGCGAAACCCGGCCTGGTGCCGGGTTTCGTCGTTTTTGTGCCCTTGGTGGCGTGGGAGGGCAAAAAAAGATGCCGAACCCTGTTGCGCTCGGCGCCGCCGATGGGTATTCCCCGCCCACTGGTCGGCGCCCGTAGCTCAGCTGGATAGAGCACCAGACTACGAATCTGGGGGTCAGGAGTTCGAATCTCTTCGGGCGCGCCAGTCTTTCCTGAAAGTCATCAGGACGCGATCGAAAAGCCCGGCACGTGTGCCGGGCTTTTCGCGTTCCTGGGCATGGAGCCGGGTCAGCAAGGTCTCCTGGCCCCGGTTGCCGTATCGGCGCGATCTTGCGCTGGCATGGGGCGAGGCGCCGACATGCCTGAAGTGGTGTTGTGCCTGTGCGATGGGCTGGCTTCCGCGCGTGTCACTCGATGCCGTGCAGCGGTCATGCTACCGCCCGATCTCCTCGGCTGGCAGGCCGAATGCCGCGACGCCCTCTGCCAGGTAGTCGCCGAACAGTTCCATGTCGCCCAGATAGGTGGCGGCGGAGGCGTCCTGGTTGCGCTCCCTCGCCAGGCGCAGGGCCTCGTCCCATTGCGACACGTCGTAGTCGCCGCGGCCGATCCAGGTCAGGGCGATCAACGCCGCCTGCTCGTCCTCGTTCAGCTCGTTGATCAGGCCCTTCAGCGAGCCGGCCAGGGCGTCCGGGTCGTTCTCGTCGGGCACCTCCTCATCCTGCACGTCCTCGTTCGCCGCTTCCTCCTGCAACTCACCGGACGCGCGCGGCGTCGATGATGCTGGCGATGGTGGCGAGGCTGACGATCAGGTCCGTGTTGTCGTCCGGATCGGTGCGGTCGCTCATGCCTGTCCCCTGTCTTCCTGGTGCTATCGGCCCCTTGTCAGGGCCGTTCGTTCATCCGGCGGCCGCGGATCGGCGATATGTCGACCGGCCCGCCCAGCGCCTGGGCCAGTTCCGACGGGTCGCCGGCCTGGAACTCACCGGGAGCCACCGGCTCGGCAGCGGTTCCGGCGGCCGGGTCGTCGCCCCGCTCGCCCGCCATCTGCCCATGCGCCTGGCGCCGGGCCAGGGGATTGTCCTGAATGGGGTTCGCATCCGGTGCCGGTGCATCGTCCGGCCTGTCGTCGTTCATGGTCCATTCTCCATGGCCTGAGGAAAACACAGGGTGCTTCCGGCGGCCGTCGCCGGCCGCCGGACGCGGTCAGCGCCCGGGTTGCTCCGGGCCCTCCGTCTCGGCCTGCCCCTGCGGCTCGGCCGGCCGGGGGTGGCTGCCGGGAAGCTGCTCCAGCCGCTGCTTGACCGCCTTGTCCTCCGGCGTCAGCGGCGCCGGTCGCTGCACGGCCACGCCAGGGGGCACGGCGTCGCCGGGGTCTCGCTCGCCAGTTTCGGGAACCATGCTGCTCTCCATTGCACCGGCCGATCGGCCAGGGGTCATGAGGACTTGGTGGCCGCCACGCGGACCTTGGTGGCCGTCGGCCCGGCGCTGCCTTCTTCTTCCACGTAGTGCACCAGGTCGCCCTGCCGCAGGCTCGCGAAGTCGCCATCGGTGACGCTGTCGCGGTGGAAGTAGAGCTGCGTCCCGGTGTTGGTCAGCAGGAAGCCGTGGTCCTGGCCGGGCTCGATCAGCGCGATTTGCCCGGCCACGGCGGAGGCGCCGGGCTTCGAGGTATCCTGGCGCTGCTTGCCCTTATGCGCCTCCAGCTGCCGTTCCGCGGCCTTGAAGGCGTCGCGTACCGAGGTGCGGATATCCGGCCTGGCGTAGCGCTCCTTCGCCTTCTGCGGCTCACGCGAGACGGCGAGGTCGCGCCCGGGGACCGATAGCGTCACATGCACCTCGGGGACATTGCCGGTCTGGTGCTGCTGGTGCAGCGCCTCGACCGATACGCGGCAGGCGATGAGTTCGCTGTGGCGCGCGGCCAGCTTGTCGACATGCTGGCGGATCAGCGCCTCGATGTCGGCCGATGGCGGCAGGTTGTGGAATGCGATGTCGAGGGGGCGATCCATGTCTGCTCCTCAGTAACGGAGGGTGGCGGCGGCCGGCGAGGCGCGGGGGATGCGGGCACGCGGCACGGCATAGGCGCGGCCGCCATTGCGCAGCGTGACCGCGGCAACCTGGTTCAGCAGGTCCTCGTCCCGGCCATTCGGCCGGCCATGCGCGACCAGCGTGCCGCCCGGTTCGAACCGGCCCCACAGCGCCTCGTCGCCGGCGACGAGCAGGGCATCCACGCGGCCTTCCTCGGCGGCGGCCAGGATTTCCTCCAGCCGGATGGCGACGTTCGGCGCGGCGTCGCCCAGCCGGGCCTCCACCTGCTGCAGCACGTCATCGACCGAGGCGTCCAGCGCCGGCTGCATCAGGTCCAGCGCCCGGCGCTGCAGCTCGGCCGGATGGAAGGCGTGCGGGTTCAGGATCAGGGATTCGTCAAGCAACTGAGGCAGGTTAGCCGCCTTGCGGAAATGCCCGCCGATCTTCGGCTCGGCGGCCAGGACGATCGGTGCCGTGTCGCTGCCGAGCCTGGTTTCCAGTGCGTGCAGCAGGTCCTTGAGGTCCATGGAAAGCGTGTCCGCGGTCTGCTGCGCGACGCCGTCTTCAGCGCCATGTTCCGCCGGTGGCATCGCGTCGGCGGCCGGAGGCGCGAGGTTCAGGCCCACCTCCTCGCTCTGGAAGGGCGTCATGCTGAACAGGCGGGCGCGGCCTTCCGAGAGGGCCAGCAGCCAGAAGCGGTGATTGCGGGCCACCAGCGGCAGTATCGGCTTGATGTTGAAATAGTGCCCGACGGTCAGGCTGCGCGGCATCTCCTCCGGCAGCGAGACCACCTCCCGCACATCGGTGCCGACGAAGAAGGCCAGGCAGGGGCTGCGGTGGGTGGCGAGGTCGAGGCCCTCCAGCTTCTCCCGCAGGAAGCCTGACACTGCCGATTGCGCCTCGGCGTCGAGGCCATGTTGCCCGAGCTTCTGCTCCAGCTCATCCAGCGTTTGGCGGATCTCGGCGGATTGCTGCCGGATGTCGCGCTGTGCAGGGCTCAACGGCAGATAGAGCGAGACGGCGGTGTCATGCCGCCCCGAGAGGCTGGTGATGGCGTTTTTGCCGAGCATGATCGCTCCTGCGTTGTGGCAAAAATTATGAAATCATACGAAAGTACTTATTGAGTATTCTATGGATTAATTGGGGGTGTGGTGGAATTTCAGGATGAAAATAGAGTAAAATGGCGCTCGGAGGTATCCAAGAGGGCCGGTGATAGAGTCGATGTTGATGCCAGAGCTGTGCTTTATCGGTCTTGAGCCGTACATAAGGCCATCTCCTCTACAGATAGATCATCACACCAACCAGAAATACTCCAATGGGTTGCGTGGCATGACGATCGAAACGCTGCGCCTGCGCGCGTTCGCATGGGCCGCGCTCGTGAGCCAGGAGGTGTTTCGGTGGGGCACGAAGAAGGCCGGGGAAGGAATTCCCCGGACCCCATCTTTTTTCTGCGAGTCTTTGGGGTGGATGACGGCGTCAGCTTTTCCGGGGGCAGACCAGGGTGACGCCAGAAGCTGCCGGTTCAGTCCAGACGGCCTGTGACCTTTGTCGGGGCCGCACCTGCCGGTCCTGAGTCCAACGTGAACTGACAGGAAAAAGATGGCGTAAACGTATACGTCTACGCAGGGGAATTCCTTCCCCTGACCTTTCCTTCCACCCTGAACCGAATGTCGATCAGCCCTAACGGTCTAGGAGGTCAGGAAGTCGGACCGTCTCGGCAGGCCAGCCTTCCTGACAGGGATCAGGAAGCTTTCGCAAAGCCTGGCGCCCATGCAGGGCTTTTCGCGTTTGGCGCGTCGCGCTTGGTTGTGGATCCGTGGTGGTGGGCGTGCGCTGGCTCACCGGCTTCCGTTTGCCCGGCCTGCCGCCACGTATGCGGCTGGGGTTTTGCCGGAGCTTCCTGTCAGAGGCGGGCGCGGGCCGGGGCGGTTGGGGCGCATGGCGACCTCCCGCGATGCCGCTGCTTGGCATCGCGGGAGGCCGGCCGCCTGCGCGGGATGAAGCCGGGCGCTCAGGCGGCTGCGGTGAGCGCCTTCAGCAGCAGCTCGGCCGCCGCCTGCGACGAACCGGGGTTCTGGCCGGTGATGAGCAGGCCGTCCTGGACCACGTAGGAGCCCCAGTCCGGGCCGCGCGAGAAGTGGCCGCCCTTGGCCACCAGTTCGTCCTCGACCAGGAACGGCACCACGTCGCTCAGCCCGACGGCGGCTTCCTCCGTGTTGGTGAAGCCGGTGACCTTCTTGCCCTCGACGAGCGGCCGGCCCTCGGGGGTCTGCACATGGCGCAGGACGCCGGGGGCGTGGCAGACCAGTGCGACGGGCTTGCCGGCACGCAGGAAGCTCTCGATCAGCGCGATGGAGGTCCGATCCTCCGCCAGGTCCCACAGGGGGCCGTGGCCGCCCGGGTAGAAGACCGTGTCGAACTGATCGTCCGAGACGTCCGATAGCGTCACGGTGTTGGCCAGTGCCGCCATGGCCGTGGCGTCCGCCTCGAAGCGGCGGGTGGCGTCGGTCTGGAAGTCGGGTTCGTTGCTCTTGGGGTCGAGCGGCGGACGGCCGCCCTTTGGCGAGGCGAGGGTGATCTCGGCGCCCGCTTTCAGGAGGGTGTAGTAGGGGGCAGCGAGTTCCTCGATCCAGAAGCCGGTCTTGCGGCCGGTGTCGCCAAGCTGGTCGTGCGATGTGAGGACGATCAGGGCCTTCATCGTAAATTCCTTCCATGTGCGGCGGGACCGGAGAGGCCCGCCAGGTGATGTGCCGCCAATTAAGTAGACCGGTCGTCTCGATAGCGAGCGCGGATGCGCTTCCTGGCTGGCTGGTCCAAAGCCCTGGCTGAGCTGATGGGACGGACAGTAAAGCCGATTAGACCGGTCGTCTAGTGGTTTTTGTGGCTAGCTTCGCGTTTGGATGGGGCGGCTGTCTGTCTGTCGAGGATGCGCCTGGCCTTGCTGTCCCGCCGGGAATGCGTATCAAGGCAATAGACGACTGGTCTAATCTATTGCAGAATGGCGCCATGTCACTCGCCACCCAAGAACACGGCGCCCGGACCACGATCCTCGGCACGGGCCAGAAGCTCATGGGCCGGAAGGGCTTCTCCGCCGTCGGCCTGACTGAGATCCTGAAGGATGCGGGCGTGCCCAAGGGCTCGTTTTACCATTACTTCGCCTCCAAGGACGCCTTTGGCGAGGCGATGCTCGTAGCCTATTTCGAAGCCTACCACGCGGAGATGGACGAGGTGCTCTCCCGCCCCGGCCTGACCGTGGCCGAGCGGCTGATGACGTATTGGGCCAACTGGCGCGAGAACCAGGGCGCCGATGACTGCCAGGGGCGCTGCCTCGCGGTGAAGCTCGGCGCCGAGGTGGCGGATCTCTCGGAGCCGATGCGCCTGGCTTTGAAGGCGGGGACGGACGGCATCATCGCGCGCCTGACGCGGGCGATCGGGGCCGGCGTCGAGGAAGGCTCGCTGGCGGTGAGGGAGCCTGCGGCGGATATCGCTGCCTCGCTCTACTCGCTCTGGCTGGGCGCCAGCGTCATGGCCAAGATCAGCCGCGTGCCCACGCCGTTCGACACGGCCCTGCGGACGACGCGGCGCATGCTGGGTATCGGCGGCCGCTGAGCGTTCCGCTGTCCAGGCGAAGCCGGTTCCATGGCGAGGCCTTTCGGCGCGGGGTGTTCAAGCCGCGCAGGAGGCAAGGACTGACCTGTCTGGCGGTGGCCGATGCGGGACCGGCGCGGCGTGAACCACAGGGCTGCATCTTGCCGGATCTTTGCGCCCTCAGGGCGGATGCGTCCGGGCTGCGTGTCGGCTAGGCTGCCGGCATGGCGGATATGAATCAGGCGTCGGACGGGGCCGCGGTCATCCTCGCCGTGGCGGCGGGGGAGGAGGGTGCTTTGCACCAGCTCTACCAGGCCCAGGCATCCCGTCTGTTCGGCATCGCCATGGGCATCCTGCGCGACCGCGATGCGGCGGCGGATGCGTTGCACGATACCATGCTCAAGGTCTCCGCCCGCGCTGCCCAGTTCGACCCGACGCGCGGCGAGGCCGGGGCCTGGCTGACCGGCATCATCCGCCATGCGGCGCTGGACCTGGCCCGGGCGCGCGGGCGGGAGGTACCGACCGACAACCCGATGCTGGGCGACAGCCTGGTCCACCCCGAGGCCCTGGAGCGGATCGCGGCCGCCCAGCAATCCGCCCGCCTGCGGGACTGCCTGGCGGCGCTGGAGACGCGCAACCGGGAGGGCATCGTGCTGGCCTTCGTGCACGGCTTCTCCCACGCGCAGATCGCCGCGCGGCTGGAATTGCCGCTCGGCACCGTCAAGGCATGGATCCGTCGTGGCCTGATCCGCTTGAAGGGATGCCTGTCATGATCCCGTCCGATCCCGAGGAGCTGGACCTGCTGGCGGCCGAGCATGTGCTCGGCACGCTGGATGCGCGCCAGACCGAGGAGGTGCGGCGGGCGCTGCCGGTCAACGCGGTTCTCCGCGCGGCGGTCGAGGCGTGGGAGGCCCGGCTGGTGCCCATGGCGGGGCTGGCGCTGCCCGAGGCGCCGCCGCCGGAGCTTTGGGGGCGGATCGAGACCTCGCTGGCGGCACGCGTGCCGGCCGCCGTCCGGCCGCTGCGCCGGGAGCGTTTCTGGAAGATCTGGTCGGTCGGCGCGACGGCGGTGGCGGCCGGGCTGGCGGCCTTCCTGGTGTTCCGGCCGGCCGAGCCGCCCCGCATGATGACGGTGCTGCTGACGGGCAGCGAGCAGCCGGCCTGGCTGGTGGAGGCGGAGGGCGGCGGGCTGCGCCTGGCGAGCCTGAATGCCCGCCCCGTCGAGGCCGGGAGGGTGCAGCAACTCTGGGCGCTGCCGCCGGGGGCGACGGCGCCGGTCTCGCTCGGGCTGATTCCGGCCGGGGCCAGCCGCGCCAACGTGGCGCCAGGGCTGGTGCAGCCGCAGGCGGGCATGCTGATCGAGATCACGCTGGAGCCGCCCGGCGGCTCGCCCACCGGGCGGCCGACCGGCCCGATCCTGTTCATCGGCCGGCTGGCGCGGGCCGGGCAGTCCTGACGGCCGCGCGGCGAATCTTTTTTCCTCCGGGCTGCATCCAGCGGGCGTCGCGCCCCGTAGCACTGGGCGGGGCATGAGGCGTCCCGCGATTTCGGAGAGCCCCTCATGACCCGTTCCATCCGCCGCCTGGCCCTGGCCGGCGCCGCGCTTATCGGCTTCACCGGCATGGCCCAGGCCGCCACCCTGGTGGGCCTGACCGCCGAGGGGCAGCTGGTCCGCATCGATACGGAGACGCGCCGCGCCATGGCGCCGGTGCGCGTGCAGGGTGCCGCGGGCCGCCTGCTGGGCATCGATGTCCGCCCGGCCGACAACAAGCTGTATGGCGTGACCGAGAGCGGGGAGATCGTGACGATCGACCCGATGACGGGCGCTGCCACGAAGGTCAGCCAGCTCAACGAACGTTTCGAATCCGGCGGCCGCGCCGTGGTCGACTTCAACCCGGTGGCGGACCGCCTGCGCCTGATGGGCATGGGAGGCGTGAACTTCCGCGTGAATGTCGAGACCGGCCAGGTGGTGCGGGATGGTGAGCTGAAGTACCAGCCGGGCACGCCGCTGGCCGGGACCATGCCGCGCATCACCGCCGGCGCCTACACGAACAGCATGCAGGGCGCGACAGCGACGATGCTGCTGACGATCGACGGCGTGCTGTCCCAGCTGAACCTGCAGGCGCCGCCGAATGATGGCGTGCAGCAGGTGCGGGGCGCCATCGGCCACGGCGTCGGCGCCAGTGCCGCTTTCGATATCCTCTCGGTGGGCACGACGAACACCGCCTACCTGCTGTCGGGCGGCGTGCTGCATACCGTGAACCTGGAGAATGGCACGCCGGCGGTGCTGGGGCCGGTGGCGGGTTCCACGGATGTCATCGACATCGCTGTCATGCCGTAAGGCGGGCCGGCGCGGCGGCGTCCTTCCGCGAACGGATGCGGTGGCGCCGGGTTCTTTGGCGTAGGGCGCCCCCGGTTTGTGATCCCTGCTGCTGTGCAGAGGATGATCCACCGGGGCGCGCTGCCCCTGCCAGGATCGGCGGGCTTCGGATCACGCCTGGCGCGCCGATGCCGGGCGGTGGCGCGACGGCCGGCAGGTAGCGGTGACGTGGGCGGGTGAGGGAGAGCGGGCCGGTGCCTTACGCCCGCTCGGCCACCTTCAGCGCTTCCAGCGATGCGGCGAGGCCGCGGAGCGAGATGGGGATGGAGAGGGCAGTGCCGTCGGCGGCGCGGTAGTCGAGGCGCGCGGCTTCGGCGCGCTGGGCGAAGCCGATGGCGTCGCTGTCCGGCACTTGCAACTCGGCGAAGCAACCGCGTGGCAGGCAGCGCCGGAAGGCCAGGTTCAGCGCGGCCTGTTCGTCGGCGATGATGCGGACGGGTTCCGGGATGGCGATGTTGGTGCCGACCTGCACGGTGAGCAGCAGCGGCCCGCCCGGCGCGGCGCGGCGCGCGGTGACCTGGGCCAGCACGGCGCCCTGGGTGTCCTGGATGGTCTGCGCCACTTCGCAGAAACGTTCGCCCCCGGCTTTCAGGTCGCAGCGCAGCACCCAGTCGCCGTAGGAGGCCGTGGTGCGGTCCGGCTGCGGCAGCGTGGTGGCTGGCGCGGCTTGGGCGGCGGCGGGGCCAGTGGCATGCAGGGTGGCGAGCAGGGCGAGGAAGAGGGCGGAAAGCAGCTTCGCGGGCATCGTATGGTGCGCTCCTGCGCTACAGCGGATCTGCATCAGGTGGAGTCACCTGGTGGGGTGAAGATGCTCTTCAAACAACAAGCCAGAGCATCTGAAGTGGGGCCTGCACGAACGGACCATGCTGCGGGCGGAGTGGAAGCCTGGCGGGTAACGCCGGGCTGTTCGCGCCGGCTGGGCCGGTGGCGCGCGGAGGCCCGGCCGCAGCCATCGCCACCGGAGTGTGCCGGCAGCCTGTCAGAACCGGTAGGCCAGCCGGCCGATCCCGGCGTGGGAGACATAGCCGTCGCCGGCATCCAGCCTGTACTGGACACCGAAATCCCAGTTGGCGCCACTCAGCAGGTCCGCGCCCAGGGTGAAGCGGGCGAGCACGTCCGGGATGGGCGTGGTGGCGCGGAAGCCGCTGCTGCCCGGCTGGCCGGCGAAGCGCGCCCGGGTGGCCCAGTCGTCATGCGCCATGGCGGCCACGCCGGCGCTGACATAGGGACGCAGCACCGCTGCCTCGTTCAGGCGGATGCGGCCGCCGAGCTCGATGGCCGGCACGGCGGAGAACAGGGTCGAGCCCTCGGCATCGACCGAGAGATTGAAGGGCGCGGCACCGGTTTCCGTGTAGCTGCCGCTGCGCACATAGGTCAGGTGCAGGTCCAGGCGCGGCTGCAGGTACCAGCCGTCGAACGGGATCTGGTAGGCGATGCGGGAATGCGCGCCGGCATGCCAGGCGGTGGGCGAGGCCTGCGCGGTGGCGGCGAAGCTGCCGGCGGCGATCATGCGCTTGCTGTCGTACCAGCCATAGCCGAGATCGACGCCGCCGGAGAGCTGCCACGGCCCCCGCTGGAAGCGGAGCGAAGCGCCGGCGAGCAGGCTCTCGCCCGAGACCCGGGAGCTGCCTTCGTCGCCACGGAACTGGCTGCTCTCATAGGCCAGGGAGGCGCCGACGAACCAGTCCTGCGCCACCCGCCGCTGCGCGCCGGTCTGGAAGGTCCAGCTACGGGCCTGGTAGCCCAGGCTGTCCCCGGTGCCGTCCTGGTTGGTGTAGCTGCCGAAGGCGCGGCCCCAGACGCAATGGTCCTGCTGTGGCAGGGAAGCGTCCTCGAAGGTCGGGCATTCGTTCAGCATGTTGGCGACGAAGCCGTGGCTGGTGCTGTAGCGGAAGGCGGCGATGGCGCCGACCGTCTGGCCGGAGAGGCTGTTCAGCGCGCGGTTGTAGGCGTTGCCGTCCGGCGTGGCGGCCAGGGCGGTGAAGCCGGCATCCAGGCTGGCGCCGCTATCCCACAATTCCTGCAGGTGGGCCGCCACGCGTTGCTGGTTGGCGCCGAGCGAGGCCGCCGCGAGGGTGAATTCCGCGACCGGCTGGATCTGCAGGCTGTTGCCGCCGCTTTGTGCGGCATCGAAGCGGAACAGGTGGGTGCGGGTGGTGGCGAGGCCGGGGTCGGTCGTCAGCCCGTCCGTGACGCTGAGGATTGTCACGGCGCGGTTGGCCAGCACGACCGGGTGCACCTCCACCGTGCCGGCGAGGGTGGCGCGGCCGGCGACCAGCAACTGGTCCGTCGCGCCGCCGCTGTGGTTGGTCTCCACCACCAGGCGGCCGGAGGCGCCCTGGACCAGCTGGCCGGTGAGGAGGGTGCGGCCGGCTGTGCCGGCACCGCCGACGAACAGCGTGCCGTCGTTGCGCAGGGTGCCGCCGCCGAGCTGGATGGCGCCGGGTGCCGAGAGGGCGCCGCCGGGGCGGTTGTCGAAGGTGCTGCCGGCGCCGCCGCTGAGGATGACGTCGCCCAGGACCCGGCCGGTATTGGTGACGGTGGTGTTGCCGGACGGGGTGTTGGCCAGGATGGCGATGCCGGTGGAGTCGGCGCGGCCGATCACGCCGGCATTGTCGATGCGGTTGGCCACGCCGCCGAGCAGCCGCACCGCCGCCGCGTCCTGCAGGCTGGGGTCCTGGCGGGCGGAGGAGTCGGGCAGGCCGCCGGAGACGCTGGAGGCCTGGTCGAGCGAGATGAGGATCTGCCCGGCGGAGGTGCCGTCGCTCTGCGCCAGGATGCCGGTGGAGCCGAGGCCGGCGGCCACGACCAGGCTGTCGACGAGCGAGACGGTGACGGCCCCGCCCGCGCCGCTGCCGCCGGCGGTGCCGCGCGCCTGCACGTTCGTCACCGTCGCGCTGGCGGTGTTGATGTTCACCAGGCCGCCGCCGCCGCCGATGCTCTGGGCGAAGAGGGCGGGGGCGAAATTGCCGGTGGTGGTGATCCGCGCCTGGGTGGCGGCGATGCCGACGGCGCCGCCGTTGCCGGTGCTGGCCTTCACCGCATCGGTGGTGCCCAGCTGGTAGCGGCTGACGGCGGAGAAATCGCCGCCCGCGCCGCCGCCGCCGCCGATGCTCTGCGCCAGCACGCCGAAGGCGCCGTCGCCGCTGGTGCGCAGCACGGTGCCGGAGGCCAGGTTGACGGTGACGCTGCCGCCATCGCCGCTGGCGCCACCCTGGCCGCCAGTGCCGCCCGGCGGCACGATGGCGCGGCCGCCGACGACCATGCCGCCGCCGCCGCCGATGGATTGCGCCACGATGCCGTGCGCATCCAGCCCCAGGGTGGTCAGCGCGGCGTGGGTTGTCACCACCACCGGGCCGCCCTGGCCGGCGGCGCCGGCCTTCCCGCCGAAATCCAGGACCAGGCCGTGCAGGTCGCCGATGCGGCCCTGCGGGTTGCTGGCGATCTTGGCGGGGTCGAAGGTCTGGTCCGTCGTCATCGTCCGCACCAGGCCGCCGCCGCCGCCGACGCTCTGCGCCAGGATGCCGATGCCGTGCTTGCCGCTGGTGGTCAGGCTGCTGCCGGGCGCGGCGGTCACGCTGACGGCGCCGCCATTGCCGCCGCCGCCGCCATTGCCGCCAACGCCGACGGAGAGGCTCTTGAAGGAGCCGCTGACGGTGCCGGCGAGCGAGCCCTCCCCACCGCCGCCGCCGACGCTCTGCGCGAAGATGCCGAAGGCGGCGACGCCCTGGGTCACGATATTTCCGCCCGCGCCGTTGACGACGGTGACGGTGCCGCCGTTGCCGCCGCCGCCGGCATTGCCGCCGACGCCGATGGCGGTCTGCACCGGCGTGTCGTCGCTGGCCGCGCTGGTGGAGCTGGCGCCGCCGCCGCTGCCGCCGCCGCCGCCGACGCTCTGGGCATAGATGCCGTCCGACTGCGCGCCGAAGGTCTCGATGCTGCCGGTGTTGGTCGCGCTGACGGCGCCGCCATCACCGGCCGCGCCGCCGCGGCCGCCAACGGAGACGCTGACATTGATGTTCACGCTGGTGCCGGATTCGGGGTCGCCGGCCTGGGGCTGCTCGAGGATGCCGCGCAGCTCGTCGATCGTGGCCTGGATGTTCTCGCCGATCTGGCCGATCTGCAGGATGCCATCGGTGATCTTGGTGACCGTCTGGTTGAAGCCGAGGCCGGCCGCCAGCGTGTCGTACAGCGCCTGGGCGTTGGAGAGGGGGGTGACGCCGCCTGCCGTCGCGCCGCCCTTGCCGGCCTTGCCGCCGCCGCCGCCGATGCTCTGCACCGACAGGCCGATGGCATCAGTGCCGCGGGTGACGATGCTGCCGCTATTCGCCACGGTCGCGGCGTTGCCGTGGCCGCCCGCGCCGCCCTGGCCGCCGACGCCGACGGCGATGCTCAGATTGCCGCCGCTGGCCGTGGCGGTGCCGCCGCCGGCCGCGCCGCCGCCGCCGCCGATGCTCTGCGCGAACACCGCGTCCGCGCCATCGCCCCTTGTGGTGATGGCACCGCTGTTGGTCAGGCTCACCGTGCCGGCATCGCCGCCCGTGCCGCCCTGGCCGCCGATGGCGAAGGCGGTGGAGAAGCTGAACTTGGCGTCGGAGGAGGAGGCGGTGGCATCGCCGCCGCCGCCCGCGCCGCCGCCGCCGCCGATGCTCTGGGCGAAGACGCCATAGGCGTCCTGCCCCATCGTGGCCACCAGCCCCTGATTGATGACAAGCACGTTGCCGCCGGTACCACCCGTGCCGCCCTTGCCGCCCACCGCCACGGCGACCGTGATGGAGACGCCGCCCTGGCCGCCGGAGGCATAGGCGGCGGCGGTGCTGTCGCCGCCCGCGCCGCCGCCGCCGCCGATGCTCTGCACGATCACGCCCATGGCGGCGTCGCCCGCCGTGGTGATCAGCCCGGTATTGGTGATGCCGGCCGCCCCGCCGGTATTGCCCGCGCCGCCCTGGCCGCCCATGGCGAGGGAGAAGGAGATGGCGGGGACGTATTTGCTCGGCGAGACATCCACCGAGCGCGCCGCCGCGGCGCCGCCGCTGCCGCCGCCGCCGCCGATGCTCTGGATGATCACGCCGGCCGCGTTGGGGCCGTAGGTGGTGATCTGCCCGCCATTGGTGACGAAGGCGCGGTCCGCCGGCCCGCCGCTGCCGCCGCGCCCGCCGATGGACACCGCGGCGAGCGGCAGCGCGCCCGCGATGAAGGAGAAGGCCGAGCCACCCTTACCACCGCCGCCGCCGATGCTCTGCACCTGGAAGCCCGCCGCGTGGTCCCCGTAGGTGGTGACCAGGCCGCCATTGACCACGCTGACCTGGCCGCCCCGGCCGCCGCCGCCGGCATCGCCGCCGATGGCCATGGAAATCAGCCCGACGCCTTTGGAGGAGGCGCTGCCGCCGACGCCGCCGGAGCCGCCGATGCTCTGCGCCAGCAGGCCGCCGCCGCCGAGCGGGTTGGTGGCGGCGAACACGCCCGGCCCCAGGTTGATTTGCAGGGCACCGCCATCGCCGCCCAGGCCGCCATTGCCGCCGATGGCGATCTGCGCGCCGATATTGATGTCGTTGGTATCGCCGCCCGCGCCGCCGCCGCCGCCGATGCTCTGCGCGATCAGCGCGCTGCTGTTCCTGCCGGTGGCGATGACCAGGGCGTTCGGTGCGTCGATGCCGACCGGGCCGCCATTGCCGCCGGCCGCCCCGGCGCCGCCATCGGCGTTGAAGCGGGCCTGGCCGCCATTGCCGCCGCCGCCGCCGACGCTCTGCACCAGGGCGCCATGGGCGTAGTTGCCACTGGTGCGGATGGTGGCGGCGGCGGTGGCGCTGCCCAGGGCCAGGCTGGCGCTGCCGCCGGCGCCGGCGAAGCCGCCGCCACCCGCCTGGCCGACGACGCCGGTGGCGTTGGAGCCCCGCCCGCCGCCGCCGCCGTTGCTCTGCAACAGGACGCCCTGGCCGCTGACCACGGCCGGCAGATCGATGCCATTGAAGGCGATGGTGCCCAGGATGGTGGCGCTGGCGGCGCCGCCCGCGCCACCAGTGCCGCCGCGCCCGCCCGTCGCGCTGATGCCGAAGCCGATGACGCCGCCATCGCCGCCCGTGCCGCCATTGGCCTGGACATGGACGCCGCCGCCACCGGAGAAATAGGGCGCGAGGTCGACGGCGATGGTGCCGCCGCTGAGGGAGACGCTGGCCGTGCCGCCGCTGCCGCCGGCGCCACCATTGCCGCCCGTGGTGCTTTCCGCCCAGCCGGCCGCCCCGCCCGTGCCGCCGGCCCCACCGGTGGAGATGGCCAGCAGGCCGATGTGGGAGGCGGTCACGCTGCCGCTGCGCCATTGCAGGGCGGCGGGGCCCGCCGCGCCGCCACCGCCGGCATCGCCGCCCTGGGTGGTGTCCAGCTTGTCGACCGTCGCGGCATCGCCGCCATTGCCGCCATTGCCGCCGAAGGAGCGGACCACCACGCCCGTGTCGCCGGCCAGGACCGAACCGCTGGCGACCAGCGTGGCCGCGCCGCCGGCAGCGCCGCCGCCGCCTGGTGAGCCGATCTTGTAATAGATGCCGGCGGTGCCGGAATCGCCGCCACGCCCGCCAAAGCCGCCGCCGGACACCACGTTGATGCCGAAGCTGGCCGGGCCGCTGGTGGGGGAGGCGACGAAGGTGCCGTCGAAGCTGACGGTGACGACGCCGCCGGCACCGCCGCTGGCGCCCGTCGCGCTGCCATCCTCGGAATTCTCCTGGCCGCCCTGGCCGCCGGCGCCGCCGATGCTGGTGATGGGCGCGCCGAAGGTCTGCAGCCCGGAATCGGGGTTGCCGCCGCCGATGATGGTCAGCGCGGTGTTGGTGCTGGTGATCTGCGCGCCGGGCTGGCCGGGGCTGCCGCTTTGCGGCGTGTTGCCGCCGCCATCGACGCCGGCGCAGCCCGCGGTGCCGCGCGAGACGACGGCATAGGGCGGCTGCGGCGGCGCCGTGCCGAAGGTCTGGTTGGAAAAATCGGCCTGCACGGGAGAGGGCGGGGCCGGGTTGGCGCCGGTGCTGCACTGGGCCTGGGCGGCCCCGGGCAGCAATAACGATCCGGCCGCCCAGGCGCCGAGCGCGAGGGTGGAGCGCCAGGGCAGCGGGATGCACGGCCCGGCGAGGCCCGCGCGCGGCGCCGACCCGGCCGTTCCGTTCCGGTTTCCCCTGGACACTTGGCGCCCCTCCAACTCTTCTTGCGCCAATTTTGCCAATCCGAAACGTTCTGTCTACGGTCCAATCAGCGGGCCCGGCCGTTTGCGGCGGAATCGCGCAGCCACGGGTACGGTGCCATTCCTGTCGCGGTGGCGCTGAAGCTGTGCAAGCGTGCCGGAACCTTCGCTGAACAGCGCGCGGCGGCGCGCGCATTGCCGGGAGAAGCCATCCGTGAGCGTCCCTGTCCCCTTTCGCCGCCTGCCGGCGGTGGTGGTGTGCTGCATCCTCGGCCTGGCCGGGGCGGCGCTGGCGCAGCCGGCCGAGGTCCAGCTGGGTGCCGCGCCGCCCGAGGATGCGGTGCGCCTGGCGCCGGGCGGGCTGGAGCGGGCACTGGCCAGCCTGCCAGAGACGGTGACCGGCATCCTGCGCCGCAGCGGTGTGCCCGGCGCGGCGGTGGCCGTGGTGCAGGGCGGGCGGACGGTGTTCTCGGCCGGGTATGGCGTCCGGGAACTGGGCAAGGCGGCGGCGGTGGAGACGGGGACGGTGTTCCAGGTCGCCTCGCTCTCCAAGCCCATCACGGCGACGATCGTGGCGGCGCAGGTGGCGGCCGGGGTGGTGTCCTGGGACGACCCGGCGGCGCGCTACCTCAGCGGGCTGCGGTTGAGCAACCCTTATGTCACCGCCCATGCGACCATCGGCGACTTCCTGGCGCACCGGAGCGGCCTGCCGGCCACCATCGGGGACGAGCTGGAGGATCTGGGCTACGGGCGGGCCGATATCATCGCGCGGCTGGCGCTGGTGCCGCTCGGCCCGTTCCGCCGTTCCTACCACTACGCCAATTTCGGCTTCACGATCGGGGCGGAGGCGGTGGCCGCGGCGTCCGGCATGGGGTGGGACGCGCTGGCGGAGCAGGTGCTGTTCCGGCCGCTGGGCATGCGCGCGACCAGCACGCGCCACGCGGACTTCCTGGCGCGGGAGAACCGGGCGGTGCTGCATGTGTGGCAGGACGGGCGCTTCCAGCCGCTATACGACCGTGACCCCGACGCGCAGGCCCCGGCGGGGGGCGTCTCCTCCACCGTGGTGGATCTGGCGGAGTGGGTGAAGCTGCTGCTGCGGCGGGACCGCGAGGGGCAGCAGCCCCGGCTGACGGAGGCGGCGCTGCTGCCCGCGCTGCAGCCGCAGGCCTTCAGTTCGCCGCCGCATTCACTGGCGTCGCGGCCGGGCTTCTATGGCTACGGCTTCAATGTCGGCGTACGGGCCGGCGGGCGGACGGCCATGGGCCATTCGGGTGCCTTCCTGGTCGGGGCCGGGACCAGCTTCCAGATGATGCCCTCGGCCGATCTCGGCATCGTTGTGCTGACCAATGGCGGGCCGGTCGGCGCGGCGGAGGCGGTGACGGCGACGTTCCTGGACATGGTGGAGTTCGGCGCGCCGGTTCGCGACTGGTTCGCTGCCTATCACGGGGTGATGGGCAGCATGTACGATGCCGTCGGCGACCTGGCGGGGGCCACGCGGCCCGCGGCGCCGCAGCCCGCGCCGCCGGCGGAGTCCCTCGCCGGGCGCTACGACAATGCCTATTTCGGCCGGGCGGAGATCGTGGCGGCGGAGGCGGGCGTGACGCTCGTGCTCGGGCCGCGCGGGATGCGGTTTCCGCTGGCCCATTGGGATGGCGATGTCTTCGCGCTGGCCGCCACTGGCGAGAATGCCCCGAAGGGTTCGCTCTCCTCCGTCCGCTTCGTGCGGGAGGGGGGGCGGGTGACGGGCTTCACCATCGAATTCTTCAACGAGCAGGGGATGGGCCGCTGGCGGCGCTGAGGCACGCCGGCCGGGATGCGCCCCGCATGCCCCAGGCCATCGCCCCGCCAGCCAGCGCGGCGGAGAGCGACAGCGCGGCCTGGGCGCCGGCCGCGCCCAGCACGGCGCCGAACAGCGGCGCGCCGACGGTCTGGCCGATGGCGACGGAGAGGAACGGGATGCCGAGCCCGAGATCCGGCCGCTGCGGCAGCAGCGCGGTGCCGCGAAGCAGCAGGACGCCGCTGGAGACGATATAGGCGGTGCCGAACAGCGCCATCGCCGCGAAGGCCAGAATCGGTGCCGCCGGGGCGGCCATGACCATGAGGTAGCACAGCACCATGCCGGACAGCGCCAGGCGGTGCAGCACGCCCAGCCCGAGGCGCGCGGCGAATGCCCCGGTCAGGCCGCCGGCGAGGCCGCCAAGGCCGAGCGCGACCCAGGCGAGCGCGATGCGTGCTTCGGGAAACTGCAGTTCGCTGCGCAGCAGATCGGCACCGAAGGTCCAGATGGCGGTGCTGGATGCGCCCATCAGGAAGGCGGCGCCGCACAGCCCGGCGAGGCCCGGCTGGCGCAGCGGCTGGAACGGCGCGCGCGGCGCCTGCCGCGCCGGGCGGCCGGGCGGCAGGGCGAACCACAGCCAGATGCTGACCGCCACGCCGAGCAGGGCGAACAGCACGTAGAGCTGGCGCCACGCTGCCGCGAAGGAGAGCGCGGCGATGCCGGAGAGGACGATGCCCGCCGCCGTGCCGGCATTGATCAGGCCATTGGCGCGGGGGCGGGCGGCGGCATCGAACCGCCGCGCGACGGCGGAGGCCAGTGGCGGCGAGGTGAGGCCGGTGCTGAGCCCGGCCAGCCCCATGGCGCCGGCCAGCATCGGCGTGGCGGCGGCGAGGGCGACGAGGGCGAGGCCGGCGGTGGCGGCGAGGCCCGCCAGCACGGCCACCCGGCGTTCGCCCAGCCTGGAACTGGCGAAGGCGGCCAGGATGATGCCGGCGCAATAGGCGGCGAAGGCACCGCCGCCGATCCACCCGGCTGCCGCCGCGCTGAGCGAGAGCTCCGCGCGGATCTGCGGCAGCAGCAGGCCGTAGGCGAAGCGGGCCAGGCCGTAGGACAGCGCCGTCAGTGCGAAGGCGGCCAGGACCAGGTTGCGGCCGCCCCTCACAGCGTGCCCCGCGCGGCGGCGAGCAGGCTGGCGGCGGCGGCCTCCGCCGCATCCACCACCGTGAGGTCGGCGACGCTGGCGGCGGCGGTCGCGCCCTCGAACAACAGCCAGATCTGCGTCGCCAGCCGGTCGTCCTGCCGCCCGAGCGCGGTGGCGACGCGGTGGGCGATGGCGTGGCGGAACGCCTGCTTCTGCCGGTGGACGAGGGTGACGACGGCATCGCTGGCCGCCGCGTATTCGGCGCGGGCGCGCAGCAGCATGCAGCCGCGCGCGCCATGTTCCGCCAGCCATTGGCGCAGCGTGGCGAACAGGGCGGCCACCGCGTCCCCGCTGCCGGGCGCGGCGTCGAGCCGTGCCATGAAGCGCTGGTGCCGGTCCTCCAGCACCGCCAGGACGAGGCCGTCCTTGGAGCCGAAATGCTTGTAGAGCGTGCGGGTGGAGGCGCCGGAGGGGGCCAACACCTGGTCGACGCCGAGGCCGCGGAAGCCCCCGGCCTCGAACGCCCCGGCGGCGCCCGTGACGATCTCCGCCCGCTTGTCCGTGACTGTCATGTAAAGGGAGCGTTTTACATGGCGGGTGGTTGCGGCGGGGTGGTGGATTTCAGTGGGACGGGCGGTGCCTTGGCCGCCCGGCCCCGCCGTCAGGCCGCCCGGGTCATGCCGCCTTGGTCATGTCTGGGCGGGGGTGCCGATCCGGTCTAGCTGCGCCATCGTCTCCTCCGTCAGCTCCAGCGTGCCGGCGGCCAGATTCTCCCGCAGATGAACGACGGACGAGGTGCCGGGGATCAGCAGGATATTGGGCGAGCGGCGGAGCAGCCAGGCGAGCGCCACCTGCATCGGCGTGGCACCGATACGCGCGGCCACATCGGACAAGTCCGCCGATTGCAGCGGGCTGAAGCCGCCGAGCGGGAAGAACGGCACGTAGGGAATGCCGTCGCGGGCGAGAGCGTCGATCAGGCCGTCATCGCCGCGATGCGCCAGGTTGTACTGGTTCTGCACGCAGGCGATCTCGCAGATGCCACGGCCCTGGGCGACCTGCGCCGGGGTGACGTTGCTGAGGCCGATATGGCGGACCAGCCCTTGGCGCTGCAACTCGGCCAGCGCGGTGAGCGGTGCCTCGATCGAGCCCTCGGCGGGGCCGTGCGCGCTGAACATGATGCGCAGGTTGACGACCTCCAGCACCTCCAGCCCCAGGTTGCGCAGGTTGTCGTGTACCGCCCGGGCCAGCTCCTCCGGCGAGAAGGCAGGGAGCCAGGAGGCATCCTCGCCACGCCGGGCGCCGATCTTGGTGACCAGGACCAGGTCGTCCGGATAGGGCGCCAGCGCCTCCCGGATCAGGCGGTTGGTGACGTGCGGGCCGTAGAAGTCGCTGGTGTCGATGTGGTTAACGCCCTGGGCGACGGCGTCGCGCAGCACGGCCAGCGCCGCGGCATGATCCTTCGGCGGGCCGAAGACGCCGGGGCCGGCAAGCTGCATGGCGCCGTAGCCGAGGCGCTTCACCATGCGGTCGCCGAGCTTGAAGGTGGCAGGTTGTGCGGTACTGACCATGGACGGTCCTCCTTGTACCAACCTGAGTTAGGGGCTCCGTCGCCGCGCGATAATGGGGGGTGGTCCGTACGGGCCGTGCGGCTGCGCGCACAGTGAAGGCCGCGTTTGGGCGGAGGTTCCCTGGGGTGCGGCGTTGCGGGGGGGCTGTTCCAGCAGGGGACCGATGGTTTGGGGCGGGGAAGGTCAGGGGAATGAATTCCCCTGAAACCCCTTCTTTTTTCTGCGGGTTTGGGGTGGGCTTGGCGGTGGAGCGGGCGCTGGGTGGGGGAGGTTGATGGGATTCTTATACTCCCGCGCGTTGCGTGCGGCGTCGCTGAGGTTATGGCGCCCTGGCGCGATGCTTGCGATGAAAAGGCCGATGCCGGCAATGGCCAGCACGCAAGACCCGCAAAAAGAAGAAGGGGTCCGGGGAATTCCTTCCCCGGCCTTCTTAAGCGATGGCGCCCCTAGCCATCCTGGCGCGGCTGGGCCGCCAGGGCACAGAGCCGCTCGGTCAGGGTGTAGGAATCCACGAAGGAATTCACTGGCAGGAATTCGAAGCGCGAGTGGAAGTTGTGCGCGCCGGTGAAGTAGTTGGGCGTGGGCACGCCGCGGGCGGAAAGGGCGGAGCCGTCGGTGCCGCCGCGCATGGCGATGACCTTGGGGGCGATGTCCATCTCCCGCAGCGCCTGGAAGATCAGCTCGACGCAATGCCGGTCGTTGCCCAGCGCGGCGTCGATATTCTGGTAGCTGTCCTCGATCCGGCATTCGATGCGGGCCCGCGGGTGGCGGGCGCGGAGGGCTTCCACCGCCTCCGCCACGAAGGCCTTGCGCTGCGCGAAGCGGGCGCCGTCATGGTCGCGGATGGAGATTTGCAATTGCGCGGCGCTTTGGTTGCCGGAGATGCCGTTGCACCACCAGTAGCCTTCGCGCCCCTCGGTCTGTTCCGGCGTCTGCATCGGGTCGAACTGCCGCACCAGCTCGGTCGCGACCAGGATGGGGTTCACCAGCACGCCCTTGGCCGCCATGGGGTGGGCGGTGACGCCGGTGATCTCCACGGTGACGTTGGCGGCGTTGAAGGTCTCGTAGACGACCTCGCCGCGCTCGCAGCAATCGATCGTGTAGGCGAAGGCGACGGGGAAGCGTGCCAGGTCCATCACCTTGGCGCCGCGCAGGCCGATCTCCTCATCCGGCACGAAGGCGACGATGATGTCGCCGCGCGGCGCGGTGCTGTGCCGCAGCCGGGCCATCAGCGTCATCACGACGGCGACGGCGGCCTTGTTGTCCGCGCCCAGCACGCTGGTGCCGTCGCCCACCAGGATCTCCTGTCCTTTATACGGCAGGATTTCCGGATGCTCGGCGACGCGGAGCCAGAGGTCTTCCGCCGCATTCAGCAGCAGGTCGCCGCCATCGAAGGCCAGGCGCTGGGGCCGGACATGCGGGGACAGGCCGACATCGACCGTGTCCAGATGCGTGACGAAGCCGATGCAGGCTGCGTCCGGCACCGTGCCCGGCAGCCGGGCGGTGAGGATGCTGTGCGCGTCCAAATGGATGTCGGAGAGGCCCAGCGCCTCCAGCTCCGCCTTCAGCAGTTCCGCCAGCTGGCGCTGGCCGGGCGTGCTCGGCACGGTGGTGGCCTTCGCGTTGCTCTGGCTCTCGACCGCGAGGTAGCGAAAGAATCGCTCGATCAATTGCTCGGCGAGGGCTTCGGCCATGGGGGAAGGCTCCTGGATCAGGGCTGGCGGTGACGTCCCGCGCATCATCGCACCGCGCGGGCATGCGTCAAACGCGGTGCGGGCTGTGGGCCTGGAGGTTGGCGTGTGATCGACGCGGGTTGATCCGGTTGGACATGCGAATCGCACGACCGAACCAAAAGGGGGGCGTGGCTGCCGCATCCCGCTGTGGCGGGCATGTTCCAACGCCGATCGAGATGCAGGCGAAGGAGTAAAGGCCAGGGGAAGGAATTCTCCTGGACCCCATCTTTTTCCTGCGGTTTTGGGTTTGTGCTGCAGGGTGGAGGGGTGGCGATTTGATGGGGCTGCGGGCTGGTCCGCCGGAGGCCATGCATCTTGGCCCCAAAGGACTGTCCCCGCCGCAAAACCCCCGGGAAGACTCGCAGAAAAAAGAAGGGGTCTGGGGAATTCCTTCCCCAGCCTCACCTTCAACCCGCCCGCCGATCCGCCTTGAGAAACGGATTGGACTGCCGTTCCTCGCCGAAGGTGGAGCCCGGGCCATGGCCGCAGAGGAAGCGGATGTCGTCGCCCAGCGGCAGCAGCTTGTCCTGGATGGCGGCGATCAGCGCGGCGGTGTCGCCATAGGGGAAGTCGGTGCGCCCGACGGAGCCGCGGAAGAGGACGTCCCCCACCACCGCGACGCCGAGGGCGGTGGAGACGAAGGCGAGGTGGCCGGGCGTGTGGCCGGGGCAGTGCAGCACCGCGAAGTCCTGGCCGGCGATGGAGATGGTCTCGCCTTCCGCCAGCCAGCGGTCGGGGGTGACGTTTTCCAGCCCCTCGATGCCGAAGCGCGCGCCTTGTTCGGCCAGGCCTTCCAGCAGGAAGGCGTCGCGCTGGTCGGGGCCCTCGATCGGCACGGTCCCGCCCTGCCGGGCTTCCAGTTCGCGCTTCAGCGCGGCGGCGCCGCCGGCGTGGTCCAGGTGGCCGTGGGTGAGCAGGATACGGTCCACGGTGAACTTCGCCTGGTCCAGCGCCGCCAGGATGCGCGGTACGTCGCCACCCGGGTCGATGACGGTGCCGCGCCCGGTCTCGGCATCCCAGATCAGGGCGCAGTTCTGCTGGAAGGGCGTGACCGGGATCTGGGCGGCGTTGAGCTGGGGCATGCGCCTTGCCTGCCATGGCGGGGCCGGAGGGGTCAACGGGGTGGCTTGGTTGGGAATGGCGGGGGCGTGGGCGGCGGGCCAGGGCGAAACGGGCGCGGAGGGCATCTGGTCCACGCGGCTCATCCGGTGGGGCGGGCCCACTCCGTGGCCTTGCTGCCGCCGTGCCTCTTTGCCTCGTGATGGGTACGGGGCGGGGGTAGAATGTTATGCCTGCGCTTTGGCGCATGAGGTTCGTGTTGGATCTGTCCGGTATCCTGGTCCTGCTGACGCTGCTGGTCACCTGCGGCCTGGGCGGGGTGGCGGTGGCGGTGGTGCTGGCCGCCATGGGCTGGGTCCGGTGGCGGCATGGCCGGTGGTCCGGCCGGGCGCTGCGGCAATTGCCTGGCGCGCTGGCGGCCACGGCGCTGTCCCTGTTTGCCCTGGGCGTGATGGCGCTGGTGACCGATAGCGGCACCCCGCCGGATGTCCGCGCCGTCCTGCGCGCGCTGGAGGATGCCTGGCCGCTGAGCCTGCTGGCCTGGCTGCTGTTGCTGGCGCTGGCATGGTGGGCGGGCTGGCGCGCTTGCGTGGCCCGATGGCCACGTCGCGGCGATGCGGCGCGGCTTGGCCGATAGGGTAAGGCCCGCCGCGTGGGTGCTGCCGGGGAGCGTCTTGTCCCTGGCCCTCGGTCGGCTTGGCCGCGTGGAGCGGGATCTGTTCACGTGCGTTCGTCGGGCACGCTTCGGGGCTTTGTCAGGCCGTGTGATTCACGCCTCCGGCTGGCACAACTTTCGGAAATCATGGCCCTGCGGCCAGACGGGGGATGAGGCAGCAGGCAGCGAAACGGATTTTCCGGGCCCATCTTTTTTCTGCGATTCTCGCGGTTGTGGCTGTGGAAATCTCAGTCTTTTTTTAGCCGGCGGACGCCGGAGATCAGGACCGCTGCGGCGGGCGGTTCAGCCTTAGTGACCCATTTTTAATGGCCAGAAGCGTCCACCCCCAGTCTGGGGCGTAACGCCAAACCAACAGAAAAAAGTTGGGGTTTCAGGGGAATTCATTCCCCTGACCGTCCCTTCCTGTTTCAGCCCCGAATGTCGATCGGCGGGTATGTCGCGCCGCCCAGTCGCTACGCTGTCATCGAAGTGTCATAATCCGCCGCCTTGGCGTGCTGGCCGCGTCGCCAGTCCGGAGAGCGTTCGACCATGTCCTTTGTCATTGCCCTGATTGGCCTGGCCGGTTCCATCGCCCTGCTGCTGTGGGGGACGCGGATGGTGCAGACCGGGGTGCAGCGCGCCTTCGGCCCCCGGCTGCGGGTGCTGCTGGGCCAGGCGCTGAGCAACCGGGTGAAGGCCTTCCTGGCTGGCATGGGCGTGACGGCGGCGTTGCAGAGCAGCACGGCCACCGGGCTGATGGTGGCGGGCTTCGCCGGGCGCGGGCTGGTGGGGCTGGTGCCGGCGCTGGCGGTGATGCTGGGGGCCAATGTCGGCACCACGCTGATCGTGCAGGTGCTGTCCTTCGACATCGCCTTCGTCTCGCCGCTGCTGGTGCTGGTGGGGTTCGTGCTGTTCCGCCGCCCGCCGGGCTCCACGGCGCATGATCTGGGGCGGGCGGTGATCGGGCTGGGGTTGATGCTGCTGGCGCTGCGGCAGTTGCTGGAGCTGATGGCGCCGCTGGAGAGCTCCTCCACCCTGCGGGAGTTGCTGCGGCTGGTCTCCGTCGTGCCGCTGGTGGATGTGCTGCTGGCGGCGGTGCTCACCTGGGCGATGCATTCTTCGGTGGCGGTGGTGCTGCTGGTGATGTCCCTGGCCAGCCATGGCATCGTGACGCAGGAGGCCGCCTTCGCGCTGGTGCTGGGGGCCAATCTGGGCAGTGCCGCCAACCCGCTGCTGGAAGGCGGCGGGCGGGAGGACCCGGCGGCGCGCCGGATGCCGCTGGGCAACCTGCTGAACCGGGTGGCCGGGCTGGTGGTGGCGCTGCCGCTGCTGCCCTGGCTCTCCGGCTGGATGGAGGCCGCGATGGGGGACCCCGCCCGCGCCGTGGCGCTGTTCCATACCGGCTTCAACCTGCTGTTGGCCGCTGCCTTCCTGCCGCTGCTGGCGCCCTACGCCACCCTGTTGCGGCGCTGGTTGCCGGACCGCGCAGCGGCGGCCGACCCCGCCCGGCCGCTCTACCTGGACCCGGTGGCGCGGGAGGTGCCGGTGGTGGCGCTGGGCAGCGCGGCGCGGGAGGCGCTGCGCATGGCCGATGTGCTGGAGGAGCTGCTGGCCGGCGCGAAGGAGGCGCTGGGCGCCCGCCGCCCGCCCCAGGGCACCAAGGAGCTGGACGACGTGCTGAGCCGGCTGGCCATCGCCATCCGCAGCTACCTGGCGGCGCTGGACACGGAGTCGCTGAGCGAGGCGGACCACCGCCGGCTGCAGGAGATCGTCACCTTCGTCACGCAGATGGACCAGGCCGGCAGCGTCGCCCGGCGCATCCTGCTGCCGCATGCCGGGGAGCTGTGGAAGCAGGGCCAGCCGGTGCCGGAGGGTAGCCTGGAGGAGGTGCGGCGGCTGCTGGACCGGCTGACCGCCAATCTGCGCCTTGCCGCCTCCCTGTTCATGACGGAGGACCCGCGCGCCGCCCGGCTGCTGGCTGAGGAGAAGGCGGTGTTCCGGGAGGTGGAGGGCGAGGCGACCCGCAGCCATCTGGCGCGGTTGCGCTCCGGCCAGCCGGACTCGGTGGGGGCCAGTGCGCTGCATTTGGATTTGTTCAGGGATATCAAGCAGATCAACAGCCACGTGGTGGCCGCCGCCGCCTACCCGGTGCTGGAACGGCATGGCGAGCTGCTGCCGAGCCGGGTGTTGCCCGGCGGCATGAGTGAAGAAAAAGTTGCAGCCCCCTGAGCGGGGCACAGGCCTGTGGACAGGTGCTGAAAAGCGGCCAGTAGCAGCCACTTCCCGCCTGTGGGTGAAAGCGGCTTATCGCAAGAAGTGGGGGTTCGGGTGCATCCCGGGCCTAAATCTGGTGTTGATGGCGTGACGGCCACGGTGCAAATCTGCGGCCTGCCGGCCCCGCCGGTTCTCTACATTCAGACTTCGAGGATTACCCGCCGTGTTCGATGCCGTTCAGCTCGAAGGCCACAGCCAGGTTCGCCTGGACCGTTCCCGCGATGCGCTGCTGACGGATTTCGGCAAGGCGACCCTCGACGACCGCTACCTGCTGCCGGGCGAGTCCTACCAGGACCTGTTCGCCCGCGTCGCCAGCGCCTATGGCGACGATACGGCGCATGCGCAGCGCATCTACGACTACATCAGCAAGCTGTGGTTCATGCCGGCGACGCCCGTGCTCTCCAACGGCGGCACCACGCGTGGCCTGCCGATCAGCTGCTTCCTGAACGAGGCCAATGACAGCCTGGATGGCATCGTCGGCCTGTGGAACGAGAATGTCTGGCTGGCCAGCAAGGGCGGCGGCATCGGCTCCTACTGGGGCAACCTCCGCTCGATCGGCGAGAAGGTCGGCCAGAACGGCAAGACCAGCGGCATCATCCCCTTCATCCGGGTGATGGACAGCCTGACGCTGGCGATCAGCCAGGGTTCCCTGCGCCGTGGCTCGGCGGCGGTGTACCTGCCGGTCTCCCACCCCGAGATCGAGGAATTCATCGACCTGCGGCGCCCGACCGGCGGCGACCCCAACCGCAAGGCGCTGAACCTGCACCACGGCGTGCTGGTGCCGGACGCCTTCATGCGCGCGGTGGAAGCCGACGAGGAATGGGCGCTGACCTCGCCCAAGGATGGCGCCATCGTCCGCAAGATCTCGGCCCGCGGGCTGTGGATCCGCATCCTGATGGCGCGGATCGAGACCGGCGAGCCGTACATCATCAATTCCGACCACGCGAACAACGCGCGGCCCGAGCACCAGAAGCTGGCCGGGCTGGAGATCAAGACCTCCAACCTCTGCGCCGAGATCATGCTGCCGACCGGGCGCGACCAGCATGGCGAGGACCGCACCGCCGTCTGCTGCCTGTCCTCCCTGAACCTCGAGACCTGGGCGGAGTGGAAGGACGACAAGGACTTCATCCCCGACGTCATGCGGTTCCTGGACAATGTCCTGCAGAACTTCATCGACACGGCGCCGGACAGCATGGCGCGCGCCAAGTACAGCGCGATGCGCGAGCGCTCCGTCGGCCTCGGCGTGATGGGGTTCCACTCCTTCCTGCAGGCGCAGAACGTGCCGTTCGAGAGCGTGATCGCGAAGGTGTGGAACACGCGGATGTTCAAGCACATCCGCGCCCAGGCCGACGTCGCCAGCAAGGTGCTGGCCGATGAGCGCGGGCCGTGCCCGGACGCCGCCGAATACGGGTTCAACGAGCGTTTCTCGAACAAGATGGCGATCGCGCCGACGGCGTCGATCAGCATCATCTGCGGTGGCGCCTCGCCCGGCATCGAGCCGATCGCGGCCAATGTGTACAACCACAAGACGCTGTCCGGCAGCTTCATCGTGCGCAACCCGTCGCTGAAGAAGGTGCTGGCGAAGCACGGGCGTGATGACGAGGAGACCTGGACCTCCATCACCGTCAACAAGGGCAGCGTGCAGCACCTGGATTTCCTGGACGAGCAGGAGAAGGCGGTGTTCAAGACCGCGTTCGAGCTGGACCAGCGCTGGGTGGTGGAGCACGCGGCCGACCGCACGCCCTATATCTGCCAGAGCCAGTCGGTGAACCTGTTCCTGCCTGCGGACGTGCATAAGCGCGACCTGCACCAGATTCACTTCCAGGCGTGGAAGAAGGGCGTGAAGTCGCTCTACTACTGCCGCAGTCTGTCCATCCAGCGCGCCGACGCGATCAGCGAGAAGGTGGCGGTGCAGCCGAAGCTGGGGCTGGCCGAGAGCCTGGAAGCGGTGCTGCCGCTGACCACCGCCGTGGCGCCGCCGGCGGAGAGCACGGATTACGAGGAATGCCTGGCCTGCCAGTGAGGCTGTTGCTGGCCCCGAGGCTTCGGTGACGACAAAGCCCCGCCTTCCGGCGGGGCTTTTTTGTGTGCGGGGTGGCGAAGGGGAGGGAAGGTCAGGGGAAGGAATTCCCTGCGTAAACGTATACGTTTACGCCATCTTTTTTCTGTCCGTTGGCGGTGGGCTTGAGGACGGGCTGCGGAGCCCTACGACGCTGGCAGGCGCGCGTGTTTGAAAGCATCTCTATCAGCGGAATCGCCTGATGGAGTGGATGTTTTTCAAAACAACGATCCGGAGCATCTGATTGAGCGGGTGCGAACGGAAAGTGCTCTGGCGCGGCCCTGGTTGGGGCCGGGAAGGCTGACGCTGCCGCAGCATGCGGGAAGACCCGCCAGCAGGATCAAATCAGGAGGTTTTGTGCAGGGTTCTTTCCCTGGCGTGGCTGCCCGGGGTTGAAGCCTGCTCCATCCTGGACGGCGTCGTCCAGCCGCTCGATCAGCGCGCCGGGCGCGGCGTACCCGGGTTCGACGATGCGCGCCGTCATGCCGCCCTGGCCGCGCATGGCGTTGTAGCCGCCCGGGCCCAGCACCTCCTCCATGCGGGAGCAGGGTTGGCATTCCCCGGTGATCTCCAGGATGGCGGTGCCGAGGCGGATGCGCCGCCCCTTCAGCGCCAGCAGGTTGATGCCGCGTACCAGGATGTTCCGCCGTAGCAGCGCTGGGTCCAGTCCGTCCTGTCCCAGGTAGCTGGCGATGGCGGCGAGGTTCTCCGCGCCGATCAGCGTCACCTGGCGGGAGCGGCTGGTGCGGCTGCTGTAGCGGTCCCCGGCCAGGCCGGTGGCGGGGGTCAGGGTGGCCTCGGCCAAAGGCTGCATCGCCTGCCGCCGCTCCGGCCTGACGCCGATCCAGATGATCTCGCCAGGGCGCGGCGGGGCGGCCATCAGGCGGGCCAGGGGCGATGCGGGGTTCAGCATGTGATGGCTCCTGCCATGCGGTGCCTGCGCGGTCGACGTCGGGGCTTGTGAGGAAAGCAGGACCGGGGGGCGGGAGTTCCGGGGGGCGCGGGATTTTTCGGGATAGGCGGAGCGTGATCGCCGCGGCTGGAGCGACCTGGGGAAGGTCAGGGGAAGGAATTCCCCTGAAACCCCTTCTTTTTTCTGCGAGTTGCGAAGCGCCTTGGTGCCGGGGCGTCGGGTGGGTTGGCGAAGCCTAAGTAGGAATCCCATGGCACTATCTGCTGTCGCTGCAGACCACAAACGTTCATGCGGCGTAGACCTGACATCAAGAACGCAGACACCGACAGCGTCGATCCCAAAAGACTCGCAAAAAAGAAAGAAGGGGTCCGGGGAATTCCTTCCC
>Ga0308171_1001379_pt1 | contig 33279 bp, 23 predicted proteins | sample PhyGR1_FD_202135 | JGI IMG/M metagenome (GOLD analysis project Ga0308171, IMG submission 202135) | Phyllosphere microbial communities from UC Gill Tract Community Farm, Albany, California, United States - DLSLSG.R1 | ecosystem: Host-associated > Plants > Phyllosphere > Unclassified | place: USA...
TCTTTTCCTCGGCCTCGACGCGACGGACGAGAACGCGGTCGTGCAACGGACGAAAGTTCATTGCCATGTCCCTTTATCTGGCATGTTACACTTTTCTGGCACTCGAGCCATGCGAGTGCCAACACCCCGGATATGTGAACGACGGTTCAGGGCGTCAACGGTCCATCCCAAAAAATTTCGACGGGCCGCCCGAAAGCCGGGAACAAAATCATAGGCCATCGACATCCGTATTGGCCCCATAATACGGACCATTGCCGAGCCTTCGCGGCTGGGCTAGCCATGCCGGATGACCGACGCTCGCGCAGATGCTCTTCCGCCCGCCTCCCCGCTCGACCAGGATTTCAGTCGCCCGGGGCGCAAGCCCGGCAAGCGCAGCGGCTGGCGGATCGTCAAGGCGGCGTGGCGGCTGCTGGTGGGGATCAAGGATTTCCTGGTCCTGGCGGCGATGCTGCTGTTCTTCGGGCTGATCTTCGCAGCGCTCAATGCGCGGCCGGGGACGAAGGCGATCAGCGACGGCGCGCTCCTCCTCAAGCTGGACGGCCCGATCGTCGAACAGCCCGAGACGATCGCCCCTCTCGCGCTGCTGTCGGGCGGCGACACCCCGCGCCAATATCGCCTGCGCGACGTGGTGCGCGCGATCGACACCGCCAGGGGCGATGGCCGGGTCAAGCTGCTGGTCCTCGACCTCGACGCGTTCGGCGGCGCCTATCCGGCGACGTTGCAGGAAGTCGGCGATGCGATCACCCGCTTCCGCAAGAGCGGCAAGCCGGTGCTGACCTATGCCACCGCCTATACCGACGGCGCCTATCGCCTGGCATCGAACGCCAGCGAGATCTGGGTCAATCCGCTGGGCGGCACGCTGTTCGCGGGGCCAGGCGGCAACCAGCTTTACTATAAGGGGCTGATCGACAAGCTGGGCGTCAACACCCATGTCTATCGCGTCGGCAAGTTCAAATCCTTCGTGGAGCCCTATATCCGCACCGACCAGAGCCCCGATGCGCGCGCCGCGTCGCAGGCCCTGTACGGTACGCTGTTCGCCCAGTGGCGCGAAGCCGTCGCCAAGGCGAGACCCAAGGCGCAGATCGACGCCTTCCTGTCGCAGCCCGACCGCGCGGTGCTCGCTACCAACGGCAATATCGCCGAGGCCAATCTGAAGGCCGGGCTGGTCGACAAGCTGGGCGACCGCATGGCCTTTGGCAAGCGGGTGGCGGAGATCGCCGGGGTCGAGGCGAACAAGCCCGCGGGCAGCTTCCGCACCATCTCCTATGCCTCCTGGGTGCGCGCCAATCCGCTGCCCACCAGCGGCGACGCGATCGGCGTGCTGACCGTCGCGGGCGATATCGTCGATGGCGAAGCGGGCCCCGGCACCGCCGCCGGAGAGACGGTGTCGAAGGCGCTGCTCGACGGGCTGGCCGCCAAAAAGCTGAAGGCGCTGGTCGTGCGCGTCGATTCGCCGGGCGGCTCGGTGCTGGCGTCCGAGCAGATCCGCCAGGCGATCCTGGAGGCCAAGCGGCAGAAGCTGCCGGTCGTCGTCTCGATGGGCGGTCTGGCCGCGTCGGGCGGTTACTGGGTCTCGACCCCCGCCGACATGATCTTCGCCGAGCCGGGGACGATCACCGGGTCGATCGGCATTTTCGGCATCATCCCGACCTTCGAGAACACGCTGGCCAAGATCGGCGTGACCACCGACGGGGTGAAGACCACGCCGCTGACTGGCCAGCCGGACGTGCTGGGCGGCACCACGCCGATGCTCGACACCATCCTTCAGGCGGGGATCGAGAATGGCTATCGCCAGTTCCTGACCCGCGTCGCCCAGTCACGTCACATGACGCCGGAAAAGGTCGACACCATCGCGCAGGGGCGGGTCTGGGACGGCGGCACCGCGCGTCAGATCGGTCTGGTCGACCGCTTCGGCAATCTGTCCGACGCCATCACCGAAGCCGCGCGCCGCGCCAAGCTGGACCCCGCCAAGGTCCATGCCGAATATCTGGAGAAGAAGCCGGGCTTCGCCGCGATGCTGGCCGAAGGGTTCGACAGCGACGATGACAGCCAGCAGGGCGGCGACGTCTTCGCCATCGCCGCCGCCGAACGCCGCGCGGTCGTGGCGCGGGCGCTGGGCGACGTGACCCGGCTGGTGCGCGGCGGGTCGGTGCAGGCACGTTGCCTGGAATGCGGTGGCCTGGGCCCGATGGCCAGGCCGGGCGATCAGCGGTTGCTCGACATGGCGATCGCGAAGCTGGGGCTGTAACGCCCCCCACCCCCCGTTCAGCCTGAGCGAAGTCGAAGGCCACGCCCCGCCCGATCGGCAAGCGTTATCCCATGCACTTCGACTTCGCTCAGTGCGAACGGGGTGTGGGATTGGCACTTCCCGAACCGCCGCCCTTCACGCTAGGCAGGTCCATCACTTCCGGAGTCCCCGCCCAGCATGATCGCCATCCGCGCCGCCCGCCCCGATGACGCCGCCGCCATCGCCGCCATCTATGCCCCGCATGTTCTGGCCGGTGTCGTGTCGTTCGAGACCCAGGCCCCGGATGCCGACACGATGCGCGCGCGGATGGAGGGGGCGGACGGCCTTTATCCCTGGATCGTCGCGACCCTGGCGGACGAACAGGGGAATGAGGAAGGCGTGATCGGCTATGCCTATGCCGCCCGCTTTCGCGAGCGCGAAGCCTATCGCTGGGTGGTGGAGACAACCATCTACGTCGCCGACGTGTCGCAGCGTTCGGGCATCGGACGGCTGCTTTACGAGGCTTTGGTCGACACGCTGACCGCGCAAGGATTCACCCAGGCGATGGGCGTGATCGCGCTGCCCAATGACGGTTCGATCAAGCTGCACGAAGCGGTCGGTTTCCGCCGCGCGGGCGTGTTCCGCGAGGTCGGGCACAAGCATGGCCGCTGGATCGACGTCGGCTATTGGCAACGCGAACTCGCCGAACCCGCCCCCCATCCCGCCGAACCCAAGCGCTTCGCCGATGTCGGCGTCGTCCGCGATCCCGTGTCGGCGAAGCATCGCCAGGGCTGATCGACCCTCACCCGTCAGCGGAATACAAAGAACGCCCCGCCGGGCTTCCAATCGATCCGCTTGATCCAGACCGAGGCGACGGGCTGGCCATCGGCGGCGATGGCGGGCCGAAACCTGGCTCGCTTCGTCGCCGCTTCGCAGGTCGCGTCCTGGAACGCCTTGTCGCCCCCGGCCTTGGCCACTTCGCATTTCTGGACATTGCCGTCCGTTCCGACCAGCAGGCGAATGATGACGGCGCCCCCCATGCCCATCTGGCTCAATCCCGCCGGATAATCGTCGGGCCGGAACCAGCTGACAGGGCTCTCGACGGGCTCCGGCCCACTCTTCAACTGGCGTTGCTGAACCGGATCGAGTCCCCAGGAGGCGATCAGATTGTCCGAACATTTGTCGAGCGCGGCGAGCGCGTTCGCCATCGCCCCCAAATCCAGCCGGATGGCGTAGCGTCGCACGAAATTGATGCCCAACATGGTCGGCTTCCCCGCCGCGACATCCCCGCGCAAAGCCTTGGGTAGATCGACATCGGGACTGAACCGAAGCGTGGCGGGCGTGTTACGCATCCCCGCAAAGCCCTGCGCCCGCATGCCGGGGACTTCGGCGACGGTCGATGTCGACACCGACACCGCCTGCTTTTCATCGGTCGCGGGAATATGCGGCCCGGCCAGCGCCATTTCCAACCGGTCCAGGACATCATAGCGCGCGATCTGGAGCAGGATCTGCTCCTTGCCCTCACCGAACGTCCGCAACAGGCGGCATTCGGTCGGCGCGTAATCCATGTTCCATTTGGACGTCGGCACCATGGGAGGCTTGGGCTCCGCAGCGAAGAGCATGGACGATGTCATCGTCCCCAACATCGCCGCGCCCCCGGCAAGTGCCAAAGCCATTCGACCGCGCATCATTCCCCTCTCCCTCGGTTCGACCGGACCGGCCGATCACCCGGCAGGATGCCATGACCCGTCCCACGGCCCAACGATATTGTGAAGCACTCGGCCTTTTCCTCTGCCGCCCTGTCCCCACCATACCAATCTAAGGCTTGGCTTTGCGCACCCGCTTTGGCTAACGCCGTGGGTGAACCCCGTTGGGGACGCATGAAAGGAACAAGCATCATGGCTGCCGACTGGTCGACGATCGAATCGCTCCCGCAGACCCCGCTTCTCGATCTTTTCGCGAATGATCCCAATCGGCTGGCGTCGCTCAGCCTGGACGTGGCGGGCATCCATTTCGACTGGTCCAAGACCCATCTGACGCCCGACGCGGTCGCCGCTTTCGCCGAACTGGCCAAGGCCAGGGGGCTGGCCGCCAAGCGCGACGCGCTGTTCGGCGGCGAGGTGGTCAACGTCACCGAGGGCCGCGCGGTCGAGCACACCGCCGAGCGTGGCGAGGGCAATCCGGAAAGCGTCGCCACCGCCCGCCAGTCCCACGCCCGCATGCGCGCGCTGATCGACGCCATCGAGGCCGAGGCGCTGGGGCCGATTCGCCATGTCCTGCATATCGGCATCGGCGGATCGGCGTTGGGCCCCGACCTGCTGGTCGATGCGCTGGGCCGTGACAGCGACCGCTATGATGTCGCGATCGTGTCGAACGTCGACGGCATGGCGCTGGAGGAAGTGTTCAAGCGCTTCGATCCTGCCGCCACGCTGCTGGTCGTCGCGTCCAAGACCTTCACCACCACCGAGACGATGCTCAACGCCACCTCGGCGCTGCAATGGATGACCGAGCACGGGGTCGAGGATCCCTATGGCAAGGTGATCGCGCTGACCGCCAACCCGGCCAAGGCGGTCGAATGGGGTGTGGACGAGACGCGCATCCTGTCCTTCGCCGAGTCGGTCGGCGGCCGTTACTCGCTCTGGTCGACCATCGGCTTCCCCGCCGCACTGGGCCTGGGCTGGGATGCGTTCGAGGAGTTGCTGGAAGGCGCTGCCGAGATGGACCGGCATTTCCGCCTGACCGACCTGTCGCAGAACGCCCCCGCGCTGGCCGCCTTCGCCGACCTCTATTACACCCAGGTCCGCCATGCCGAGACACGTGCGCCCTTCGCCTATGACGAGCGGCTGCGTCTCCTGCCCTCCTATCTTCAGCAGTTGGAGATGGAGTCGAACGGCAAGGGCGTAACCGTCGATGGCCAACCCGTCGGCCGTCCCACCGCCGCGATCACCTGGGGCGGGGTGGGTACGGATGCGCAGCATGCGGTGTTTCAGCTGCTCCATCAGGGCACCCATCTGGTGCCGGTCGAGTTCATCGCCGTCATCGAGCCCGGCGATGTGCTGAGCGACGATCATCACCGCCAGTTGCTGCTCAATGCCTTTGCGCAGGGTGCGGCGCTGATGAAAGGCAAGCAGACCGACGATCCCGCGCGCAGCTATTCGGGCGATCGTCCGTCCTCGACCATCCTGCTCGACACGCTCGACCCGCGCACTCTGGGCGCGTTGATCGCGTTCTACGAGCACCGGGTGTTCGTGAACGGCGTCCTGCTGGGCATCAACAGCTTCGACCAGTTCGGCGTCGAACTGGGCAAGGAAATGGCCAAGGCGGCGGATCAGGGCGGTCAGGCGTTCGACCCCTCGACCGAGGACCTGATCAAGCGGGCGTTCGGCGAGTAAAATCCTCCCCGTACCGGGGAGGATCGAAGTTTCCACTTACTGTCAGGGGGACGCTGAACTTGGCTCGGCGTCCCCCGTTGTGCTTTTAGAGGGGCCTGTCGTCCCCCATTCCCCGGAGAAATCGTTCCCATGGCTGAGTATGACTATGACCTGTTCGTCATCGGGGCGGGCTCCGGCGGCACGCGGGCGTCGCGGGTCGCGGCGGCGCATGGCGCGCGCGTGGCGGTGGCCGAGGAATATCGCGTCGGTGGCACCTGCGTCATCCGGGGCTGTGTACCGAAGAAGCTGCTGGTCTATGGCGCGCATTTCGCCGAGGATTTGAAGGACGCGCGCCGCTTCGGCTGGCAGGTGCCCAGCGACTGCGAATTCTCTTGGGAGACGCTGCGCGACAACGTCCTGGCCGAAGTCGACCGGCTGAACGGCGCCTATAAGAAGACGCTGGAGAGCCACAATGTCGAGATCATCGACCAGCGCGCCACCGTCACCGGACCGCACAGTGTCCGCCTGGCCGATGGGACCGAGAAGACCGCCGAGCGCATCCTGATCGCGGTCGGCGCACACCCCGCCGTCCCCTCCTGCCCCGGTCACGAGCATGGCATCACCTCCAACGAGGCCTTCCATCTCGATAGCATCCCGAAACGGGTGCTGATCGCGGGCGCGGGCTATATCGCCAACGAATTCGCGGGCGTCTTCCACCAGTTCGGCGCGCATGTGACATTGATCAACCGCAGCAAGGAGATCCTGCGCGGCTATGACCTGACCATTCGCGACCGGCTGCTCCAGATTTCGATGATGAAGGGGATCGAGTTCCGCTTCGACGCGACGTTCGAGGGGATCGAGAAGCAGGCGGACGGCTCGCTCAAGGTTTCCATGTCGGGCCATGCCCCGATCGAGGTCGATCTGGTGATGTTCGCGACCGGTCGCGTGCCCAATACCCATGGCCTGGGGCTGGAAACGGCGGGCGTCGAGTTGGACGAGCATGGCGCGGTGAAGGTGGATGAGGACAACCGCTCGACCTGCCCCAGCATCTATGCGGTGGGCGACGTCACCAACCGGGTCCAGCTGACCCCCGTCGCGATCCGCGAGGGACAGGCCTTCGCCGACACCATCTTCGGCGACAAGCCGACCAAGGTCGATTACGAATGCATCCCCGCCGCGGTGTTCAGCCATCCGCCGATGGCAGGCGTCGGCCTGACCGAGGCGCAGGCCAAGCAGAAACTGGGATCGGTCCGCGTCTATACCTCCGACTTCCGCCCGATGAAGAACGTGCTGGCGGGGCGTGATGAGCGCGCGCTCTACAAGATGGTGTGCGACGGCGACACCGACCGGGTCGTCGGGCTGCACATGATCGGCCCCGATGTGCCGGAAATCCTCCAGGCCGCCGCCGTGGCGGTCAAGGCGGGCCTGACCAAGGCGCAGTTCGATGCGACCGTGGCGCTGCACCCGACCATGGCGGAAGAACTGGTGCTGATGCGCTGAACCCGGCGATATGCCCTGCGACTGTCCCGTCGCAGGGCATATCGTAACATTTTCCGGCAAATTGTGTATCGCGCGAAAAGTTATCGCGGCTTAAGCGTTGGGAGTTAGGCGAAAGGCAAGGGTCGCCATCGCCCTTGCCCGAATCATCTGGGAATCCGTGATGCGTGATCAGACCATGACGTTCGAACAGGTCATCTCCTATGCGCAGGCCGCGATGGAGGGCGCCGATGCGCTGAAGCTGCCGCTCGCCGGCAATCACATCGCCGCCGGGCTCGACATTCTGCGTGCCGCCAAGGAGGAATCGGAAAGCCGTCGCGAATCGGTCGCCTGACGAACGGCGACGGCGGGTTCAGTCGCCGGGCGTTTCGTCACCCTCCCCATGCCCGTCGTCCAGCGCGGTGGCGCGGCGATGCGCGGGGCGATCGTTCAGGCGACCGATATAGGCCATGATCGCGTCGGTCTTCGGCACCAGCCCGAACTGGGTGAACCACATCATCTGCGACCCGACATAGACGTCCGCCGCTGTGAACCGGTCGCCCGCGATGAAGGGCGTGCGCGCCACCGCATCGCCGATGACGCCGATCGCGCGGTCGAAATCGCCATAGCCCGCCATGCGCTGCTGCTCCGGCGTCACCGTCACCCCGAAGGCCCGGTTGGTCACCGCCGCCTCCAGCGGGCCCGCCGCGAAGAACAGCCAGCGATAATAGGCCGCGCGTTCCTCCGGCAACGGCGCCAGTTCCGCATCGGGAAAGACCTCCGCCAGATAGGCGCAGATCGCCGCCGTCTCGGTCACCACCTGTCCCCGGTGGACGATGGCGGGCACCTTCATCATCGGGTTGATCGCCCGATACGTGTCCGCCTCCATCGTCGTGCCATAGTCGAGCGGCACGACATCATAGGCCGCGCCGGTTTCCTCCAGCATCCACCGGGCAATGCGTCCGCGCGATTGCGGATTGGTGTAGAGGGTCAGGTCGGCGGCCATGTCTGTCTCTCCTGCGATCTCGATTGCTCGGGCGCGGTTATGCCCGGTCCAGGTGACGGTGCAAGAAGGCGGTCGTGCGGTCCCAAGCCTGCTTCGCGGCAGCGGCATCATAGCGGCCGGCCGAGCCGTCATTGTTGAACGCATGGTCGACGCCGGGATAGGTGAAGGCCTCGACCGGCTTCCCCGCCGCCCGCAACGCCGCGACCCAGGGTTCGCCGGTCGCGTTCACCCGCGCATCCTTGCCCGCATAATGGAGCATCAACGGAGCCTGAACCTTGGCGGCCTCCGACGGCGCGGGAGCGGGGCCGTAATAGGCAACACCCGCCGCCAGGACCGGCCCCGCCGCCACCGCCAGCCGGTTGACGAACGCCCCGCCCCAGCAGAACCCGACCGCGCCGACCCGCCCCGTACCGGCCTTGTCCCCGGCGGCATGCGCCATCATCGCCCGCGCCTGGGCCAGCGCCAGGTCATAGTCGAGCGAACCGATCAGCGTGCGCGCCCGGTCCTCATCGGCGGGAGTGCCTCCTTGCGGCGCGAGCAGGTCGGGGGCGACGGCATGGAATCCCGCCAGTGCCATGCGCCGCGCGACATCCTCGATATGCGGGGTGAGGCCGCGATTCTCATGAATGACCAGCACCGTGCCCAGCCGCCTCTTCGCTCCCTTGAGCGTCGCGATATAGGCCGCCGAGCGGGCGCCCGCCTCCATGCCCTCGCGCCGGTCGATGCGCAGGCGCGTGTCGTGCGGATCGACGATCGCGGCCACCGCCGGACTGGCGGCGATCCCCAGGATCAGCGCCTCCGCCGCCGCCGCCGATCCCGCCAGCACGGTCATCTGGCGCAGCAGGGTACGACGATCGTGATGCTCATGGGTGAAGGCGTCGTAGATCTGGACGGCCTGGTCGTGCAGCGCATCGGTCATGCGGACTTCCTCCCTTCGGCCTGGTCCGGTGGTGTGCCGTGACGCGGGTGATGGCCGTGGGAGGAGTGTAAACGGCGGGGGATCAGAGGGCTAGTGCGGGATTGGGGGACAGGGATTCCCGTGGCCTTCGACTTCGCTCAGGCTGAACGGAGGTTGGGGGTAGACCAAGCGGGACCGACCGCCTTTCGCCAGACGTCCCCACTCCCAGATCTCCGTTCAGCCTGAGCGAAGTCGAAGGCCACGCCCCCACCCCAACGAAAAAGGCCGCCCCCTTTCAGGGACGGCCCTTTCCGCAACCGGAAACCGGATCAGGCCCCGAGCGGGCTCGGCGAACCGAACGGCCCCGCCCCGCGTCGGGTCTTCGGGATCGACGTCCCCGCCTTAGCGATCGGCACGGTCTTCAGCTTGGGATCGTCGCGACCGATATCGTCGCCTGCGATCAGCTTCTTGATCTCGTCGCCCGACAGCGTCTCATATTCCAGCAGCGCTCCGGCCAGCAGGTGAAGCTGGTCGACATGCTCGGTCAGGACGTGCTTGGCGCGGTGCAGGCCACCCTCGACGATCGACTTGATCTCGTCGTCGATCAGTTGCGCGGTCTGGTTCGACATGCGTACCGGCTGGCTGGACGAATAGCCCAGGAAGCTCTCGCCTTCCGGCTGGGCATATTCCACCGGACCGACCTTGTCGGACATGCCCCACTTCGTGACCATGTCGCGGGCGAGGCCCGTGGCGTACTGGATATCGCCGCTGGCGCCGCTCGACACCTTCTCATAGCCGAAGATGATCTCCTCGGCCACGCGACCGCCCATCGCGACCGCCAGATTGGCGTACATCTTGTCACGGTGATAGCTGTACGAGTCGCGTTCCGGCAGGCGCATCACCATGCCCAGCGCGCGGCCGCGCGGGATGATCGTCGCCTTGTGGATCGGATCCGACGCCGGTTCGTGCAGCGCGACGATGGCATGGCCAGCTTCGTGATAGGCGGTCATCCGCTTCTCGTCGTCGGTCATGACCATGGAGCGGCGTTCCGCGCCCATCATGACCTTGTCCTTGGCTTCCTCGAACTCCGCGTTCGCGACCAGACGCTTGCCCTTGCGCGCCGCCATCAGCGCCGCTTCGTTGACCAGGTTGGCTAGGTCCGCGCCCGAGAAGCCCGGCGTACCGCGCGCGATGACACGGGCATCGACGTCGGGAGCCAGCGGCACCTTCTTCATATGGACTTCGAGGATCTTCACCCGGCCGTCGATGTCCGGGCGCGGCACCACGACCTGACGGTCGAAGCGGCCGGGACGCAGCAGCGCGGGGTCGAGCACATCGGGACGGTTGGTCGCGGCGATGATGATGATGCCCTCATTAGCCTCGAAACCATCCATCTCGACCAGCAACTGGTTCAACGTCTGCTCACGCTCGTCATTGCCGTTGCCCAGCCCTGCGCCGCGATGACGACCCACCGCGTCGATTTCGTCGATGAAGACGATGCAGGGGGCCGACTTCTTGGCCTGCTCGAACATGTCGCGCACGCGGCTGGCACCGACGCCGACGAACATCTCGACGAAGTCCGAACCCGAAATGGTGAAGAAGGGCACACCCGCCTCACCCGCGATCGCGCGGGCAAGCAGCGTCTTGCCGGTACCGGGCGAACCGACCAGCAGCGCGCCCTTCGGAATCTTGCCGCCCAGCCGGGCGAACTTCGACGGGTCCTTCAAGAACTCGACAATTTCCTGCAACTCTTCGCGCGCTTCGTCGATGCCGGCCACATCATCGAAGGTCACCTTGCCTTCCTTCTGGGTCAGCATCCGCGCGCGGCTCTTGCCGAAGCCCATCGCCCCGCTGGCCCCGCCGCCCTTCTGCATCTGGCGCAGCACGAAGAAGGCGATGCCGATGAACAGGATGAAGGGCAGCGAATTGTACAGCATCAGCATCCAGACCGAGGGCGCTTCCTCGGTCTTGGCGGTGAAGGTCACGCCCTGCTTGCGCAGGCGCGGGATCAGCTGCGAATCGGGGACCGGCGTGGTCTTGAACCGCTCACCCGACGACAGCGTACCGGTGATCGTATCGCGCGAGATGGTGGCGGTCTTCACCGTCCCCTCGTCCACCTTATCGAGGAAGGTGGAATATTCGATCTGGTTGCCGCTTTGCGCCGAGGAGCCGGCACCCGACAGACTGACGAACAGGGCGAGCGCCATCAGGATGCCCACCCAGATCAACAGGCTCTTCATCCAGGGGTTGCCGCCCCCATTGGGATCGGGGCTCTGCTGCTTGTCGTTGTCGTTCATAGGTGCCGGATACCTTTCAGCCACCAAGATAGGCATGGCGAGGTTAATGGCAATGGAACAACGCCGATCAATGTGATCGGTGGGACAAGGGGGGGTGCCACCACCGACACGGCGCGCCGCCCTGTCCCTCCACCACCGCTTCGCGGCGGTCCCCCTACCCGCGCGTCGCGCAAGGAGGATTTAGGGGTCAACCCGTCCGGCGCGGCGGTGCGGGGCGGAAGCGCCAGACGCCGGAGCGGACGCTGGCGATCACCCCCGCCTGGGTCGCGCGGCTGCCATGGTGGAGCGCTTCGAGCAGCTTCTCGATATTGCTGCCCTCGGTCCAGGCGGGCGACTCGATCGCGGCGGCGGCGCGGACCGTGCCGATCGCCCGGCGGGCCAGCCTGCGCCCCAGTTCGCGGGGCAGGTCGGCGGCCTGGATGCGGACATTGTCGGCATCGATCTGCGCCCGTTGATCCCATAGCCAGTCGACGGTCGCGCGAAGATCGGTGTCCGCCTCCGCCAGTTGCTGCGCCGCGCGCGCCAGTTGCGCCACGCCCAGCCATTCATGACCGTCGAGCAACTGACGGAACCGGGTGCGGTCGTGGCGCGGATCGTGATTGGCGGGATCGTCGACGAACGGCGCCTCCGCTCGACGCACGATCTGGCGCAGTTCGGCGCGACGCCAGTCGAGCAGCGGGCGCAACACCACCGCCCCCGCGATCACCGTCCGCGCACGCACGCCCGACAGGCCCGACAGCCCCGCCCCGCGCGCCGCGCGCATCAGGAATGTCTCCGCCTGGTCGTCGGCATGATGCGCGGTCAGGATCGCCGCCGCACCGATGGCCCGCGCCTGTTCGGCGAGCAGCGCATAGCGGGCGTCGCGCGCCTGTGCCTGGATGCTGGCGCCCGCGATCGCCTCCGGGGGGCGAAGGCCGTGATGCGGCACGCCCAGCTTCGCGCAATGCTCCGCCACCATCCGCACCTCGTCCGCCGCCTCGGGGCGAAGGCCGTGGTCCACCGTCGCCACCGCGATCCGCCCCGGCAGCGCCGCCGCCGCCAGCGTCAGCATCGCCATGCTGTCGGGACCGCCCGACACGGCCAGCAACAGCGGCGCCGCATCGGCGGACGGATCGTGAAGAAGCGTCAGATCGGCGGCGAAGCGCGCAATCTGATCGACGGCCGTGGCATCGGTGGCCATGATGCTCTCAAATCTGGTCAGGGACGGGCGCGCTCTGGCCCTTCCGGAGGACGGGCGCAAGGGATTTTGCGCTCGGGCCGATCGACATTCATGCCACTCCTTCTTTCCCTCTCCCCTGGACAGGGGAGAGGGTTAGCGGAGCTTGCCAGCTTGCTGGCTAGCGCAGCTTGGGTGAGGGGTCGAGCGAGCCCAAGGCTCGCGCGCTCTTCGAGCGCAGCACCCCTCACCCAGCTCCGACTAAGCCTTTGCTTTCGCAAAGACCAAGTCTGCGCAACCCTCTCCCCTCGAAGAGGGGCGAGGGAAAAGAAGGGCATATTGGAATGTCGATCCGGCCTAGCCGTCGTCACCGCGATCCTCCCCCGCAGGGGAGGAATGATCATCGATCACTGGCACTTGGCGGCGGTGCGTCCGGCGGTGATCTGCGACTTCATCGAAGCGGACAGCTTGGCGCCATACACATCGGACAGTTCGTCATAGACCTTGCAGGCGTCGGCGGCCTTGTTCAGCTTGGTCAGCGCCTGGCCCAGATAGAGCAGGCTGTCGGGCGCGCGCTCGCCGTCCGGAAATTTCTTGTAGTTCTCGTAAAAGGCCATCGACGCCAGGCTGGGCTTGCCCGAGTCGAGATAGGTGCGGCCCAGAAGGTTCTGCGCATAGCTGGCGCGGCGGCTCTTGGGATAATCCGCGACCACCTTCTTCAACTGCGTCTCCGCCTCGGCATAGCGCTTGGCGGTCCACAGGCGATAGCCATAGAGATAGGCGTCCTCCGCCGCATCGCCGGTCGAGGGCTTGTCCACCGCCGCACCACCCGTCGCGGGCGCGGTGCTGGCGGTGTCGCCGGTCACGACCGAAGCCGCCGCCGGGCTCTTGCCGCCCGTGGACGCCGCCGGCACCGCATCGAGCGGCGCGCTCTGCCCGGCGGGCGCGATCGGCGCGGGGCCGGACTCCAGCGCCTTTAGCCGCGCCTCGGTGCCGCGCTTATAGGCGTCGAACTGGTCCTGAAGCTGGCGGGTGCGATAGCCATTCTGTTCGATCTGGCCGGTCAGGCTCGCCATCTGCTCTTCCAGCGAGGTGACGCGCGCGGTCAGGTCGCTCAGCGCGCTCGACGCGGGAACGCCGGGGGCCTGCGCCTGGGTCTGCGGGGCGGTGATCTCGGGCTGGACATAGCCGCCCGCCCCGTTCGGAAACACCTTGCGCTGGACCGCGCGCATTTCGCTTTCCAGCTTGCCGACGCGGCCCTCGACATTGGACTGCGCCATGGCGGCGGTCGGCAGGATCGTCAGGGCCGCGATCCCGGCCAGCAACAGATTACGCATCGGTCTCACCCCCCGCTGGGCATCATCAAGAAAATAACGGACGCTATCCTGGCCCGTCACGGCTGTTTCCAGCCTGAAGGAACCGGCCCCTTACAGATCCGCCGGGGCCGTGGTGGCGGTGGTCGGCGACAGCGACGGCGCGGGGGCCGGAGCCGTATCGCCCGCCTGCTCCGACGAAGGCCGTCGCGCCGACCGCTCGCGCGTCGTGCTGCGGCCCGTGCCGGTCGCCGCCGTCGTGGCGGACGGCGCGGGCGCGCCGGACAGTCGCGCCGCGATCGAGGCGGGGTCGAGCCGCACATCCTTGATCGCCCGCGATCCGTCACCCAGCGGCGCAAGCTCCTTGCCGTCCAGCGTCACGCCCAGCTTGTCGGGACGCCCCACATTGAGCAACGGCCCCTTGGCATTGGCAGGCACCTCATATTGTTCGCCGGGCTTCAGCGTGCCCATCTTCAGCGTGACATTGTCCGCATCATAGACCCGCAGCCAGACCTCGCCCTTGGCGGTCAGCACCACCTTGCCCGCCGTCACCGGGGTCGGGCTGGGCGCCGGGGCGGTCGCGGCCTCGGTCGTGTTGGTCAGCGGGGTGGCGGCGGGCACCTCCTGCGCGGTGCGGTCGCGGCGGAACAGGTCGGTGCCGTACCACAGCCCCGCGATGATCAGCAGCGCCAGCGCCAGCCCGACCCCGACGATCGCCAGCCCGCGCGAGGGAACGCGGGCGGGATCGGCGATATCCTGGGGCACATATTCGGTGGTGCGGCGACCCAGCCGGTCGACATCGGCGCGCACCGCCTGCGCGATCGCCACCTCGTCCGCGCCGACGGCACGGGCATAGGCCTTGGCGAAACCGACCGCATAGGTGGCCGACGGCAGGCTCTGATAATCGGATGCCTCGATCGCCGCGAGATGGCGACTGGGGATGCGGGTGCGAGCCCCGATATCGCCCAGCGAAAGCCCCTGCGCCTCACGCGCCGTGCGCAGGACGTCACCGGCGCGGGCAGGTGCCGCCGGTGCGGCATCGTGGCCGGGATTGACCTCGTCCATTCTCAACTCCGAAGTGACCATGGCCCACCCCATGGTCGCGGTCGTTCTTTCAGAGCCCCGAGCGCAAGTCAACGCGGGGCCCCGGCTTGATTTAGGCCAATTCCACACCGTTCGTCGCAGCCCAGGCACCAAGCGCCCCGCGCATGTCGCGCACGGGATGGGCGAGCAACCGCGCCATCTCCCCGGCGATCGCCGAACGGTCGAGCGAACGGATCATCGCCTTGACCGGACCCACCGCGGCGGGCGTGATCGACAGGCGTTCGATGCCCAGTCCGATCAGTGCCATCGCCTCCAGCGGACGCCCGCCCATTTCGCCGCAGACCGCCACCGGCACCCCCGCCGCGCGCGCGGGCTCGACCACCCGGCGCAGGAAGCGCAGGATCGACGGGCTCAGCCAGTCGTAACGTTCGGCCAGCTTCGGATTGGCGCGGTCGGCCGCGAACAGGAACTGGGTCAGGTCGTTGGTGCCGATCGACAGGAAGTCGACGTTCGGCAGGATCAGGTCGAGCTGCTCGGCCAGCGCAGGCACCTCCAGCATCGCGCCGTAGCGCACCTCGAGCGGCAGGCGGCGTCCGCGCGAGCCGAGCCAGGCGCGCTGCGCCTCGAACAGCGCCTTGGCCTCGTCGAACTCCCACGCCTCCGACACCATCGGGAACATGATGTGGAGCGTCCGCCCCGCCCCCGCCTCGATCAGGGCGCGGGCCTGCGCCTTCATCAGCCCTTCGCGTTCTAGCGCCAGGCGAAGCGCGCGCCAGCCCATCGCCGGATTTTCCTCGTCGTGATCGGCGGTGTTGAGATAGGGCAGCGCCTTGTCCCCGCCGATATCGATGGTGCGGAAGATCACCGGCCGGTCGCCCGCCGCCTCCATCACGTCGCGGTACAGCCGCTGCTGCCGCTCGCGCTGGGGCAGGGTCGCGGAGACCAGGAACTGGAATTCGGTGCGGAACAGCCCGATCCCGTCCGCCCCCGTCGTGTCGAGCGCGGCGGCATCGTCGCGAAGCCCCGCATTGACCATCAGGGTAATGCGGTGGCCGTCCTTGGTCACCGGCGGCACGTCGCGCAGCGCCGCAAAGGCCGCGCGCCGTTTCTGCCGCAGCGCCAGCTTGGCCTCGAACGCCTCCTCCATCGCGGAGGTGGGCCGCACGAGCACGCTGCCCTCGGTCACGTCGAGCAGCAGTTGGTCGCCCTCGGCGATCTGGCGGCGCACGTCGCTGACCCGGCCAAGCACCGGCACGCCCATGGCGCGTGCGACGATGATGACATGCGCGGTCAGCGATCCTTCCTCCAGGATCACGCCCTTCAACCGCCGTCGGTCATATTCCAGCAGCTCGGCAGGCCCCAGATTGCGCGCGATCAGGATCGTGTCCTGTCGCAGGCCCAGTTGCGCCGCCGTGCCCATCTGGCCCGACACGATGCGGAGCAGCCGGTTGGAAAGGTCCTCCAGGTCGTGCATCCGGTCGGCCAGCAGCGGATCGTCGATCTGGCGCATCCGCTGGCGCGTGCGCTGCTGCACCCGCTCGATCGCGGCCTCGGCGGTCAGGCCGCTGTCGATCGCCTCGTTGATCCGCCGCGCCCACCCCTCGTCATAGGCGAACATCTTATAGGTCTCGATGACCTCGACATGCTCACCCGCGACGCCGAACTCGGCCTCGCGCGCCATGCGGTCGATCTGCTCGCGCATCTTGTCGAAGGCGGCATAGACGCGGCGACGCTCGGCATCGATGTCTTCGGCCACCGTATGCTCGATGACGATGCGCGGCTGGTGATAGACGGCGAAACCGCTGCCCATGCCGTCGACCAGCTTCTGGCCGCTCAAGCGGATCGAGGCGGTCATCTGCGGCCGCGCGCCCGCCGCCGCCGCCGCGTCGATCAGCCCGGCATTGGCGATCAGTTCGGACAGGACCATGGCGACGGTCTGAAGCGCCTCGATCTCGACATCGGCATATTTGCGCGGTTCGCTATGCTGGACCGCCAATACGCCTACCGCCCGCTCGCGCCGGATGATCGGCACGCCCGCAAAGCTGTGGAACCGGTCCTCGCCCGTCTCGGGCTTGTAGGCGAAGTCGGGGTGGCTGGCCGCTTCGTCCAGGTTCAGCACCTCGACATCCTCGGCGATGGTGCCGACCAGCCCCTCGCCCAGCGCCATCTTGGTGACATGGACCGCCTCCTCGGCCAGCCCGCGCGTTGCGAACAGCTCCAGCACCCCTTCGCGCAGCAGATAGATCGAACACACCTCGCTGCCGATCGCCTCGCCGATGATCTGGACGACCTGGTTTAGCTTGGCTTGGGCGGGGGTGCGCGACGCCATCACGTCGTGCAGACGAACGAGGATCTCGCGGGCGGAGGCGGCGGCCGAAACGGGCATGGCGACAGGGCTAACAGACGGGATGCGGGGGTGTCATGCCCTAATATCGCGGCACCGTGCCTTTTGGCCGTCGCGCGCCCCAAACAAAGTCGCTGATATGTATCATGTTTCAAATATTTATCAGGAACAGCGGAGGAAACGGCCGGTTGGCTCAAGACCAGTCACGGGAGAGCAACATGCCCAAATTCCTAACCCTCGCGCTTGTCCTCGGCACCGCCGCCGCGCCCGCCGTCGCCCAGACCCCGCCGCCCCCTCCCCCCGCCGCCGCCAAGGCGCAGGCCGCCGCCTATGTGAAAGCCGCCGGGATGAGCGATCTCTACGAGATCACGTCGAGCCGGATCGCGCTGCAAAAGTCGAAGAATGAGGAGGTGCGGCGATTCGCCCAGATGATGATCGACCATCATATGCAGACGACCGCCGCGACGGTCCGCGCCGCCAAGCAGGACGGCCTGTCGCCCATGCCGCCCAAGCTGGGTGCCGCCGAGGCATCGATCGGCGAATTGCGCCGCGCGTCCGCCGCGGATTTCGACCGGCTCTATATCGGCCAGCAACTGCCCGCGCACCAGGCCGCACTCGACCTGCATCAGAGCTTCGCGGCGAACGGCGACAAACCCGCGCTGAAGACCAGCGCCCAGAGCGCGGTGCCGATCGTGCAGCAGCATATCCAGATGCTCGAGCAGATGCCGCGCTGACCTTCTTGGCTCCTCCCCAAGCCACGCTTGGGGAGGGGTACCGCCGCGAAGCGGTGGTGGAGGGGCATTCCCGCTTGCGGGGACACCCCTCCGTCAAATCTTCGGTCTGCCACCTCCGCTTGCAGGGGAGGAGTTACACCTCGCTCGCCAGCGCGGACCGGTCGATCTCCGCGATCGACCGTACCCCGGTCAGCGTCATCGCCACGCGCATCTCGGCATCGAAGAGCCGTAGCAACTTGGTGACCCCCGCCTCCCCCGCCGTCGCCAGCGCATAGATGAACGCGCGGCCCAGCAGCACCGCATCCGCCCCCAGCGCCAGCATCCGCACCACGTCCAACCCCGAGCGGACGCCCGAATCGGCGAGCAGCTTCAACTCGCCCTTCACCGCATCGGCGATGGCGGGCAAGGCACGGGCGCTGGAGCGGACGCCGTCCAATTGCCGCCCGCCATGGTTGGACACGACGATCCCGTCCGCGCCGAACCGCACCGCGTCGCGCGCATCCTCGGGGTCGAGAATGCCCTTGATGACGATCGAACCCTTCCAGAAATCACGAATCCATTCCAGATCGCACCAGGCGATCGATGGATCGAAATTGGCCCCCAGCCAGCCGATATAATCGGCCAGCGCGGTCGGCGCGCCGCGATAGGCGGAGATATTGCCCAGATCGTGCGGCCGCCCGCGAAGCCCCACGTCCCACGCCCAGCGCGGATGGGTGACGGCCTGCACCATCCGGCGGAACGCGGCGTTCGGCCCCGACATGCCCGAATGCGCGTCGCGATAGCGCGCGCCCGGCACCGGCATGTCGACGGTGAAGACCAGGGTCTTCACCCCCGCCGCCTGTGCCCGCTCCAGCGCATCGCGCATGAAGCCCCGGTCGCGCAGCACATAGAGCTGAAACCAGATCGGCGCGGAGGACGCCGCCTGAACCTCCCGAATCGCACAGACCGAGACGGTGGACAGAGTGAAGGGCACCCCCTTCACCGCCGCCGCCCGCGCCGCCTGCACTTCGCCGCGCCTGGCATACATGCCCGCCAGCCCGACCGGCGCGAGGATGACCGGCATCGCCATGCGGGTGCCGAACAACTCGGTTTCCAGCGACAGGTCGGCGACGTTGCGCAGCACCCGCTGGCGCAGTTCGATCCCCGCCAGATCCTCGACATTGTGGCGCAGCGTATGCTCGGCATTCGCGCCCCCATCCAGATAATGGAACAGGAAGGGCGGCAAGCGCCGCCGCGCGGCTTCCCGATAATCGGAGGGGGCGGAAATGATCATCGGACGAAGGGTTCCAAATTCTTACAGCTGGAGGCTGAGCGACGGGGCACGCGCCTGTCCGTACAACGCCCTATCCCGCGATACAAAGGGAGGCGAACGGCCTGGAGGATCGCCATCGGGCACCCCGGACCACATCCGCGCCACCCGAGCCTATCGCGGGCACGTCAAAGCCCAGCCAATCAGCCCCCGAGCGAGAGATTCGGCAAGAGGCCGAACCAATGTTTTGGGTGACTCACCGGAAACAGCGGCCCGCCCTTGGCTTAGCTCCAAATTTGCCGGGAACGGCAAGGCAGGAGTTGGGAGGGCCAAACTCCCTGGGCCGAGCGCCTGCGTGAACTACTCGTCGCCCGACTCTCGAGCAGCCTCTGAGTATGTATTGCCGCAAACCGCACACCCATAATTGTCATCGGTTCGATCATATCGGCAATCGCGCTCGAGCTTCAGCTTGCTGCGTTCCCCATCTTCGACCCAGCAATTCGGACAACAGCCATGCGGTATCCCTTCCCGGGCGCGATTGAGGCCGGCTCGTAACTCCTCTTCCTGCTCAATCAGATGAGCGAGACGACGCACGAGAAGGGCCCGGCGGGTCGCCAAATCGTCAAGGGCCAACTCGTAGTCGAATTGCAGAGTGGCTCGCGCATCCTCAAGAAAAGTCGTCATTGGCACAGTCTATAAGGGCAGGAAAAAATTCAGGAGAGCGATTTTAGCGCTCAATCCAGGCCCAGCGCGGTGCGGTCGGCGGTGGCGGCGGCGAGTTCGGCGCGGGCGGCGGCGATCCGGGCCTGGGCGTCGATCAGGCGCACCCGTGCGTCGTTGGCCGTCTCCTCGCGCTGGTTGACCAGGAAGAAGTCGCTCGACCCCAGTTCGAACCGCCGCCGTTCGGCCGCCGCGAGCCGCTCGGCCAGTTGCCGTTCCTGCTCCGCGATCGTCGCCAGCTTTTCCGCCGCATCGACACCGATCGTGATCCCTTCCACCTCGACCGTGATCTGGTCGCGCAGGAAGCGGCTGCGTGCCGCCAGCGCGTCCATCTCCGCCTGGGCCTCGACGATCCGGCCCTTGGCCGCCCGGTTCTGGAGCGGCAGGGAAAAGCGGAAACCGACCGCCGCCTCCAGCGGGGTGCGTGACGCACCGCCCAGCCCGACCGGGCCGACATCCTTGCCCATCTCGCCGCGCAGGTCGAGCCGGGGGCGCAGGTCGTTCTGCGCCAGCGCCAGCCGCGCCGATCCCTGATCGATCCGCGCGAGCAGCATCTGCAGGTCGGGCCGTCGACGCGCGAAATCGTCGCGTACCGCCGCCGCGACGCCCGTCAGCGCACCGGCATCCGAAGGCAGGCGCTCGGGGCCGACCATGATCGGATCCCCGTTCATGTCGCGGAAATAGAGGGACAGGGCATTGGCCGCCGCCTGGAAGTCTCCTTCGGCGCGCACCACCAGGGCGCGGCGGCGAACGAGATTCTGGTCGTTCTCGGCAAGCAGGATATCGGGCCGCGCCCCGAGTTGGACCTGCCGCGCCAGGCCGCCGCGCCGACTTTCCGACAATTGGAGAAGATCGCGATACGCACGCAGGCGCAGGCCCGCGGCGACCCAGTTCTGATAGGCGTCGATCGCGCGGCGCTGCACGCCGATGGCGACCGCCTCGCGCTCGAACCGGGCGATGTCGATGTCACCCGCCGCCAGGGTCCGGCGGGTCCGCCGTTCGTCGACCAGACGGTCGCGCAACAGCGAGTAGAGCGCGCCGACCTTCACTTCGCCGAGGCGGTTGGTGTAATTCTCGTCCTCATAGACCGGAAAGCCACCACGACTGACGCGGTAACCGCCATAGACATAGCCACCATTGTCGCCCAGCGGTCGGGTGGCACGCGCCGACGCCACCGTTCCGTCATAATAGCCCAGCGTCCGCGAGCGTCCCTCCGCCTCGAACACGGTGTCGAACGCCCCGCTGGCGGTGAGCGCCCGGCCTTCGGCACCGCGAATCTTGGCCAGCGCCTCGACGATCTGCGGCGCGGCGCGCGCGGAGGCGCGCAGCACGTCGTCCAGGGTCAGCGACGCCGTTTCGATGCGTACCGGTGCGGGTGCCGGATTGGCCTGAATACGCTGCCCCGTTGCGGGGGCCGCGAGAAGGGGAACGGCGATCAGGGCGGGGAGGAGCAGGCGCGACCGGATCATTTCGGCTTGCCCGCCTTCGCCGCGATCTTCTTGTCGTCGTCCTTGGCCCCGCCCTTCGCCGTATCGCCGTCGATCGGCCTCTGGTCGAATTCCAGCGGGAAGTCGTTGAGCTGGCGCCACAGTTCATAGCCGACGGTCACGGTTTCGCCCTGGACCCAGCCATGGACCTTGCCGCCCAGCCGAACGAAGCGGCGGTCCGGCCATGCGGGCTTGCCGGGCATCGGCTCGACCAGGATGCGGAACAGGCCCTGCATATTGGCATTCGGATCGATCGTGCGGATGCGACCGTCGAAAAAGCCATAGGCGACCGATGGCCAGCCGCTGAACTGGATCGCGGGCCAGCCCTCGAACTCCAGCCGGACCGGGCCGCCGGGGCGAAGCAGCGGCACGTCGCGCCCGTCGATCAGCAGTTCGACCGCGCGCTGGATCTGTTCCGGTGCCACGACCGCCAGCAGCGTGCCCGCCGACACCAGCGCACCGCCCGCCGCGGCGTTGAGATTCTGGATGCGGCCGTCGCGCGGCGCGCGGACGAGCTGTGCCGACTGGCGGTTGAGCTGGACATCGATGCGGTTCAGCTTGGCGCGCGATTCCGCCAGCTTGGCACCAGAATCGGCGACCTTGATCTGCGCCTGTTCGAAATCGCGCCGCGAGGCCAACCCCTCCGAATAGAGTTGCCGGGTCCGATTGACGTCGAGTTGCGCGACCGATTGCGACTGGCGGACCGATGCGATCTCCGCCTCGACCTGCGCCCGCTCGGCGGCCAGGCGGGACAGCAGATTGGGATCCAGATCGGCGATCCGGGCGATCGGGTCGCCGCGCCGCACAGGCTGGCCGTCATGGACATACCATTGCTCGACCCGGCCGGGGACCAGTGCGGTCACGTCCTGCGCCCGGTCCTGCGGATCGAGCGAGACGACCTGCCCCCGCCCTTGCGCGGTTTGCAGCCAGGGCACGAAGAACAGGACGAAGATCGCCGCCGCGATGCCGACCGTCACGATCCAGGCGATCGCCACCGTGACCCGGGGCGGGCGCAGCGAGGCGAGCGTACGGAAATGCGCGAGTTGTTCAGGCGGATGCGACATCGTTGCCCTCCCGCTGACAGGCGGCCTGGAGATCGGCGAGGTGGGCGAAGCGGCGCTGCTCGGTCATCCCCAGATAGAGATAGCCGTCCAGTTCCACATCTTCCGGGCGACCGGTACACAGCAGCACGGTGGTGCCGCGCGCTTTCAGAACGCGCAGCGCCGCGAGCAGTCGCTGCGGCGGCAACAGGTCGTAAAGTTGGCCGAGCAGCAGCAATTTGGGCCCCACCAGCAAGGCATTGGCGAGTTTCAACGCCATCGTCTCCCCGACGCTGAGCGGATAGCCGGTCGAGCCGAGCGGGGTGTCCAGCCCTTGCGGCAGGCTGGCGAGGCGGCGTTCCAGCCCGACCGTCGCCAGCGCCTGCATCGCCGCCTCCGCCATCTCGCCCGAGGCCAGGCGGAGATATTCGCGGATCGTGACCTCGACGATCGTCGAACGGTCGAGCACCGTCACGTCCGAGCGGAGATGATACATGTCGAACGATCCCAGATCGCCACCACCGATCCGGATCAGCCCGCGATCCGGCAGGGCGTGCCGCTTCAACAGCATGGCCAGACGGCGTTCGGCCCCCGGCTCGGCCATGGTGACCAGTTGCTCCCCGGCGGTCAGGGCCAGATCGTATCGGGCCGCGTCCAACGCCACATCGGTCAGCTTGACCGACCCGTCACGCGGGCCATTGTCGCCACGCACGTTGGGCTCCTGCGGAATGGCGAAGAGCAGCGACAATTCTTCCGAACTGGCGGCAAGGTCGTAGAAGGTGTCGAGATACCAGCCGAGCTGCGAGATGCCGTAGAAGACGCCCGACAGGATCAGCTCGGCGGCGACCAGTTGCCCCAGCGACAATTGGCCGCGCAGGATCAGCATGCCGCCGAGCAGCAGCAGCCCCGCGCTGGCAAAGGCATAGATCAGCAGGAACGCGACCGTCTGCGCGCACTGGTAGCGGAAATAGCGGCGATGCGTGGCAACATAGCCGGCGGTCATCGCCTCCGACCGGTCCATGGCGAAATCCAGGTGACGCAGCGACTTGTAGAAGCCGTTCGACCCGCCGACGCTTTCCAGCCAGCGGGCGGCATTGTGCTTGGCATGGCTCAGCGCCACCGCCCCGCTGATCGCACCGCGCCGCCACAGCAGCCAGACGAGCAGAACCGCGCTCACCAGCACGGCGTTGAACGCCAGGAAGACCGGGTGATAGAAGCTGGTGATCGTCAATCCGATCGCCGCCTGCAACATGATGGTGAAGGCGCCGATGATCAGGCTGGGGACCGCCTTCTGGACGACCACCAGATCGAAATAGCGGTTGAACAGATCGCCGCGATTGCCATCGGCGAAGAAGGGATCTTGCGCATGGACCGCGCGCAGCGTGACTTCCGCGACGACGCGCGAGAACAAACGGCGCTCGAACGCCGCCATGATCCACACCCGCAGCGCGCTCAGCCCGGCGACCATCAGCAGCAACAGGAGAAGCACGCCCGACAGCGCCCATAGAGGTGCCGGCATCGCAGTATTGGCGACGCTGTTGATCAGCAACTGGACCGAGATCGGCGTTGCCAGCGCCAGCAGGCTGATCGCGACGGTATAGACGATACCGAGCCTGATATAGGCCGCATCCGGCCCGATGATCTGCGACAGCCAACCTATCGCATCGCGAAATCCCAAACGTTCTGCCGCCAAGACAATCCCCTTTGTCGCGCCCCGATCACTCCGGATTGCCATCGCGCGCCCTGCCACATGGCGAGCGCCCACTGATCCATGTGAGGAAGGTGTAACGAAGTATCATCCGTTCGGCCAATCGGTTTTTGGGTGCCCCGGCCATAGGGTGGGACTATAGGGCGATATGCCCACGCTGCGTCAGCTCGAATATCTCGTCACGATCGCGGACACCGGCTCCTTCGCGCTGGCCGCGCGCGTCGCGCGGGTTTCGCAACCGACGCTCAGCCAGCAGGTTCGCGCGCTGGAGGAGCGGCTGGGCACTCGGTTGCTCGAACGCAGCGCGGCGGGGGCCGTGCTGACGCCGGTCGGTCGCAGTATCGTGGTGATGGCGCGGCGGATGCTGAGCGATGCGCGGGACATCGTCGCGCTGGCGGCGGGGGCCTCCGACAGCCTGACCGGCACCTTGCGGCTGGGCACCACGCCGACGCTGGGCCCCTATCTGCTGTCGCCGATCATTGCCGAACTGCATCGCATGGCACCGCATCTGCGCCTTCATGTGCGAGAGGGCATTCCCGACGAACAACTGCTGGAACTGACGCGCGGCGATATCGACGTGCTGCTCGGGCCGTTGCCGATGGCGGGCGACGACCTGAGCGTCGAGCCCCTGTTCCGCGAGCCGCTGCACCTCGTTGCCGCGCTCGACCATGCGATCGATGCGGACGGCGAAACGACGCGGGAGAGGTTGAGCGGCAGCCCGCTGCTGACGCTCGACCCCCGCCACCATCTGGCGCGACAGGCGGCGGAGGTCGCCGACCGTTACGGCATGACGATCGCACCGGACTATTACGGCACCAGCCTGGAGAGCCTGCACCAGATGGTTGCGACCGGGCTGGGGCTCACCCTGCTGCCCACCCTCTATCTGCGATCGGAAGTAGGCGGCGCGGCGGGCCTGACGGTCCTGCGCGTCGAGGGCTGGCGCACCTATCGATCGATCGCCATCGCATGGCGTCGCCATTCTCCGATGAGCCCGGCATTCAAACTGATCGCCGACCATGTGCAGACCTGCGCGCGCCGGTTACTGGCGACGTAACGCGGAGGGCGTGCCGCCGAGTTGCAAAGGGTTCGGTGGATATTTCAGCATGGAGCCCGCAAGACCGGTCGTGATCGCGATATGATGTCGGGTGAGACTCTGGCGTCCTATACCACGGACTGTCCCCCGCTTCGCAAACGAAGGAGAGTGGCACGTCACAAAGGGTCGATTGTCGGAGCCTATATTCGGCTTTGCCGAAAGCCGCCACCACACCGGCCCACTGTTCCAGTCAGAGGTCCTTTGGTGCCATAAAGCCATGTGATGTGAATGGCGCGCCCGAGATGAAAGCGATGGGCACTCAGATTGTTGGGAAATTTGGGTTGTGAGGGCGGCGTGACAGCGGGCAATTGGTGAGCATGGTCGGCAGCCGCCGTCAATTATGCCCAATTACGCATGCATTCGCATAGGATCGCTCCCGGCTTGGCGCGCGCGCTGGGACAGTCGGTCTGCGCCACTCGGCTTCTTCGGGCTGAGAGACCCGATGATCCTAACCCAATAGCGTGGCGTGGGTGCTGGGTGATGCATGTCGCCCATGATGGCGCACAAAGCTGGAGCCGGCCGCTGCCATTTCCCATCAGTGGATCAGCCTAAAGCCGTCGAAACCGGATGGCCTGCCCACCGCCGGACGCAAGATCGAGCGACAGCTGGTCTCCGGCGGTCACCACCTGCTGCCGGATCGCCAGTTTTTCCGGGGCGGTGCGCCAGTCGGCGCCCGGGCCATCGGCATAGATGGTCGCCTCGTACCGCGCGCCCTTGTCCAGAAAGTCGAGCGGCACCGTCAGCGTGCGCGCCGTGTCGCTGGTGATCGCGCCCAGATACCAGTCGGGGCCTTTCCGATCCTGCCGTGCGACGACCGCATATTCGCCGATCTTTCCCTGCAACGTGCGGCTGTCCTCCCAGTCGGTCGGAACGTCGCGGATGAAGCCGAAGGCGTCGGCGTGCTCGTCATAATGTTCGGGCAGGTCGACCGCCATCTGCACCGGGCTGTACAGCACGACATAGAGCGCCAGTTGGTTGGCGATGGTCGAGGGCACGCGATTGTCGGGCCGCGTCGCGCGATAGTCGAAATGGACGACACCGGGCGTATAGTCGAACGGCCCCGACAACAGCCGGGTGAAGGGCAGGATGGTCGTATGATCGACCGAATTGCCGCCATCGGGGCTGCCGCCATTATATTCCTGCCCCCGCGCGCCTTCGCGGCTCATCAGGTTGGGCCAGGTGCGGCGCAGGCCCGTATCCTTGACGGGCTCGTGCGGGAAGATGGCGATATGGTGCCGCGCCGCCGCCTCGACGACCTTTTGCAGGCTCTGCACGGCATATTGGCTGTCGGGCCATTCGGTTTCGTCCAGCCGCGTGCCGACATAGCCGAGCTTGATCGAACGCACGCCGTAGCGGTCATAATAATCCAGCGCGGGTTCCAACTGGCGGAGATAATCCGTCACCTGCCCGCCGGTTTCGTGATGGCCGATCAGGTCCACACCCTTGGCGCGGGCGTGGGCGGACACTTCGCCCATGTCGAAGGCGGGTTGGGCGCGGTCGAAGACGAAGCGCGAATGGCCGTTCTTCCACCATTGGGGCACGTCCCAGCCGACATTCCACCCCTCGACCAGCACGCCCGGAATGCCGTGCTTCGCCGCCCAGTCGATATAGGATTTGGCGCGCGCGGTGGTCGCGCCCAGCTTCGGCCCCGGCTCCCAGGTCAGGAGGCCGGTGTGCATCGCCCAGAAGATGCCGATATATTTCTCGGGCTTCACCCAGGACACGTCGCCCAGCCGATTGGGCTCGTTGAGGTTCAGGACAATGGTCGAGTCCGCCAGATGCGCGGCGTCGGGCGCGACCATGACCACGCGCCACGGCGTCACCGCCCCGCCATGGGTCCGCGCCCGGTCGCCATTGGACCAGGGCGACAGATCGGCCTTGAGCGTCCGGCTGTTCTCCTCGGGCATCCGCAGGTTCATCGCCGGAAAGTCGACCAGCGCCGCCTCATGCACCGCCATCGCCACGCCGTCGCCCTCCAGCGTCAGCGGAGTTTGCGCGGTCTGGATCGCCGACAGTGCCGAGCGGCTATATTCATATTCGCTGTACTTCTCGCGATACGCCGGGATCGACCAGGCGCGGTAATTCTGCGTGAAGTGGAACTCGGTTGCCTCATCGGTCACGACCAGCGGCTGTTCGGCCGCGCCGGGCAGCGTGTAGCGAAAGCCGAAGCCGTCATCGAACACGCGAAACTCGATACCCAGTTTGCGGCCGTCCGGCGCGGCGAGCGTCGCGACCAGCCCGCGATAGTTTTCGCGCATCCGTCGCCGCTCGCCCCAGGGCTGGGTCCAGGCTCGGTCGAGCGCGGTCGGGCGGCTGGAAACCAGCGTCAGCTCGTGGTCGATCGGCGCGACATCCTTGAACCGGAAGCCCAGCCGCGACCGGTCGAGGATCGGCCTGCCGTCATAGCGGGCGCGGTACACCGCCTCGCCATGATCCACCGCCAGATCGACCGCGATGCGGCCATCGGGCGAGGTGACCGTCTGCCACGCCTGTCCCAAGGCCGGGGTCGCCGCGACCAGCGCCGCGAGCCCGACGATCATGCCCAGCCGCTTTTGCATCAGAAGCTGTAGGTCAGGCTGGCGCGGACACGGCGGCCGAAGATCGGACGGCCCTGGAACGCGGTTTCCTGCACCCCGATGATCGAGCCCGCGCGCGGATTGCCCTCGGTCAGGCCCACCTCGTTGAACAGGTTGGTCGCGACCACCTGCGCCTGAAGCGCGTCCGTGACCTTCCAGTTCGCCCCCAACCGCACCTCGGTATAGCTGGGCAGGACGATGGTATTGGCCACATCGACATAGCGTTTGCCGGTATAGGCCGCCTCACCGAAGACATTCACCCGGTCGCCCAGCAGGTGCAACGTCGGGCGGATCGACGCCTGGACCTGCGGCTGGCGGACGATCTGGTTGCCGCTGAAGTCGAACGGTCCGCTCGCATCCTGTCCGGCGAAGCTGGTATAGCTGATCTTCTGGTAATTGCCGCTCGCCGCCAGTTCGAAAAAGTCGACCGGGCGCAACGACAGTTCGACCTCGACCCCCTTGGATTCCGCCGCCGCCGTCTGGTTGATCGTCTGCGCCTGGCCGTTCGGCCCCGCGACGATCGTCTGGAAGGCGATGTTCGGGAACTTGTTGTAGAACAACGTCACGAAGGCCGAGAAGGGCCGGGTCGCATATTTCAGCCCGCCCTCGACCAGGTCGATGCGGTTCTCGACGGGCACGCCGCCGAACCACTGGACGAATTCGGGCGTCACGCGGAAGCTGTGGCTGTAGCGGGCGAAAGCGGCGACGCGCTTGTCGAACTCATAATTCGCGCCCGCCGAAAAGGCCCATTGGCCGGTCTTGAACCGATAGGGCGTTGTCGCGCCGGTCAAGACCAGCACATTGTCGTCGGCGATGGTCGTCGCATCGCCCAGATTGGCACGGGCCGTCTGCGCGATCGTGCCATTCTTCGACACATGATGATAGCGCGCGCCCAGATCGATGCGGAGCGCATCGGTCACCTGCCACGCATCGGTCATGTAGAAGGCGTTCATGGTCACATCATCATGGAAACGCTGCAAATTGCTGTGCAGGTTGAGCAGGCCGCCCTTGGTCAACGCGACCGTCTGCTGCCCCGCCGCGTTCAGCCCGACCACATCGAAATAGCGCGGGCGGTTGATCGCCTCGACCAGGATGTCGTTCCAGTTCCAGTTCTGCGTCTGGTTGAAATGGCTGAAATAATAGCCTGCGGTCAGGGTATGGCGACCGATGCCGGTGTCGAGCTTCTTGGTGACGCTCAGGTCGTTGATGACATTCTCGACATTGACGGCCGTGTTGAAGAGGCTCTGCGTCAGCGCCAACTGGTTGCCCAGCGTCGAGGCCGCGACGGTCTGGCCGTTGCTGGCGTCGCGATAGACGGCGGACACGGTGTCGGGTCGGACGGCCTGCAACCGGCTCAGCGCGCTCGTCAGGAAGCCCTGCGACGTGGCGATGCCCGAGCTGAACAGCCCGTTAAAGTCCACCGTGCCGGTCGTGTAGCGCGCGCGGTCGTCGATTTCCCATCCATCGCCCAGCGGCTTGTTGAAAATCGCGGTGAAGGTGTCGGTGTCGGTATGGATGCCCTGGGTCAGGTCCACCCGCTTGTTGAACGCCCCGCTGCCATCGGGCACGGTCAGCCGCGCGAAGGCGGTGTTGACCAGCGTGCCGGTGCCCGCGTCCAGGCCCGGCAGGCCCTGGGACGGGCTGGCCAGCGGGATGGCGGTGTAGAAGATGTTCTTGTCGTCCAGCTTGCGATAGCTGACGAACAGCGAGCCGGTGTCGGCAAAGTCATATTGCAGGCCGACGCGGAACTGCCCGCCCTGGTTGCCGGTGAAGCCGGGGTTTCGCAGGCCGTTATCCTCGCGGTAGAAGCCGCCGATCGCAAAGGACAGCCGGTCGTTCAGCGGGCCGGAGACGTTGGCGTCCATCCGGTAATGATCCCAGTCGCCGACCTCGCCCTTCACCATGCCCTGCAACGTGCGGGTCGGCCGCTTGGTCAGGACATTGACGACGCCGCCCGGCGCGTTGGACGCGGTGATCGACGCCGAGCCGCCGCGAACGATCTGGAGCGAATCGATGGTGCCGTCGACGCGGAAGAACTCGTCGGCATTGGTGAAGGCCCCGGCGCCCTCTTCCCAGACCGGCAGGCCATCTTCCAGCAGCGGGAGATAGCGGTAATTGTCCGCCGGAAGGCCGCGCGAATAGACATTGTTGCCGACCTCGCCGCCCGAACTTTCGACATAGATGCCCGGTGTCGAGGCGATCAGGTCGGCAATGCCCAGCGGCGCCTTTTGCGCGATCGCCTGCGGGTCGATGGTGGTGATGGCGTAGGACGTCTCGAACTTGCGGGTCCCGGTGCGGGTGCCGGTGACGATGATCTCGTTCAGGCCCAGGTCATCGGCCTGCGCCGCCTCGGTCGCGGGATCGGCCTTTGCCTCGGCGGCCGGTGGGGCGGATTGCGCCAGCAGGGGGGCGACGGGCACCATCCCTGCAACCGAAGCCATCAACGCCAAGCGACATCCACGCATGATAATCCCCTCCAAGACGCCTCTGACGGGCGGTCCACCTGATGAGGGAAAAATGAGGTCGCGCGCAAAATTATGCAATGCGTATCTGCAAACGATTGCAATTTACATGAAATTGCTGGGCGTCATGTAGATAAGTTGCTTTTTTTCTGTGCCTTGCTGAACCCGCTGGACATTATTTTGCACGAGATCGGCGCCTTTTAGCGGCCGCAGGATTCGCGAATCACAAGGTCGGTCGGCAACCGCTCCGACTTGGCGCGATGGCCGTCGATGATGCGCAGCAGCTTTGAGACCAGGAGATTGCCCGCCTTGATGACATCCTGCCGGATGGTCGTCAGCCCCGGCGTCGACAGCGCCGCCGCGTCGATATCGTCATAGCCGATCACCGCCACATCCTCGGGCACGCGCAGGCCGCGCTGGCGCAGCGTCTGGATCGCGCCGAGCGCCACCAGGTCGGAGGCCGCGACGATCGCGTCGAACGCGATGCCCCGCTCCAGCAGATTGTCGACCGCCTCCGCCCCCTCGAACCGCCCGGCGGTCGGCGTCTGGACCATGGCGGGATCGAACGCCACGCCGTGTGCCGCCAGCGCTGCGCGATAGCCGTCCAACCGGATCGCGATCTGCGAAAAGGGCGTGCGGGCCGCCGCAATCGGCGGCATCGCGCCGATAAAGGCAATGCGCCGCCGCCCTTTGCGCAGCAGATGCGCGGTCGCCTGGAATCCGCCCTCAAGATTGTCGCTGCCGATCGAGCAATAGCTTTGCCCCGCCACCTCGACCCCCCAGGCGACCAGCGGCTTGCCCATATCCGCATAGCGGTTGAGCGTGTCGTGGAACTGCGATTGGCCCAGGAAAATCGTACCCGCATAGGTACTTTGGTCGAGGAACTGTGCCAGCGTCGTATCGTCATAGGGCGTCTGCCACACGATCGACATGTCGCGCCGCCGCTCGCGCAGAGCGGTGCCGACACCGCCGATCAGTGCCAGCTCGAACGGATTGGCCAGCTGGCTGCCATGCGCGGTGGCAACCGGCACGACGAGGCAGATCTGCTCCGACAGCGACGGCACGGCGCGGCGTATTTTTTGCGGCACATGAACATAACCCAGCCTTTCGGCGGTGCTCAGCACCCGCTCGCGCGTCTCCTCGCTGATCGCGCTATGCCCGGTCAGCACCCGCGATACGGTCGCGACCGACACGCCGGTTTCCGCCGCGATCCCGCCCAGCGTCGGCCCACCCCGTTTCACCCGCGCCATGATCGACCCGATATTTGCATTACCTTGCACTAGGCCAAGGCGGTGTCCGCGTCCATGGTCGACAGACATAGACTCAGCACCGCCCCGATCGCCATCAACCCGCCCGCCAGGGGCAGGACCGGCCAGGCCATGCCGCCCAGTCCGTGCGCGATGACCCATCCCATGCTCAGCCCCGCAACCAGCTGCGGCACGACGATGAAGATGTTCATCACGCCGATGAACATGCCCGCCGTCGCGCTGGACACCGCTCGCCCGGCCAGCACGAAGGGCGCGCTCAGGATCGAGGCATAGGCGATGCCGATCAGCACCGCACAACCGACCAGTCCGGCGGGATGCGCGACCAGCGCCACGCCCGCCAGCCCGAGCGCGCCCGCCGCCAGCGCCGCCGCATGGACCCGCGTCACCCCGAACTGCCGGAACAGCCCCGGCAGCAGAAAGGCGAACAGCCCGGCCACTCCGTTATAGGTCCCGAACAGAATTCCGACAAAATCCGCCCCCCGCGCATAGGCGGCATCGAAAGGCGATGTCGCGCCGTAAAGCTGCGCCGCGACCACCGGTGTGGCATACACCCACAGCAGATAGAGACCGAACCAGCTGAGAAATTGGATGGCCGCCACCGGACGCAGCGCCTGCCAGAGTGTGGCGAAGTCGGCCCGGCGACCAGGCCTCGCCGACGGATCGTGCCGCAGCGCTTTGGTGGCGGCCGGTTCGCGCACCCGCGCCACCGTCCAGCCGACTGCCAGCGCCACTGCCAGCGCCGCCGCCAGGAACGCCACCCGGATCGACGGCGCGGTCTGGCCCGGCTGCGCGACGTTCGACCAGCCGCCCCAGGCGAGCAGGATCGGCGCGCAGGCCCCGGCCAGCGCCCCCAACCCGATAAAGACGGTCTGCATGGCGTAGCCGCCCGCCTGATCCTCGGGCGGCAACGTGTCGGCGACCAGCGCGCGATAGGGTGCGTGGAGTGCATTCATCGCGGCCTCCAGTCCCCAGACCGCCGCCACGGCCACCACCAGCGACGTCGCCATCGGCAAGGCCGCCAGTGCGGCGATCACCAGCAGGGCCGATACCAAGATATAGGGCCGCCGCCGCCCGAACCGGCCGCCATGACGATCGCTGATCGCGCCGACGACCGGCTGCACCAGCAGCCCCGTCACAGGCCCCGCAAGCCAAAGGATTGCCAACTGGTCGACCGAGGCCCCCAGTCCCTGGAACACGCGGCTCAGGCTGGCGCTCTGGATTCCAAATGCGATCTGCAACCCAAGATAGCCGACGCTGAGGTCTAGTCCCTTGATGTGCTTCGATGATCCCATTATTCAGGCCATCCACGACTTCGCCTGCCAGCTCAAGGCGTTCGGCGATCGCATGCTCTGCGAATCCATGGTCGAAATCCGGCCATCAGGGTCAGGCCGCTTCATCGACAAGCCGATCCAACAGCCTGCGGGACTGAAGACCTGGCGTCCAATACCGTCACGATGTCGGGTGCCCATCGCTATCCGGCGGACCGCGATGCAACACACGCATATCCGGCGCTTTTTCAAAATGGCGCGCCCGAGGTGAAAGCGATGGGCACTCAGATCATTGGGAAATTCGGGTGCCGAGGGCGGCTTAATGGCGTCTTCTACCCGAACGTGAGTCGATAGGGCCTGACGCGACGATTCATCGATAGCCCTCGCTGCCTAGTCCCGAATCTAGGGTGGCCGAGTTTGTGAAGGGTTTCGGGCGCTTGCGTACGAAAGCCTCCAGTGCAGGAACCCGCGGCCCCCAGGTGCTGGTCTATGGGTAAATAGGCTTTGGAATGGTTCTGGCGGGTAAGTGCTGCCGATCCAGA
>Ga0308171_1001380_pt1 | contig 33256 bp, 23 predicted proteins | sample PhyGR1_FD_202135 | JGI IMG/M metagenome (GOLD analysis project Ga0308171, IMG submission 202135) | Phyllosphere microbial communities from UC Gill Tract Community Farm, Albany, California, United States - DLSLSG.R1 | ecosystem: Host-associated > Plants > Phyllosphere > Unclassified | place: USA...
CGCCCGCACGTGCGCAGCCGCAACGGCTGGGTGTCGCTGACGCCGAAGCCGACCTATTACCGCGTCGCCCCTGCCGCCGGCGTCAACGCCAGCGCCAGTGACATGGCGCAGTGGCTGCTGGCCCATACCGGCCACCGCCCGGACGTGCTGCCGGCACCACTGCTGGCGACCCTGCACTCCAGCCTGATCAACACGCCGGGCGAGATGCGCTCGGGATGGCGCCGCGAACGCCTGCACTCGGCCGGTTACGCGCTGGGCTGGCGCACCTTCGACTACGCCGGTCACGATGTCGTGTTCCATGCCGGCGCGGTGCAGGGCTACCGCGGCCTGGTTGCACTGGTACCCGAACGCGACCTCGGCATCGCCATCATGTGGAACGGCGAAAGCGGCCTGCCCAGCGGCCTGCTGCCGACCGTGCTCGATGCTGCCCTGGGCCTGCCGTCGCAGCGCTGGCTGGACGTGGACACCGATTTCGGCAGCGACAACCTGATGGCCGAAGGTGCCGCCCCGGCACAGCAGGACAAGCGCAAGGGCAAAGGCGCTTCAGGCAACCGCGCGGTGGCCTCGCCGCGCTGAGCTGGCGAGCTCGACGTTGAAGAAGGGCGGCCCTCGGGTCGCCCTTTTCGTATGCGCTTGCGCATCCTCCACGTGGCGCCACGCTCCGACCGATCGTGTCGGAGGCTAGTGGGCGAAGTAGTGCATTCCGCCATCCACCGGAATCACCGCCCCAGTGATGTACCCCGCCAACGGTGAGGCCAGGAACGCAACCAGGTGCGCGACCTCCGCTGGTTCGCCGAAACGCCCCATCGGAATGTTGCGGGCGATGAACTCACGCCGGTTCTCTTCGGTGGGATGCAGCCGGTCCAGGATCTGCGCGCTGTTGATCCGCCCGGGCGCGATCGAATTGACGGTGATGCCCTCGCCCGCCACGTCGCAGGACAGCCCCTTGCTCCACAGATGCAGCGCCGCCTTCGCCGGACTCGCGGCATTGACCGCACGCGGCTCCATCGACCCGCTGAGGTTGATCACACGCCCCCAGCCATTGGCCCGCATCGACGGCAACAACGCCTGCGTCAGCCGTCGTGCCGCCGAGAAGTTCAGTGCCATCGCCTCGTCCCACACCTCGTCTGCTGCGGCCACCCCGGCCAACCGTGCACCGCCGGCCGCGTTGACCAGGATGTCCACGCGCTGCAGCGCCTGCAGCGACGCGTTGGCGATGCGCCGCACATCGTCGGCGTCGGTCAGATCGCCCAGCAGCACGATCGGTGGCGGCCCACCCGCCGCCTCGATCGCAGCTGCCACCGATTGCAACGGCGCCTGCCGCCGCGCGGTGATCGCCACACGCACGCCCAGCGTTGCCAGCACCTTCGCAACACCTGCGCCGATCCCGCTGCCTGCGCCGGTGACCAGCGCGGTATGCCCTTCAAGATCCAGTTTCATCTATTGCCCTGCCAGGTTCTGCCGGCCCATCTGACCGTGCGGTCATGCTCTTTGAGTACTCTCGATTGATAAACTCCGGCCAGGTTTCAACATTCAGAACCCGGGGTGTCAGATGAACCTGTTGGAGAGCATGCAGGTCTATGTGCTGGCCGTGGAAAAAGGCAGCCTGAGTGCGGCGGCATCGGTGCTGGACATCTCCGCGACGATGGCCGGCAAGCACCTGCGCGCTCTGGAAGAACGGCTGGGCATGCAACTGTTGAACCGCACGACCCGTCGACAGCACATGACCGCTTTCGGTGAGGCCTACTACGGCCGCTGCCGGGAGATCCTGCGTCTGGTGGAGGAAACCGATACGCAGGCCCAGCATCACCACCTGGCACCGGCGGGCAAGCTGCGGATCAGTGCACCGGTGATCTTCGGCACGCATGCGCTGGTGCCGGCACTGTCGACCTACATGGACCGCTACCCCGAGGTCAGTGTCGAACTGGTCCTGACCGATCGCGTGGTCGAATTGGCCAATGAGGGATTCGAGGCCGCCATCCGCATCGGCACGCTGGCCGACGCCACGCAACTGGTGGCGCGTCCGCTCAGTCCCTATCGGCTGACCCTGTGCGCGTCACCGGCCTATCTCGCACGGCATGGCACGCCGCACAGCGTGCAGGCGCTGCAACAGCATCAATGCCTGTCGCTGGATCCGGCTGCGCTGTCGCACTGGCTGGGCGACGAAGCAGCATTGCCAGCGCCGCCTCCGGGACGGTTGCAGATCAACAACGGCGAAGCGTTGCGCCAAGCCGCGCTGCAGGGCCAGGGCATCATCCTGCAGTCGAGCCTGCTGCTGGCAGCAGACATCGATACGGGCGGCCTGGTGCCGTTGCTGCCGGAACATGGCCAGCACGGTCGGCCCATGCACGTGGTCTATGCGTACGACCGGTATCACTCGACCCGGCTGCGCAGCTTCGTGGATTTCCTGGTCGAGCGGTTTCCCTGCGACGCAGCTGATCATCGACGCTGGCCAGGCGCAGGCAGCCCATAAAAAAACCCCCTCCCCGCTGGGCAGTCGGGGAAGGGGTCTCAGGGTACGGCTATCGGGAAGTACTTAGATCAGCGGTGCCGGAGTTGCCGGAAGGGCCACCGGAGCGGCCTTCTTCTTGCGGGCGGCCGGCTTGCGCTTGGCAACCTTCTTGGCAGCCTTCTTCGGGGCAGCCTTCTTGGTCGCCTTCTTCGCAGTCTTCTTCACTGCCTTCTTGGCGGTCTTCTTTGTCGCCTTCTTCACTGCCTTCTTGGCGACCTTCTTGGCCGGCTTGCGGGCAGTGGTCTTCTTGGCGGCTTTCTTGGCAGTCTTCTTGGTGGCCTTCTTGGCTACCTTCTTGACGGCCTTCTTCGCGGTCTTCTTGACGGCCTTCTTGGCAGCGGACTTCTTGGCTACCTTCTTGGCAGCCTTCTTCACTGCCTTCTTGGCGGTCGCCTTCTTCGCGACCTTCTTCACTGCCTTCTTGGCAGCGGCCTTCTTGGCGACTTTCTTCACCGCTTTCTTGGCGGCGGGCTTTTTCTTCGCAGCTTTCTTGGTTGCCATGGTGATGGCTCCTCGTCAGTGATAGGGAGTTGAAACGCCCAGGTGGATCAAACCCGCCCATGCTGCGTGCGGGGACCGCCGGCGCGTCAGGCGCGCCGTTACGGATGCGGTGATGCCCGCCACGATCGGCGGAGCAGGCATCGGAACAGGGGTCGCCTTGCATTTCTCGAGGGGAAGCGGGGCCATCTCCACCGTCGTCAGGATCGCGGTGGTCTTCGAGGGGCTGCTTCGCATCGGACGATTGATTCTGCGCACTCGGTTTGGCAGGCAAGGTCTGCTGAGGCGAAACCTAATCACGGTTTTTTTTACTGTCAACAACCCCTGCGAAAAATTTTCACATCCGCCATGTCCCGGAAGCCCTTCCCGCGCCTGCCGCTGCGCCTTCGCGAGCGACGGCAAACACTCCATTGCTCGGCACCGCCACCATCAGCCGCGCATGATCGGCGAAGAAAAAACACTTGAAATAGGCACTCTGCGTCATGCGCGAGGATGAGATCGAACATCGCACGGCGACCTGCGCCTGCAGGGCGACGCACTCGCCAACGCCAACACAACGGACCCGCAACAAGGCCGAAAACTTTTCACATCCGGATGCGCCGTCGCGGGGGTGGAAAGGCGGATTTGCGCAAAACTGCGCACGTCCTTTGGCCGCGCTCAACACCGGCTGATGCCGTGGCGATGGCGTGCGGCAAACCGGTCGGCATGAGTGGGAGGCGTTCTGCAAAACGAAAACGGCCACCCGAGGGTGGCCGTTTTCGTATCGGGAAACGACGACTCAGTGCTCGTCGTCTTCCAGGCCTTCGGCGTACGCGTCCGGGTCCAGCAGCTCGTTGAGCTCATCGCTGTTGGACACTTCGATCACGAACATCCAGCCATCGCCGTAGGCGTCTTCGTTGATGGTTTCCGGCTTGTCGGCCAGTGCCGAGTTGACCTCGACGATGGTGCCGCTGATCGGGCTGTAGACGTCGGAGGCGGCCTTCACCGACTCGACGACCGCGATCTGCTCGTTGGCCTTGGCGGTCGCGCCGACTTCCGGCAGCTCGACGTAGACCAGGTCACCCAGCAGGCCCTGGGCGTGGTCGGAAATACCGACGGTCACGCGGCCATTGCCTTCGACACGGGCCCACTCATGGGATTTGAGGAACTTGAGGTCGCCGGGGATCTCGCTCATGGGACTGCTCCAGAGATATGCAGGGGGTGGAAAAAACGGGGCTAGTGTAACCAACCGGCCGCCACTGCTGGCAGTGACGACCGGCACGTTTGGATCACGCGTCGGTCAGCACGCCGGGCTGGGCCTGGCCTTCGCGCACGAACGGGAACTTGACCACCCGCACCGGCACCTGACGGCCGCGGATGTCGACAGTGACCTGGCCGAGTTCACCGGCCGGCACGCGCGCGAACGCGATGCCCTTGGCCAGGGTCGGCGAGAAGGTGCCGGACAGGATCTCGCCCTGGCCGCTGGCGGTGGTGACCGCCTGGCCATGGCGCAGCACGCCCTTCTCATCCATCACCAGGCCGATCATCTGACGCGCGTTGCCGGCGGCCTTCTGCGCCTCCAGCACGTCGCGGCCGATGAAGTCGCGGCCTTCGTCCAGCGACACCGTCCAGGCCAGCGCCGCTTCGTACGGGCTGATCGCTTCGTCCATGTCCTGGCCGTACAGATTCATGCCGGCTTCCAGGCGCAGGGTATCGCGCGCGCCAAGACCGGCCGGCTTCACGCCGGCAGCAAGCAGGCGGTTCCAGAACGCGACCACGGCATCCTGCGGCAGCAGGATCTCGAAACCGTCTTCGCCGGTGTAGCCGGTGCGGGCGACGAACAGTTCAACGCCGTCGTCGGACTGCGACTGCAGCGCGGCGAAACGGCCGAGCTTGCCCAGCGACTCACGGTCGGCTTCGCGGGCCAGGCCGATGACGATGTCGCGCGCCTGCGGACCCTGCACGGCGAGGATCGCCAGGTCCGGACGCTGTTCGACCGAGACGTTGAACGGCGCAGCCTGCTCGCGCAGCCACGCCAGATCCTTCTCGCGGGTGGAGGCGTTGACCACCATGCGGAAGAAGTCCTCGCCCAGGTAATAGACGATCAGGTCGTCGATGACGCCGCCCTGCGGATTCAGCATGCACGAGTACAACGCCTTGCCGGTGGCCTTGAGCTTGTCGACCGAGTTGGCCAGCAGGCGGCGCAGGAACGGCTTGACCTGGTCGCCGCGCAGGTCGACCACGGTCATGTGGCTGACGTCGAACACCCCCGCCTCACGACGCACCAGATGGTGCTCGTCCAGCTGCGAGCCGTAGTGGATGGGCATGTCCCAACCCCCGAAATCGACCATCTTGGCGCCAAGGGCGCGGTGGGTATCGTTGAGCAGCGTCTTCTGGGTCATGACCGGGTCCGGCAGCAGAGGAAACAAGAACGCGCATTATCCCAGATCGGTCGGCCGCAGGTCGCGCCGCAGCGCAGCGGGGGCATGTTGGCCGGCCTGCGGCCGGCGGGCGCTTTCTACAAGCCAGGCAACGGCAACGGCAGCGGCAACAGCAACAGCAACAGCAACAGCAACGGCAACGGCCAAAGCGTATCGGCTCGGCGACGTCTGTGGGCTGGTGGGGCGATGTGGGGTTGCGGGACACGCCGCAAGTACGTCCGTGTAGGCTCGTAGGCGCCATCCATGGCGCCTGCGGTCCCTCCACCCCACACCGCCCCACCCCGACAGGTTCCCGATGACGGGACGGAAGGCAAGAGCGGTTGTGGATGTCGATACATATATGGAGAGAAGGGTCGGAGCCCTTGCCTGCGGAAAGGGATCCGACCCCGGGCTCACAGAGCGCAGCGACCAGCTTTTGCTTCCCGCTTTTAATTTCTTTTCCGTGGGCGGACGCCACCGGAAACTGCCAGAGGTCGGGCTGGTGGGCTGGGCAGGGGTGTCTGCGGCATGGATGCCGCGGCCAAGCCTACAAGGACGTACTTGCGGCGTCCCCTGCCCAACCCCACCCGCCCGACCCAACCAGCATCTGCTTTCAGCGACGATCCACAAGGGGCTGCGCCGTTGGCTGGAAACCCTAGGCGACCGCCTCGACCACCAGCACACTGCCCTGCACCGCCGCCACCCGCACCAGCGTGCCGGCCGGCAGCTCCGGCCCACTCACCTGCCACGAAGCGTCGTCAATGCTGACCCTGCCCTGCCCGTCAACGATGGCCTGCTGCAAGGGCACCACCCGCCCGACCAGTTGTTCAGCGCGGCGGTTCAGCAGCGGCGCGTCGCTCTGCCGCGCACGTGGCTTGCCCCAGTGCCGGTAGCACTGGATCGACAGCACGCTCAGCACCACGAAAGCGACCACCTGCCACAGCACCGGGATATCGGCGAACACCGCGACCAGCGCGAACACCGCCGCCGCACCGATGCCGATCCACAGCATGAACGCGCCGGGCGCCAGCGCTTCGGCGGCGAACAGCAGCAAGGCCAACGCTCCCCAGGCAACGACTTCCCAGCGCATGTCAGCCTCCGATCGGTGGCGGCCGCTTTGCCGGCGGCCGGGTTTCCTGGTTGGACAGCGCCTGCTTGGCCAGCTCGGCCACGCCGGCGATCGAACCAATCACGCCGCTGGCCTCCATCGGCATCAGCACCAGCTTCTGGTTGGGCGACGTGGCCAGTTCCTTGAACGCTTCCACATACTTCTGTGCGATGAAGTAGTTGATGGCCTGGACGTCGCCGTCGGCGATCGCTGCCGACACCACCTGCGTGGCCTTGGCTTCGGCTTCGGCCAGGCGCTCGCGCGCTTCGGCGTCGCGGAATGCGGCCTCGCGCCGTCCCTCCGCTTCCAGCACCGTTGCCTGCTTCTCGCCTTCGGCACGCAGGATCTCGGACTGCCGCGAACCTTCCGCCTCGAGGATCTGCGCGCGCTTTTCGCGCTCGGCCTTCATCTGCCGTGCCATCGCATCGAGCAGGTCGCGCGGCGGCTGGATGTCACGGATCTCGATACGGTTGACCTTCACGCCCCACGGATTGGTCGCATGGTCGACCACGCTCAGCAGCTTGGCGTTGATCACCTCGCGCTGGCTGAGCGATTCATCCAGGTCCATCGAGCCGATCACGGTACGGATGTTGGTCTGCACCAGGGCGATCATCGCCACTTCCAGCACCGCTACCTCGTAGGCCGCCTTGGCCGCGTCCAGGACCTGGAAGAACACCACGCCATCGACGCGCACGGCCGCGTTGTCCTTGGTGATCACTTCCTGGCCGGGCACGTCCAGCACCTGTTCCATCATGTTCACCTTGCGCCCCACCCCATAGACGATCGGGATCAGGAAATGCAGGCCGGGCGACATGGTGTGGGTGTAACGGCCGAACCGCTCGACGGTCCATTCGTAGCCCTGTGGCACCATCCGAACGGCCTTGAACAGGATGACCACGGCCACGAAGGCCAGCACCGCGCTGAAGAACATGGTCGGGAACATCGCGCTTTCCTTATGGGAGACGTCCGGAGCCCAGCATAGCGCGTGGATGCAGGCGATGCGGGTACCGCACGTTCCGGCCGGAAGCAGCCGAGCGTGGCCCGGCGCCGCAGGATGAACCCGGTCAGATGCGGGTCGTGGCCAGGAAGCGCTCGCGGTCCTGCTGGGTCTGCCGGCGGATCTCGGCCAGCGCCTGGCTTTCGGTCGCCTCCAGCATCGCCTCGAACAGGCGCTGGAAGTGATGGCGCATCGCATTGCGTGCAGCGACCGGATCGCGCGCGCGCAGCCCCTCGAAGATCGCCATGTGCTCGTCGGCGCGGCTGGCACCATCGTCATGGCACACCCGTGCATAGACCTCGGTCACCCGCGGCAGCTCGCTGCGCATGCGCCAGATCTGCTGCACGAAATACTCGACCACCGGGTTGCCCGACAGGCGGGCGATGGCCAGGTGGAAGCGGCGGTCGTAGTCGCCGGCCTCTTCATCGGTAAGGTCACGCCGGCACAGCGCTTCAGCCAGCACCTGCAGCTCGGCGATGCCGGCCTCGTCGATATTGCTTGCCGCCAGCGCTGCAGCTTCCGCCTCGAACACGGCACGCGCCGCGGTCAGGTCGAAGGCGCTGATGTCGGGCAGCCCGCCGGCAGCCTGGGCAGGGCGCGGCTTCACATAGACACCCGAACCAATACGGATCGCGATCCAGCCCTGCGCCTCCAGGGCGATCTCCGCCTCACGGATGGTGACCCGGCTGACGCCGAAGCGTTCGGCAAGTTCACGCTCGCCCGGCAGGCGCGAACCCGGCGGATATTCGCCATCTTCGATCAGCTTGCGGAGCTTGGCGGCGATGGTCTGGTAGAGACGGTTGGCGGACATGCGGCTGACCCTTGGCGGTTCCCTCCGGGCCCGTCCCCGGCCACCGGGCACGGTGCGGGTCCGGTTGGAGCGACGGCGCGACCACTGGCCGCGCCGCCCTGTTCAGAACTTGTATCGTACACCGAAATACGCGCGCCGCCCGTAGCTCACCACCTCGCGGAAATTCCCGTAAAGCGGCTGGTATGCCACGCGTGGCTCGTTGGTCAGGTTCATCAGTTCCAGCGACAGCGACAGCTGCTTGCTCACCCGGTAGCGCAGGCGCAGGTCGACGCTGGTGTTGTCATCGTAGTAGCGGTTCTGCTGCGCCGTGTTGCCGGTGAAGTCCTGGTAATAGTGCGAACGGAACTTGCCGATGGCCTGGATGTTGAAGCGGCCCACATCCCAGTAGAGGGAACCGGACAGCACGTGCCGCGAGAACCCGCTCAGGCCGGCCGGCGGCACGATGGCCGGAATGATCGATCCATCGGCGGCCAACTGTTCGCCCAACCGCGAATCCTGGGTCTGGTAGTCGGCGTCGGCGTAGTTGTAGCTGACCTTGAAGCCGAGGCCATCGAATGGCTTGGGCAGGTACGAGAACCGGTGGGTGGCGCTGAGTTCGATACCGGTCAGGGTGCTGTCCTCGTCGGTGGTCACCTGCTGGCGCACCGGCACGGTCACCGTCTGTCCGTTGAGGGTGTAGGTCTCCGGCACCAGCGCGGTGGCGGTGCCGCCGTTGAACTGCTTCCAGTACACCGCACCGGCCAGCAGCGTGTCCGGGTTCGCATACCATTCAAGCGAGACATCGCCATTCCAGGACATCAGCGGCTGCGCAGCCGGATTGCCGCTGGCACTGATGTCGTCCAGCGCGTCGGCCAGGCCGGTGTAGGTGGCATCGCTGCTGACATTGATGGTCCGCCCGGCACCGAGTGCGGCGATATCCGGGCGTGACATCGCCCGGTAGGCGCCCACCCGCAGCAACAGGTCCGGCTTCAGCTCGAACGCGGCATTCAGGCTTGGCAGCAGCTTGTCGTTGCCCGCCTTGAACACCTGGGTGGTGTAATCACCGGTGGGTTGCAGGCGGATCGTGCCGTCGCCGTTGTCGATGACCGCAAGGTCGGTGCGCACGCCTTCCGAACGCACGTCGGTCTTGACCCAGCGCAGGCCGACATTGCCGGTGACCGGCAGGCCGAACAGCGTGCTGCTGAATTCACCCATCAGGTACAGCGCGCGGGTTTTCTCGGTCACATCGACGTTGTTCGGGTCCTGGAAGTCCGGGTCCAGGCCACTGTCGCTGGTGCCGCGGAAGGATTCGTAGAGGCAGCTCGGATCGAAGTACGCCCACGAGGAGATCGTGTTACCGCTGGCCGCATCCATGAAGTCGTCCTGCGGGAACGGCGCACGGCAGGCACGATTGGCGGCAATGATCTTCGCCTTGTCGGCCGCTACGCGCTGGTCGTAGTCGGTCACCAGGGTGTTGTCGCGCAGGCGGTAGTCGGCCTGGCTGGCGCGCACGCCGCCCTTGATGCGGGTGAAGAAACCGGACTCGGGCATGAAGCTGGCATCGAAGCGGCCGGCCTTGATCTTGTGGTCGTTCTCGGTCGCGCTGGAGGTCACCCGCGCCGCGCCGGTGTAGGCATCCCAGTTGTTCGGGTCGAAGTTCGGTGCCAGCGCGACGCTCGGCACCTCGCCATGCCAATCCCAGTCGTAGTCGACATAGCCGGTGGCGCCGCTGCTGATGCCCGGCACGATGGCGTTGTTGACGTCGCGCTGGTTGGCGCGAAGCCGGGTCATGCGCTCGCTGTCCAGGCGGTTGGTATGCGAATAGGAAAGATCGGTGGACAGCTCCCAGGCCGGGCTGGGGCGCAGGATCAGATTGAGGCCACCGCCGGTGTATTCCTCGCCGCGCCAGTAGCGGTTGGAGGTCGAATCGATGGAAGTACTGCCGTGCAGGTGACGGACGATGCCGTCCTCGTCCACCTCGCGCTGGGTGATGCCGCGACGTGCGTTGGACAGGCTCAGGTCGCTGCGGTCCTCGTCCCAGTTGCGCTTGGTATGTTCGAAATCGAGGTTGACCTCGACCACGTCGTTGGGCCGCCACTGGATCGCTGCGAATTCGCTCTGGCGATCATTGCGTTCCTGCTTCAGGCGATAGATGCGGCTGCTTGGCACCAGGTAGTACGGTGCGCCGTTGGCGATGGCCTGGGCGCTGAGTTCATTGCAGTTGGCATTGGCCACGTTCTGCCTGCCGTCGCAGGCATACCAGGTGGAGCCGCTGGTGATGCTCTCCTCCGGATCGGTGCCCTCCAGCCGCTGGATGCCCAGCGAAATGCCGAGCTTCTGGCCGTTGCCGAATTCGAACTGGTCGATGTAGCTGGCGGTACCGCGATAGCCGATGCCATCGTCGTCGCGGTATTTCTTGTCATACTCGGCCCAGCTTCCGCGCAGATCGATCTGCGCCGAGCGCTTGCCGTACTCCAGCGGCTTGACCGTCTCCAGCCCGATGGTGCCGGCAACGCCGCCTTCGATGATGTCGGCACGCTGGGTCTTGTAGATGGCCACCGTATTGATCAGCTCGGCCGGGAACATGTTGAAGTTCACCGAACGGTCGCCGCTGCCGTTGGTGATTTCGCGGCCGTTGAAGTTGGTGCTGCTGAGGAAGGCGCCAAGACCGCGGATCGAGATTTCCGATGCGCCGGTCTTGTCGCGGGTCGAGGCGGCACCGGTCAGCGTCTCGATCGCATCGGCCAGTGACGGCGCGGGCAGGTCGCCGATGTCATCGGCCGACAACACATCGGCGATCACCGTGTCGTCGCGCTTCTTGTTGATCGAGCTCTGCATCGACTCGCGGATGCCGGTGACCTGGACCTGGTCCAGGGTGGTGGCGTCCTGCCCGGAACCGCTACCGGCAGACTGCGCCTGCACGGCCGGTGAAGCCGCCAGCGCAGCGAGCAGTGCCACGACCAGCGGTGTGGGTGACAACGGTGTACGACGTACAACTCCGGCAGGTTGCCGCATGGTGTTCCTCCTCCCAAAGGATCGCCCGGACGGTAGGCGTGGGACGCAGCTTCGACACGCCGACACAGAAATGTCAACCAACTGGACTGGATTTTTCGTAATACCTTTTATTCATACCGGTTACCCGGCATTTCATGTGCTGATGCAGCATGACTTTGCGCGCAACGTGGCTTACAACACACCCATCAAGTGGTATGCACACCCACTCTAAAACCACGGCATTGCCGTCTCTGGAAGGACTTCATGCGCATTCAACCGACTTCGCACCGCCTTTCGAAACCCATCCTTGGATATTGCCTGGTAATTGGACTGGCAACATGCCTGACCAGCTTGTCGGCGAATGCTGCAAGCTGGCTGGTTCATGATGCCGGTGAGTTCGCCACCGCCGCTGCCGCACTGCAACCGGGCGATGAAATCGTGCTGGCCGATGGCACCTGGACCGATGCGCGGCTGCTGCTGAAGGGCCAGGGCACCGCCGCCGCACCGATCGTGCTGCGCGCGCAGACGCCGGGCAAGGTGATCCTCAGCGGGGGGTCGGACCTGCGCCTGGCCGGCAGCTACCTGCAGGTTTCCAACCTGGTATTCCGCAATGGCTACACCCCAGGCGACGCGGTGGTGGCGTTCCGCGAGTCGAGCAAGGCAGTGGCCAGCCACAGCCGCGTCACCGGCCTGGTCATCGATGACTACAGCAACCCCGATGGCAGCGACCAGGACTACTGGGTGTCGCTGTACGGCAGCAACAACCGCCTCGACCACAGCCAGCTGCGCGGCAAGACCAACGCTGGCCCGACGGTGGTGGTGGTGCGCGATGCCACCCAGGGCCTGGACAACCAGCATCGCATCGACCACAACTGGTTCGGCCCGCGGCCAGCGCTGGGCGTCAATGGCGGCGAGACGATCCGCGTCGGCACCAGCGACACCTCGCTGAGCGATTCCAACAGCACGGTGGAGAACAACTGGTTCGAGGGCTGTGATGGCGAGACCGAGATCGTCTCCAACAAGTCCGGCGGCAATACCTTCCGCGGCAACGTGTTCTATCGTTCGGCCGGCGCGCTGACCCTGCGCCATGGCAACGGCAACCGGGTGGTCGACAACCTCTTCCTCGGCGACGACAAGGCCGGTACCGGCGGCGTGCGCATCATCAATGCCGACCAGACCGTCAGCAACAACTACTTCGAACGGCTGGCCGGCTCCAGCAACCGTTCGGCACTGGCGGTGATGGATGCACAGGCCAATCCGCCGTTGTCCGGCTACGCGCCGGTGGTCAACGCGACCATCAGCCGCAACACCTTTGTCGACGTGGCGAAGATCAGCTTCGGCGTGGGCCATGACGAAACCAAGGGGATCGTGGTCGCCGCCAGCAACAGCCACTTCAGCGGCAACCTGATCGTCAACCGCACCAGTAAGAATCCACCGAATGCGGCCAGTTCGCTGGCCGGCATCGCCTTCAGCAACAACGTGCAGTCGCCGCAGGCCAGCAGCGTGTTTCCGGGCGGGGTGAGCAGCGCCGGCATCACCCTGCAGCAGGCCGCCAGTGGCCTGTGGGTGCCGGCAACGCCCCTGCCCACCCTCGGCGCCGATCCGGCGCTGGCAATGACCCCGCGCGAACAGACGGGGGTGGACTGGTATCCCAAGGTGGGCGAGGTTGCCCTGTCACGCACCAGCACCGGAGTTGATCGATGAGGTTGCAGCCGCTGTCCCGTTGTTCCCACCGTCTGGCGCTTGCCCTCGCCCTGGCCGCGCCCTTCGCCCTGTTGCCGACGGCACCGCTGCATGCGGCAGCTGCCGCAGCCGCCCGACAAGGCGATACCGCGCCGGTACTGGTGACCGCCGCGCAGTGGCAGCAGATGGCCAGCGAGGGCAGCCGCTATCCGTGGTTCGCCAAGGAACAGGCGCGTACGCAGAAATCGCTGCAGAAGATGATGAAGGCCGGCATCGACGTGCCGGTGCCGAAGGACAAGGGCGGCGGCCGCACCCATGAGCAGCACAAGCGCAACTACCAGGCCCTGCTGGCCGCCGGCACCCTGTACCGGCTGACCGGCGACAAGGCCTATGTCGCCTATTCGCGCGACATGCTGCTGCAGTATGCCAAGCTCTACCCGACCCTTGGCCCGCATCCGGAAGGACGCGGGCAGATTCCCGGCCGGGTGTTCTGGCAGGTGCTCAACGATTCGGTCTGGCTGGTCAACGCCATCCAGGGCTACGACGCGATCCGCGATGCCCTGTCGCCGCAGGATCGGCAGACCATCGAATCGCAGGTGTTCCGGCCGATGGCCGAGTTCCTGGCCAGCGAGCCGAAGAACTACGACCAGATCCACAACCACGCGACCTGGGCGGTGGCCGCCACCGGCATGACCGGCTACGTGCTGCGTGATCGGGAACTGGTGGAGAAATCGCTGCGCGGCAGCCGCAAGGATGACCAGTTCGGTTTCCTGCGGCAGATCGACCTGCTGTTCTCGCCCGATGGGTATTACGAGGAAGGCCCCTACTACCAGCGCTATGCGCTGGCGCCGTTCCTGCTGTTTGCCAACGCGATCGAACGCAACGAACCGCAGCGGAAGATCTTCGCGCGCCGCGACGGCGTGCTGCTGAAGGCGGTGGACGTGCTGGTGCAGACCAGCTACGACGGCCTGTTCTTCCCGATCAACGATGCGATCCTGGACAAGGGCATCGATACCGAAGAACTGGTGGCTGGCATCGGCATCGCCTATGCGCAGGCCGGCGATGACCGTCTGCTGTCGGTCGCCCAGCAACAGAAGCGCCTGCTGCTGTCGCCGGAAGGGCTGCAGGTGGCGCAGGCGTTGGCAGCCAACAAAGCCAAACCGTTCGACTACCGGCCGATGCTGCTGCGCGACGGCCCGGACGGTGAACGCGGCGGTCTGGCGATCCTGCGCATGGGCGGCGAACGCGGCCAAGCGCTGGTGCAGAAGGACACCATGCAGGGCATGGGCCACGGCCATTTCGACAAGCTCAACTGGCTGTTCTACGACAACGGCAACGCCGTGGTGACCGACTACGGCGCGGCGCGCTTCCTCAACGTGGAAGCCAAGCGCGGTGGCATCTATCTTGCCGAGAACCGCAGCTGGGCCAAGCAGACCGTAGCCCACAACACGCTGGTGGTGAACGAGCAGAGCCACTTCAAGGGCGACTGGAAGCGCGGTGAGGAACTCGCCCCGCAGGTGCGCTTCTTCCAGGCCGACGCAGATACCCAGATCGCCTCGGCGACGATGCGCGATGCCTATCCGGGCGTGGTGTTCACCCGCACCCAGGCACTGCTGCGCCACCCCGAGCTGGGCCTGCCGGTGGTGCTGGACCTGCTGCAGGTGCACGGCGACAAGGCGGCACGCTACGACCTGCCGCTGCACTTCAATGGCCATATCGTCACCACCGGTTTCGAGGCCGAGCATTTCCCCACCCAGCGGCCGGTGCTCGGCAGCGACAACGGCTACCAGCACCTGTGGCTGGACGCACGCAGCAAGGCCGGCACTGAGCCACGCACGCTGGCGTGGCTGCTTGACGGACGCTTCTACACCTACCGCTTCGGCAGCAGCGCGCCGGCGCAGGCCTTGCTGGTGGAGAGCGGCGCCAACGATCCCGAATTCAACCTGCGCCGCGAACCGGCGCTGCTGCAGCGCGTGGAAGGACAGAAGGATGTGACCTTCTTCAGCGTGCTGGAGCCGCATGGCGAGTACAACGGCACCGCCGAGTACGTGCACGGTGCCGACAGCCGCATCAAGCAGATCATCCGCACCCGCGGCAATGATGCCGAGGTGCTCGAGCTGCGCCTGGCCAGCGGCGCCCGCATCGCACTCGGCGTGGCCGACGACAGCGACGCGAAGGGCGAACACAGCGTGACGGTGGATGGCCATGTCTATCGCTGGAGCGGCAGCCATGCGCGCATGGACCGCAGCAAGGGTGATGCACGATGAACGGCCCCTCGACCGTGGCCACGCTGCGCAAGGTGCCGGTGCGCTCGGCCGTGCGCTGGCTGATCGTCGGCCTGATCGCGGTGGCCACGGTGATCAACTACATCGACCGCAATGCTCTGGCGGTGATGTGGCCGGAGATCGCCCGGGAAGTCGGCGCGACCAAGGACGATTACGCACTATTGGTCACCGTGTTCATGCTGTTCTATGCCGCCGGCCAGTTCCTGTTCGGCCGCCTGTTCGACATGATCGGGACGCGGCTGGGGTTCGCATTGTCGATCAGTGTGTGGTCGATCTCGATCGCGCTGCATTCGGTCACCCACTCCATGCTCTCCTTCAGCGTGGTGCGGGCGATGCTGGGCATCAGCGAAGCCGGTGCCTGGCCCGGGGCGGTGAAAGCCAACGCCGAATGGTTCCCCGCGCGGGAGCGTGCCCTCGCACAGGGCATCTTCAACGCGGGCGCGTCCATCGGTGCCATCGTTTCGGCGCCGGCCATCGCCGGCCTGTACCTGTGGCTGGGCTGGCGCGGCACCTTCGTGCTGGTCGGTGCACTTGGCTTCCTGTGGCTGCTGCCATGGCTGTTCGTCTATCGCGCCGGCCCGGACAAGCATCCGTGGGTGAGTGACGCCGAGCGGCACCTGATCCTGGAAGACCAGGCTGGCCAGCAACGCGTGGACGCACCGAAGGTCAGCGTGCGTTCGCTGCTGGCCCACCGGCAGAGCTGGGGCATGCTCGCCTGCCGTTTCCTGCTGGATCCGATCTGGTGGCTGTTCGTATCGTGGCTGCCGATCTATCTGGCCGAGACCTTCGGCTTCGACATCAAGCAGATCGGCCTGTTCGCCTGGGTGCCCTTCGTCGGCGCCATGCTGGGCAGCCTGAGCGGCGGCTGGCTGTCGGGGCGCCTGATCAATGCCGGCCAGAGCGTGGACCGTGCGCGCAAGCTGTCGATTTCGCTGGGCTGCGTGATCATGGCACCGGCCCTGCTGGGCGCGGTACTGGCCAACCAGCCGCTGTTTGCGGTGCTGGCGATTGCAGCCGTGCTGTTCGGTTTCCAGATCGCCATCGGCAACATCCAGACCCTGCCCGGCGATCTGTTCGATGGCCGCTCGGTGGGCACGCTGGCCGGTCTCGGCGGCCTGGCCGCAGTGGCCGGAACGTTGATCACCACCTGGCTGGTGCCGGTGCTGACCCGCCATTCCTATGCACCGATCTTCATCCTCGTTGCCGCACTGGTGCCGCTGTCGCTGGCCGCACTGTGGTGGTGGACCGGACCGATCCACAAGCTCGACCGCACCGACGGTTGAGCCCCCCCCCATTTCCTCGCATTCCCCCGCAAACCAAGGAGTTTCCCGCATGTCGTTCCAGGACAAGGTGGCCATCGTCACCGGTGGTGGCCGTGATATCGGCCGTGCCGTCTCGATCAAGCTGGCTGCGGCCGGTGCACGCGTCTGCCTCAACTACGCCAACGACGAAGCCAGCGCGCAGGAAACGCTGGCGCAGATCAAGGCGGCCGGCGGCCAGGCCATCGCCCACCGCGCCGATGTCACCGACCCCGCCGCCGTGGCCGGCCTGGTCGCAGCAACGCAGGCTGCATTCGGCCAGCGCATCGACGTGCTGGTGAACGTGGCCGGCGGCATGGTCGAGCGTCGTCCGCTGGCCGACATCGACCCGGCGTTCTTCCACAAGGTCATCGACCTCAACCTGACCTCCACCTACCTGACCACCCACGCCGTGGTACCGCACATGGGCGAAGGCGCGGCGATCGTGAACTTCGCCTCGCAGGCCGGTCGTGATGGCGGAGGCCCGGGGGCTGCGATCTATGCCACTGCCAAAGCGGCTGTGATGACCTTCACCCGGGCCATGGCCAAAGAGTTGGGGCCGAAGGGTATCCGCGTCAACGCACTGTGCTGCGGCATGATCGCCACCCGCTTCCATGACCAGTTCACCAAACCGGAAGTGCGTACGGCGGTGGCCGGCGCGACGCCGCTGCGTCGCCAGGGCCTGCCGGACGAAGCCGCCGATGCGGCGGTCTACCTGGCGTCGGCTGCGGCAGCGTTCATCACCGGTGCCAATCTGGACGTCAACGGCGGCACCTACTTCTCCTGACCGGACCGAAGCCCATGCAGCGCTGGATCACTCTGCTTTCCCTGGCCATCGGCACCGCCGTGGCCGCCCCCGTAGCGCTGGCCGCACCGGTCTGGGTCACCGCCTGGACCGCTTCGCCCGCACCTGACCGCAAGGATGGCAGCGCTGACGCACCCGTGCAGTTCGCAGCGCAGACCGTGCGCCAGGACATGCGCCTGGGCAGCAGGGGCGATGCGCTGCGGCTGCGCATCAGCAACGAACTGGGCACTACGCCGCTGCATGTGGAAGAGGTACGGGTGCGCTTGAGGGATGGCAACGCGGCAGCGCTGCCGGTCACCGTCGATGGACGCACCTCCATCGACGTACCGGTGGGCGCAGCGCTGCTCAGTGACGCACTGCCATTGCGGGTTGCCGCCCTGCAGGAAATCAGCGTGACCGCGTACTTCCCGCAGCCCACCCGCCCTGCGGTGCGCCGTACGGTGGTGCGGGTGGCCGACGGAAAGCAGGACGCGGTGGCCGACAGCGTGCGCGTGGGCTACCAGCAGAACGTGTTCTCGGCGGTACTGGTGCAGCGCGCGGACCGGCCGCAGGTGATCGTGGCCCTGGGTGATTCCATCACCGAGGGCGCGACGGCTTCGCGTGGCTCGTTCAACCAATGGCCCGAGCGCCTGGGCCAGCGCCTGCAGCAGGCATGCCCGGACCGCTTCGTGGTGCTCAACCAGGGCATCAGCGGCAACAAGCTGCTGGACCATGGCCGCAGCCACAGCGCATTGTCACGGCTGGATCGCGACGTGATCGCGGTGGCCGACGCCGACCAGGTGATCCTGTTCGAAGGCATCAATGACATCCGCCACGGTGGCGGCGCGCAGCCGCTGCCGGGACGCAGCGCGGCAGACATGCTGCTGGCCTACCGCCAGGTAGCCGCCCGGCTGCATGCACACGATATCCGCGCTCATCTCGGCACACTGACGCCCTTCGGCGATTCGGAGCGCTACGAACCGGTATCGGCCGCCACCCGCACCGCGATCAACCAGTGGGCGCGTGGCCAGGACACCGGCTTCGATGGCGTGGTGGATTTCGATGCGGCCCTGCGTGATCCGAAACAGCCGGAATCATTGCCGGCGGACATCACCCGCGATCATCTGCACCCGAACGACGAGGGTTACCGGCGCATGGCCGACGCGATCAACCTGGCGGCGCTGGGCTGCAACGCGCGTTGAAAAAGCGCCGAGCCGCTTACCCCGGTTGCCGCGGCCCGAACATGATCACCGCCATGCCGGCCAGGCAAAGCGCAGCACCCAGCATGTCCCAACGGCTGGGACGGATGCCGTCGACCAGCCACAGCCAGAACAGCGCCGTGCCGATGTACACGCCACCGTACGCTGCGTACACGCGTCCGCTGGCGGTCGGGTGCAGGGTCAGCAGCCAGGCGAACAACGCCAGGCTGGCAGCAGCCGGCAGCAGCAGCCAGAGGCTGCCGCCCTTGCGCAGCCACAGCCACGGAAGGTAGCAGCCGACGATCTCGGCCAGCGCGGTCAGCAGGAACAGACCGAGCGTTTTCACGCCTTTTCCGTGGCCTTGGCGTGCTGCCAGAGCGCTTCCTGCGCATCCAGATCGAGTGCGGCCAGCGAATCGCCTTGTGCCTCGGCCTGCGCCTCCATCGAACGGAAGCGACGTTCGAACTTGTGGTTTGCCCCACGCAGCGCGGCACCCAGATCGATGTCCGCATGGCGTGCCAGGTTGGCGCACACGAACAGCAGGTCACCCAGCTCTTCCTGCAGGCGCGCCTTGTTGCCCGCGATGTCGCCGCGTTCGAACTCTTCGCGCAGTTCCTGCAGTTCCTCGGCCGCCTTGTCCAATACCGGCAGCGGACCGGGCCAGTCGAACCCCACTTTGGCCGCGCGCGACTGCAGCTTCACCGCCCGCTGCCATTCCGGCAGGCCGCGGGAGATCCCAGCCAGCGCCGAGGTGTCCTGATCGCCCTTTGCCGCGCGCTCGGCACGCTTGATCGCGTCCCAGTTGCGCATCACGCCGTCGGCATCGTCGACGCTGACATCGGCGAACACATGCGGGTGCCGCCGCTGCATCTTGTCGCTGATCGCGCGCGCGACCTCGGCGAAGGCAAACGCACCCTGTTCTTCAGCCATGCGCGCATGGAACACGACCTGCAGCAGCAGGTCACCCAGTTCATCGCAGAGGTCGTCGAGGTCGCCCCGATCGATCGCATCGGCCACTTCGTAGGCTTCTTCGATCGTGTAGGGGGCGATGGTGGCGAAGCTCTGCTCCAGGTCCCAGGGACAGCCGCCCTGTGGGTCACGCAGGCGCGCCATGATGGCCAACAGGCGCTCCAGCTCCGCGCTGGCGTTGCCGGTGGCAGGGGTGTCGTGCGTGCTCATGCGTTTCTCCTGGATCAATCGGACAACCAGTCCCGCCACGGCAGGCTGGTATCGCCCAGCGCCATGAAATCGCCGTTCAACAGCGTCGGCCGGCGGTTGTAGCGGAACGGCTTGCCGGTCCCGACCGAGAGCACTGCACCACCGGCTGCGTGCAGCACGCACTGGCCAGCAGCGGTATCCCATTCGGAGGTCGGGCCCAGCCGCGGATAGACATCCAGTCCGCCTTCGGCGATCCGGCAGAATTTCAGCGAAGAGCCCTGCACCACGGTCTCGATGTCGCCCATGCGGGCCAGCAAGGCATTCGTCTGTGGCGAACGATGCGAGCGGCTGGCGGCGACCCGCAGGGGCGCAGTCGCGGGTGTACGGGTACGCAGCACGGTGTCATGTACACCCTGCCGGCGATACGCCAGCTCGCCGCGCATCGCGTGCCAGACAATGCCGGTGACCGGCGACTGGACCACGCCGAAGGCCGGGGCGCCCTGGTAGATCAGCGCGATGTTGACGCTGAACTCGCCGTTGCGCTTGACGAAATCGCGGGTGCCATCAAGCGGGTCGACCAGCCAGTACGCGCCCCAGTGCTGACGCTGCTCCCAGGGCACCAGCGGCGACTCCTCCGACAGGATCGGCAGGTCCGGTGTCAGCTGGCGCAGCCCCTGCTGGATCACCCGGTCGGCGGCGAGGTCGGCAGCGGTGACCGGGCTGTCATCGTCCTTGAGTGTCACATCGAAACCGTTGCTGTAGACCTGCATGATCGCCTGCCCGGCTTCCTGGGCGATGGCGATCGCGGTCTCGCGCAGTTCCGTGGTCAGCTTGATCATCGTGCTCCCTGCAGCCACTGGCGGGCGATGAACAGCGCCGCCAGCGAACGCCCTTCGGAAAAGTCCTCGCGCAGCATCAGCTTATCCAGATCGGCCAGCTTCCACGGCACCACGTCCAGTTCTTCCGGCTCGTCGCCGGCCAGCTTCTCCGGATACAGGTCGCGCGCCACCACCAGCCAGGACTGATGGCTCATGTAGGTCGGCGCCAGGGTCATCGCGCGCAGCACGTCGACCCGCCGTGCGCCAAAGCCGGCCTCTTCCTTCAGCTCACGGTCGGCGGCCTGCTCCGGCGTTTCGCCGGCATCGATCCGGCCCTTCACCAGGCCAAGCTCGTAGCGGTGCATGCCGGCCGCGTATTCACGTACCAGCAGCACGGTTTCTTCATCCAGCATCGGCACCACCACCACCGCGCCATGGCCACGGCTGACCAGGCGTTCGAAGCGGCGGCGTTCGCCATTGGAGAACTCCAGGTCCAGGTGCTGGCGCTGGAAGGGCCCGTTCTCCTCGTCGGTGATCCGATGGATGATCGGCAGAGGACGCCTTGCGCGGTCATCGTTCACGCGGAATCTCCGGGGCAGACGGCGCGTGCGCCGAGGCCGATAGAATGTGCAGGCAGCAACATGTTCATGAGCCCGAAATGCTAGCAGACCCAACCCCCTCTCCGCTGGTCCAGCACTGGCGGCAACGCGACCTCAAGGTCCTGTGGCACCCATGCACGCAGATGCGGGAGCATCCGGACACGTTGCCGCTGGTGCCGATCGCCCGCGGCGAAGGCGCCTGGCTGATCGATCACGACGGCAACCGCTACCTGGATGCGGTCAGCAGTTGGTGGACCAACCTGTTCGGCCATGCCGAGCCGCGCATCGGCGGTGCCATCGCCGCCCAGGCCGGACAGCTGGAACAGGTGATGCTGGCCGGTTTCGGCCACGAGCCCGCGATCACCCTGGCTGAGCGCCTGTTGGCCCTCGCGCCGCACCAGCCCGGCCGCGCGCCACTGGCCAAGGTGTTCTACGCCGACAACGGTTCGGCCGGCGTCGAAGTGGCGCTGAAGATGGCCTTCCAGTATTTCCAGAACCGCGGTGAGACCCGGCGCACGCGCTTCGTCTCGCTGGAGAACGGCTACCACGGCGAGACGCTGGGCGCCCTCGCACTGGCCGACATTCCGCTGTACCGCCGGGTCTATGCGCCGCTGCTGGCCGAGGGCCTGTTCGCGCCCTCGCCCGACGCCTACCTGGCCGAGCCCGGGCAGAGTGCGGCCGACCGCGCGCGCCAGGCCGCCGATGGCCTGGCCACGCTGTTCGACCAGCATCCGGGCGAGATCTGCGCCGTGATCCTGGAGCCACGGCTGCAATGTGCCGGTGGCATGCGCATGCACGATCCGGCCTATCTGCAGCGCGTGCGTGAACTGTGCGATGCCCATGGGGCGTTCCTGATCGCCGACGAGATCGCCACCGGCTTCGGCCGCACCGGCACGATGTTCGCCTGCGAGCAGGCCGGGGTGATGCCGGACCTGCTGTGCCTGTCCAAGGGCCTGACTGGTGGTTTCCTGCCCTTGGCTGCGGTGCTGGCCACGCAGGCGCTGTACGACGCCTTCCTTGATGATTCGCGCGAACGTGCCTTCCTGCATTCACACAGCTATACCGGCAACCCGCTGGCCTGTGCGGCGGCGCTGGCCACGCTGGACATCTTCGGCGAGGACGATGTGATCGCGCGCAATCGCGGCATTGCCTCGGTGATGGGCACCCTGGCCGCACCGTTCGCCGACCATCCGCACGTGGCCGACGTGCGCCAGGCCGGGATGGTGGTGGCCTTCGAACTGACCCGCAACGGCGACAAGCGCACGCCCTTCGATCCGGCACTGCGGCTGGGGCTGCACGCCTACAAGGCGGCGCTGAAGCGCGGCGTGGTGCTGCGCCCGCTGGGCAACGTGCTGTACTGGATGCCACCGTACTGCGTGGACGACGAACAACTGGAGCTGCTGGCACATACCACGCTGGCCGCCATCGACGAGGCGATTGCATGCGCGTGACCCGCTGTCCCATCGACCTGGCGCTGCACAGCGGCCAGACCGTGACCCTGCCGGAAGAGACGGCCAACCACCTGGTGCGGGTGATGCGCCTGCGCGAGGGTGACACCTGCGTGCTGTTCAACGGCGATGGCCATGACTACACCGCGACGCTGACCATGGCGGGCAAACGCGAGGTACAGGCGCGCATCGACACGGTGCAGCCGATCGCCAACGAATCGCCGCTGACCATCACCCTGCTGCAGGGCATTGCACGGGGCGAGAAGATGGACCTGATCCTGCAGAAGGCCACCGAACTGGGGGTGAGCGCCATCGTACCGGTGAATGCCGAGCGCACCGAAGTGAAGTTGGATGCCGCACGCGCGGAAAAACGCGTGGCGCACTGGAACAACGTCGTGCAGTCGGCCTGCGGGCAGTCCGGTCGTGCGCGCATTCCGCAGGTAGGAGCGCCGCAGTCGCTGGCACAGGCCAGCGCGGCGCTGCCCGCCGATACGCTGCGGTTGACCCTGGACCCGCTGGGAGCGCACCGGCTGTCGACACTGCAGGCAGCGCCGGCCGGCGGCGTGGTGATCGCCATCGGCCCGGAAGGTGGCTGGTCGCCGCGTGACCGTGAGCAGCTCGCCGCCGCAGGGTTCCAGGGCCTGCAGTTGGGCCCACGCATCCTGCGCACGGAAACCGCAGGCCTGGCCGCGATCGCGGCCTTGCAGGCCCGGCTGGGCGATCTGGGGTAAGGCTCCGGTCCGATGGCCGCTGCGCTCGCCGGGCATGGCCCGGCGCTACCGGTCCGATGGCGCTGCGCGCGCCGGGCATGGCCCGGCGCTACCGGTCCGATGGCCGCTGCGCTCGCCGGGCATGGCCCGGCGCTACCGGTCCGATGGCCGCTGCGCTCGCCGGGCATGGCCCGGCGCTACCGGTCCGATGGCGCTGCGCTCGCCGGGCATGGCCCGGCGCTGCCGGTCCGATGGCGCTGCGCTCGCCGGGCATGGCCCGGCGCTACCGGTCCGATGGCCGCTGCGCTCGCCGGGCATGGCCCGGCGCTACCTGATAGCCGGAACGCCTGCGGTAGCGCCGGGCCATGCCCGGCGGATTCCGGTCAGGCCGCCAGCGAATCCAGCGCAGCTTCCAGCGCGTCGAGATTCGGCAACAGCGCGCTCTGTTCGCCCAGCAGCACGCGCATGTGCACGATGTCGGGCAGGTTTTCTTCGGACGCGTCGGCCAGCAGGCCATCGCGCGGTACCGAGATCAGCTGCGGGAAGCTCTGCGTCAGCAGCGCGTAATACGGGCGCTGCGCATTGCCGTTGAGGGTCTTGAGCACCACCACCTTGTTGTGGCCAGCCACCGTCTCTTCGCCCAACCCGGAGAGCCGTGCGAACGATACCAGGGGCACCTGCCAGCCGTGCCAGCCAATCTCACCCACCAGCCAGCGCGGCGCGTCGGCCACCGCCTGCACCGGCACCCGCGACATCATCTCGGCAACGGTGGCATTGGGCAGCAGAACCCGTTCGGCACCCGCCGAGATCAGGACGCCGCGGATCTCATCATTGTTGGCGTAACTCATGCGGCATCTCCGTCGTCATCCAGGCCCCAGCGCGCGGCGATCACCTGCGCCAGTTCCTGCGGTTCACCGGCCACCATGCCAGCGGCGACCACGGCCGTCGCCGCGGCCGGGTCATAGCAGCCTTCGCCGACCTGGCCGGCCACCCAGGCACCGGCGGCGGCGAGGTCCAACGCCGGGCCCACATGGGCCAGATCGGCACCGCTGAGCAGCACCAGCGCGCTGTGCTCGGCCGACAACGCGGCAATCGAAATTCCCTGCGCTTCGCTCTGGAAATACAAGCCATCGGCAGCAGCGTGCACGCCGATGTCATCGGCCAGCACGTGCACTTCGCCAGCGGTGGCGCGCTGGCCGGCTTCGGCCAACTGCACCGGCAGCGGCGATACGCGCGCCATCTGCTTGACCAGGTTGCCGTAGCGGCCGCCGTCCAGGCGCATGTGCACCAGCACCGGCACGGCCAGCCCGTTGGGCAGCGCAGCGAGCAGGCGGCGTAGCGCATCAGGACCGCCGATACCGGCCAGTACCAGCAGCGCACCGGCGCGACTGCCTGCAGGCGCGGCTGCGTCCAGGTCGACCAGAGAAAGATGTCCGGTATCGAATGTGGGTTGCGGCGATTCGGTCGTGGTGGCGGCCGGTGCAGCTGCCGCCGCGTCGCTGGCCTCGTCAACCAGCGACCAGGCCGTGTGATCGGTGAGTACCAACGGCACAGCTGACGGTACCGGCGGCGGTTCCGGTGCTGCCTGCACAGGCGCTGCCGTTTCCGGCAGCACCGGCTGCAGCGCAGCCAGCGCCTGCTCCAGCGCGATCGGCTCGTGCAGATGTGCCGGCGGCGAATAGAGGCCATCGGCCGGCACGTCGTCGGCCCAGGAACGGGCCTGTTCCAGGTGCGGCTGCAGCGCGGTTTCCTTCGGCACCGGCGGCGTCGACGGCAGGCCCGGCTCCAGCTGCAATGCCGGCTCGTCCTCGGCGCCCGGCGGCAGCACCTGCTGGTGGCCGTGCAGCTTGGCGGCAAGGTGACGTCCCCAGCGCTGCGCTTCCCAACCATCGCGACGCGCGGCCAGTTCGGCCTCGTCGAACACCAGGGTCAAGCCGGGCGCCGACAGCGCCGCTTCCAGGCGCTCCAGCGCGTCTTCAATGGCCGCTTCCAGCGCGATCACCACGAACTGCGGGCGCGCATCATGCAGGGCCTGCGGCTCCAGCGTGATGGGATCGTCTTCCAGCACGATCTGCACGTCGGCATGGGCCAACGCCTCGCGCAGGCGCTCACGCGCCGCCCCGGGGCGGGCCAGCAGGGCTACGGCCGGAACCGGATCGAGGTCACTCACGGACACGGGCAATCCCCAGCAAGTCGTACACGTTGCGCATCAGGTCCAGCTCCTGGTATGGCTTGCCCAGGTAGCGCTGCACACCGATTTCGAAGGCGCGCTGGCGGTGCTTGTCGCCGCTGCGCGAGGTGATCATCACGATCGGCACGTCCTTGTAACGTGGGTCGGCACGCATCGCGGTGGCCAGCTCGTAACCGTCCATCCGCGGCATTTCGATGTCCAGCAGCATCAGGTCCGGCACGCGTTCTTCCAGCTGCTCCAGCGCTTCGATGCCATCGCGGGCGACGCTCACCTCGAAGTTGTGGCGCTCCAGGATGCGGCCGGTGACCTTGCGCATGGTCAGCGAATCGTCCACCACCATCACCAGCGGCACCTGCCGTTCCTGGCGCGGTGCATTGACCAGCACCGGCGCGGTCGGGTTGGCCAGGAAACGACGCACCAGCGGGGCCACGTCCAGGATCACCACCACGCGGCCATCGCCGGTGATGGTAGCGCCGTAGATGCCCGGCACCGAGGCGATCTGCAGGCCCACCGGCTTGACCACGACTTCGCGGTTACCCAGCACCTGGTCGATCGCAACGGCCGCGCGCAGGTCACCGGCGCGGACCAGCAGCAGCGGCACCTGGGCCTGGCCGTCGGCGCGTGCCGGAGCCTGGCCGACCAGACTGCCGAGGTCGTACAGCGGATAATCTTCGCCACCGTACCGGTAGCTGCTGTCGGCGGCTTCGAAGCGCTCGTGCGACAGCCGGCCAATACCACTGACCGAGGCGACCGGCACCGCGAAGGTGGTTTCGCCGATCTGCACGAACACCGCCTGGGTGACCGCCAGCGTCTGTGGCAGGCGCAGGGTGAAGCGCACGCCCTGGCCACGCACCGACTGGATGTCGACCGAGCCGCCGAGCTGGCGCACTTCGTTGCCGACCACGTCCATGCCGACGCCACGGCCCGCCAGCTGGCTGACCTGGTCGGCGGTGGAGAAGCCCGAGGCGAAGATCAGGTTGTCCAGTTCCTGCTCGCTCGGCTGCGCATCGGCAGGCAGCAGGCCGCGCTCGATGGCACGACGCCGGATCGCCTCACGATCCAGGCCAGCGCCGTCGTCGGCCACGTCCAGCACGATTTCCGAGCCCTCGCGGTGCAGGCGGATGGCGATTTCGCCTTCTTCCGGCTTGCCAGCGGCACGGCGTTGTTCCGGCGCTTCCAGGCCATGGGCAACCGAGTTGCGCAGCATGTGCTCCAGCGGCGCGACCATGCGATCGAGCACGTTGCGGTCGAGCTCGCCGTGGGTGCCTTCCAGGGTCAGGTGGACCTGCTTGCCGGTGTCCATGCCGGCCTGGCGGACCACACGGCGCAAGCGCGGCACCAAGCCATCGAACGGCACCATGCGCGCGCGCATCAGGCCATCCTGCAGTTCCGAACTGACACGCGACTGCTGCTGCAGGAGCGAATCGTACTGGCGCGACAGATCATCCAGCACGCCCTGCAGGCCGCCCAGATCGGCGGCAGACTCGTTCAGCGCGCGGCTGAGCTGCTGCAGGGTGGAGAAACGGTCCAGTTCCAGTGGATCGAACTTCTGGTCGGCCTGGTCCTGCTCGCGCTGGTAGCGGGCCACGATCTGCGCTTCGGTTTCCAGGTCCAGGCGACGCAGCTGGTCACGCAGACGCGCATTGGTGCGTTCCAGCTCGCCCATCGCGCCGCGGAAGGCGCCGAGCTGCTGTTCCAGGCGCGAACGATAGATCGCCACTTCACCGGCGTGGTTGACCAGACGGTCGAGCAGGTCGGCGCGCACACGCACCTGTTCCTGCTGCGGACGCGCCAGCGGGTCTTCCTCGCTGGAACCTTCCACCGGCAATGGTGCCGACAGCGGGACATCGACCACGGCCACGGCCGGAGTCGCCTGTACGCTCTGCTCTGCCACCACGGCAGCAGCACCAGCTGCAGCTGCGGCTGCGGCTGCGCTGGACGCGGCAGCACCATCGGTCGTGGTGCGTGCTTCAAAGGCATCGAGCAGATCCTGTGCCGGCGCGACGATGCGGTGTTCGCCGGTGCGCGTCAGCAGCTGGTGCAGGCGGTCGAAACCACGCTCCAGCAACTGCACGTCAGCACGTTCGATCTCGGTACGCCCGCCAGCGACCGCTTCCAGCAGCGATTCGATGCTGTGGCCCAGATCACCGATGGCATTGATGCCCGCCATGCGCGCGCCGCCCTTGAGCGTATGCAGATCGCGCTGCAGGCCGGCCAGGGCTTCGCGATCCTGCGGCGCTTCGCGCAGCTCACTGATCAGCCCATCGCAATGGTCCAGCAGGTCCTTGCCTTCCTCGACGAAGATGTCGACCAGCTCGCGGTCATGAGTGCTGAAGTCGAGCAGGTCGGCGCTGTCTTCAGCTTCGGAGTCGTTCTGCGCTTCTTCGGTCTGGGCTTCGAGCAGGGGCGCATCCGCCGGCACCACCGCGTCGACGCTGTCGATGAACGCCGGTTCGGCGTCGACCGCAGCAGCTTCCGCCGTGATCGGCACCACGATCATGCCGCTATCGGCCGCAGCACCCTGGCCCGGAGCATCTTCCAGCTCGAAGAAACGCGCGGGCGAAACGGCGTCCTGAGCCGTCTCCGCAGGCCCGATCTCTTCCACCGTCGCCGGGGACGGCTGGTCGGCGCTCTCTCCTTCACCGACCGCCGCCTCCCCGCCGACGTCCGCATCCTCGGCAAAGGCTTCCGCCTCGCCAGGCGCGAGTTCGCTGGCCTGCAGGCCGAGCACGGGCCACTGCCCGTCTTCGTCCTGGCCCTGCTCCTCGTCGATCACGTGAAGGCCGGCCTCGAGCGCGGCTTCCAGCGTGACCGGGTCTGCGAAGCCCGGCACAGCCATTTCATCCTGCAGGCTGGACAGCCTGCTGTCGAGTGGCACTGCAGCAGCGTCGTCATCCTCCGCTGTTCCAGGCGTGAACGGCGGCAGCGTATTCAGGTCGTTTGCGACATCCAGATCGCGGTCGTCAACCGGAAGTGCGCTGGCGTCGAGATACGGCGACAGATCGTCAACCGCCGTCAACGCGGTGTCTTCCAACGCGGTGTCTTCCGGTGCTGCTACTGACTGGCCGGCTTCGATCTCTGCGGCGGCGGCAGTGGAAGCAGCCACCTGCGCTGTCGATTCCGGCGCCAGAGCGTCCGGCATCGACGGCCACCCTGCATCGAAGTAGCGCGACAGATCATCGCTGCCGGTCAATTCGGCGGACTCCAGGCCCGCATCGCTCAATGCATTCCCGCTGACCTGCAGCGCCTCCAGCGCCTCCAGCGCCTCCAGCGCCTCTGCATCGGTGCCGCGTCCGGCTTCCAGGTCGATCTCAACCCCATGTACCGGCTCGACCATGTCGGCGTCGGCGGCATCCACATCTGCGACCAGCGGAAGCAGCTGGTCTTCGTCTTCATCCTCGGCGTCCAGCCCGGTCATCGGCCAGCGTGCTTCCGGCAGCTCGCCGGCCAACGCCTGCAGGCGCTGCGCCAGTTCAGCCTGCGACGCAATCCGCGGCTGCTCGGCCTGCAGCGCGTCCATGGTCGCGTTGATCGCCTGCGCGGTCTCGTCCAGTGCCGCCACGGCGTCATCACCTGGCACCACGTCGGCGGCCAGCGCACGCTTGATGTACGACTCGGCGCCGCCAGTGACGGCGGTGATTTCCGGCACTTCGGTCATCGCGAAGGCACCGTTCATGGTGTGCATCGCGCGCAGCAACGCATCGCTGACCGGCTGTGGCGCCTGCTGCGCCGAGCGCAACCAGCCCTGCAGCGTGGCCTGGTGGAGTTCCACCTCGGCCTCCAGGATCTCACGCAGCACGCTGTCGATGTTGGCCGGGGTACCCGGCGCTTCGACAGCACCTTGTGCGGGGGCATCGACATCCGGCTCGGCGCGGTCCAGCGGCGCGGCAGCATCGGTCGGCGCCTCGGCCGCCGGCGCGGTGGCGCCCGGCAGCGCAACGTAGAACGTTTCTTCGCCCGCACCCACGCGATCGGCGATGGCCTGCATCGCCTGCAGGTCGACGCTGACCCGCTGGCCATCGCGCAGTGCTGCGTTCAACTGCGGCAGTGCCGTATATGCGTGATCGACCATCGCCAGTACCGCCGGCGTGGGGGCACGGGTGCCGTCGAGCACGCGGTTGAGCATGCCCTCGATCTTCCACGCGAACTCACCCAGGGTACGTGCGCCGACCAGGCGGCCACTGCCCTTCAGTGTGTGGAAAATGCGCCGGATCGGCCGCAGCCGGTCCATGTTGTCCGGTTGCATGCGCCATGCCGGCAGCAGCGTGCCGAGATTGCCCAGCTCGTCGTCGAATTCTTCCAGGAACACCTCGCGGATGTCCTGGTCGATGTTCTCGGCGTCGTCATCGAAACCCGCATCGAACCCGCCCTCGGCCACGGCCGGCGGCACCGTCTCAGTCGGCACGACGGCGGCCGGCATGGCCTGGGGATTGAAGCCGGCGGCAGCGGCATTCAGCTCTGCGAAGAACTGCGCATCGGCTTCGCTGAAGTCGATCGGCGCGATCGTATCCACATCGACCAGCGCCACAGCCGGCAGATCCTCGGATGCGGGCAGATCAGCGGCGGGTGCGATGTAGACTGCGGCATCGGTCGCGGCGTCGCCGTCAACGGCAGAGTCGAGCCGTTCGGTGATGGCCAGGCCATCGTCGATCTGCGCCACCGCACCTGCGTCAATGAACTCCAGCGTCGCAGGCGAGGCCTGCTCGTCGTCCAACGACAGCGTTTCCATTGCCTCCAGTGACAACACGTCATCGGCGTTGTGCAACAGGCTGCTGTCGAAACGGAACACCACATCGTCACTCAGCGACGCCTGGCCGTCCTGCTCGGCGGCAACCGGATCGAACGCCGGCGAAATGACCACGTCCAGCGACGCGGCAGATGACGCCTCGTCCAACGACGTCGCAACGAAAGCGCCATCATTGCCGTCTACGGCGCTTGCCTGCGCGTCGCCCTCTTCCGGCACCGGAATCGCGGACAACGTCCAGGCAGCAGCGTCGGACTGTTCGGCGGACACGGGATCGAAACTGACCGGATCGAAGCTGTGGAACGTCGGCGCACGCTCGTCGCCGCGTTCGGCAGCCCTATCTGCCGGCGCGTCGAATCCGCCCAGTTCCCACTGCGGCACTTCCGGCGCGGGGGCGCTGGAGGCAGCGAACAACAGGGGCGCCGGGGTGCCGTGCGGTTCGGCCGACAACGCCGGCGTACCCAGCGATCCGAACATCAGGCCGTTGTCGGCGGGCGCAGCCTCCGGCAGCGGGTCGAAGGTGAAATCGGGCAGCGCCGCCGGCACGTCACCCGGTGCCGGCGCGGAGGCCTGCACGTCGATATCCAGCGGTTCGATCTGCAGCGGCTCGGCAGGCACGGCCACAGCTTCGCGCACGACCGGCTGCACGTCTTCGGCAGCGACCACGCCGCGCTCGGGCAGCGGCCAGTAGCGCAGTGCTTCCAGGCTGCTGCGGGTGATGTCGAGGATGTCCTCGCGACCCGGACGGCGGTCACGCAGGGCTTCCAGGTAGTACTCCAGGCTGGCCATGGCGTCGGCCAGGGTGTCCAGCTGGCGACCACTGGGCACCCGCTGACGACCGATCAGTTCGGCTTCGATGTACTGCTGCACGCCGCGCAGATAGTCTGCTGCGGTGCCCAGGTCGAGCATGCGCAATGCGCCGGAGACATCGCCGAGCAGGCGTGGCACGTCCTGCAGTTCGGCGTGGTTCCAGCTGGTTTCAATGAAAGCGACGAAATGCTCGCGGGCGGCGGCGAAATTGGCGATCGCCTCGTGCGCCAGCACTTCCACCGTGCGCCGGTTCTCCATCGCGCTCGGATCATCCTGGCCACTGCCACTGGCGCCGAGGTGTGCGACCTGGTCGTCCAGCGATGCATCGACATAGAGCAACGCACCGGCGATATCCAGCAGCATGTCTTCGTCGATCTGCTGGCGGCCTTCGACGACCCCGCGCAGCGCGTCGCGCTGCTGCACGACCACGCCCCGCGCAGCGCCCAGGCCGAGCATGCCCAGCGTATCGGCCACCGAACCGAGCTTGGTCACCTGCTCCTGCAGCTGCTGCGGCGAACCGTCGGTACGCAGGTGCAGGTCCAGCGCGTCCTTGACCTGCAGCAGTTCTTCCTTGACCGCGTTGCCAACGGTATCCAGCAGCTCGCGGTTGCGACCGCTGAGGCTGCCGCGTGCATGGTCCAGTTCCGCTTCGGTGGCGGTCACCGAATCGGGCGCGAACGCGAACAGCACGCTGTCGTTGATCAGCGCCTCGCCACGGGCGGCGCGGATCTCGTTGAGCAGCGGCTGCAGCACGATCGGGATGTCACGGTGCCCGTTCTGCAGGCGCTCCAGGTAATCGGGCAGCAGCACGCTGCCGCGCATCAGGGTGGCGCAGGCCTCGTCGCGCTCGACGACCTCGCCCTTGCCGACAGCGATGGCGAGCTGTTCCAGCTCCTCGGCCACCATCGCCGGTGCATACAGTTCGACCATGCGCAGCGTGCCCTGCACTTGGTGCAGGTAGCCGGCGCAGATGCGCATGCGGCTGCTGTCGGCCGGGTCTTCGGCGAAGTACTCGACCTCGTTGCGCACCAGGCGCAGGGTCTCGTCCAGCTCGGGCTTGACCCAGCCCAGGGCTGCGTGGCTCATCGCATCGCGCAGGCTGCTCATGGATGCGCTCCGGTCGCCGCCGCGCGACGGTCGCGCGGATCCTGGCGTGGGAAATGGAAATGCTTCATCGACTGGTTCCTTGCTCGCCGCCCTGCCCGTGTCACGCCGGCAGCTTGAAGTCGGCGACCGAACGACGCAGGTCGGCCGCCAGCTGCGCCAGGTGGCCGATCGACTCGGCGGTCTGCCCGGCACCCTGCGAAGTCTGGCCGGTGATCTGGCGGATCACGCCCATCGTGCGGGTGATGTCCGACGCCGCCGACGACTGCTGCTGGGCGGCGATGGAGATGTTCTTGATGAGGGTATTGAGTGCGTTGGACACGCGCTCGATCTCGGTCAGCGCGGTGCCGGCGTCCTCGGCCAGGCGTGCACCGGACACCACTTCAGCGGTGGTCTGCTCCATCGAGGTGACCGCTTCGTTGGTGTCGGCCTGGATGGCCTGGACCAGGTTCTCGATGCGTCGGGTCGCACCGGAGGTGCGTTCAGCCAGGCGCTGCACTTCGTCGGCCACGACCGCGAAACCACGACCGGCTTCACCGGCCGACGCCGCCTGCACGGCCGCGTTCAATGCCAGGATGTTGGTCTGCTCGGAAATGTCGTTGATCAGTTCCACGATCGAACCGATCTCCTGCGAGGATTCGCCCAGGCGCTTGATGCGCTTGGAGGTCTCCTGGATCTGGTCGCGGATCTGGTCCATGCCCTGGATGGTCTCGCGGACCACGCCGGCACCTTCGGCGGCGATCACCACCGAACGCTGTGCCACGTCGGCCGACTCGGCCGAGTTGCGCGATACCTGTTCGATGCTGGCGGCGATTTCGCCGATCCGGTCCGACGCCGAAGTGATCTGGTTGGCCTGGTGGCCGGCCGCTTCGGCCAGCTGCATCGCGGTGGCCTGCGTTTCCTGGGTCGACAGCGCGACCTTGGCCGAGGTGTCGTTGATGGTGGTCACCAGGTGGCGCAGTTCATCCACCGCGTAGTTGATGGCGTCTGCGATCGCGCCGGTCATGTCCTCGGTCACCGAGGCCTTCACCGTCAGGTCGCCCTCACCGAGCGAGGAGATTTCATCCAGCAGCCGCATGATCGCCTGCTGGTTGCGGCTGTTGAACTCCACCTGGGTCTGGTAGCGC